>WUUC01101166.1_pt1 | contig 26912 bp, 18 predicted proteins | sample 6278441 | NCBI WGS metagenome assembly WUUC01 (sample SAMN13675441, study PRJNA597444) | soil metagenome | isolation source: soil | place: USA: Washington | collected 2017-10 | reverse complement strand
GGTCGAGCACGCCGGTCAGCCGCAGCATCTGATCAGCCAGCGTCGACTTGCCGTGGTCGATGTGGGCGATGATCGAGAAGTTGCGGATGCGCGCGGGCGGGGTGTCGCCGGGCGGACTCGGGATTGCGGGCACGGGCTGCTTTCTTCGCGGTGTCGTTCGGGGGCGGGCGGTGTGCCGCGCTTTCCGCGGCACTGCCCGGATCAACGCTGACCGCCCCATTCTCCCACGACCTCGCCGGCACCCGGCACTCTCGGCCCGGCCGGGCCACCGGCCGTGGCGGTCTCCCGGGCAAGGCAGAACCTGGCCGCTGCTCTCGGCGTGCTCGGATGCCTGCGCCGGAGGAAGACCCTGACCGTCGAATGGCGCACTGATCTGCGATGTAGTGCCGGACGACAATTCACCACATCCAGGGTCTAAGTCAAGAGTTAAAAGATTGTTTGTTTGGCACTTCCGGAGTGGATTATGCCGCTGCTACAGTCCTCAAACTCACACCGGTCAAATGGTGCTTAGCAGAACAACTCTGCGCGGCGCCGCCCCTCGTTATGCCCGAAAGCTGCGTCGTGACGCGCTGCAGTCGAGCCACGCTTGGCTGCCGGTCGATTGCCTGAGGGGGCGTCATGGGCGTTTCGCGCCGCGTGCTTTTTTCTCGTCGGACGCGATGGACCAGCGGGTTCACCGCCCTGGTGCTCGCCGTCTCTCTGTTCACGGTGGCCAACAGCGGCGCCGAGTCACCGGTGCTGGGCTCGCCGGTAACGGGATTGACCCCGGAGTCGATCTGCGACCCAAGCACGCTGCCGCCGCCCATCGAGATGGTGGCTTATCCGAACGAGTTGACCCTTATCCAGCAGGACGCGAGCACGGTGGAGGTGGTACCCGCCGCGGTCGACGAGCCCACCCTCATCACGGCCGAGTCGTTGTGCTCGTCCGAGCTGCCGCCGCTGGACGGGGGGATGACCAACGTCACCGAGGGCCCGCGGGACGGTTACCGGTTCCTGCCGCACATGACGTTCGATTCCAACCTGCACATCACCGTGCCCTACGACGCCTCCCTCATCCCGGCTGGGCTGAGCGAGCAGGACGTCCAGATGTACTACTACGACACGGCCCAGTTGCAGTGGGTGGCGCTGCAGCGCGACACCCTCCAACAGAGCGTCGACCAGGTGGAAAGCCTGTCCAACCACTTCACCGACATGATCGCCGCCACCGTGACGGTGCCCGACCACCCGGAGAACGTGTCGCTGAACCCGACCAGCGTCAAGGATCTCAAGGACGCCGACCCATCAGCAGGGCTCGGCCTCATCGAGCCGCCCACCGGCAACAACGAGGGCGACGCGCGGACTGCGTACCCGATCGAACTCCCTGAGGGCCGCAAGGGCATGGCACCCGCGCTCGACATCGGGTATTCCTCCGCCGCCGGCAACGGGTGGCTCGGCGTTGGCTGGGACCTGTCGGTGCCCAGCATCGGGATCGACACTCGATGGGGCGTGCCGCGCTACGACGCGGCGAACGAGACCGAGACCTATGTGGTCGGCGGGGGGCAGCTGACCCCGGTGGCGAACCGGGGCCCGGCGCAGCCGCGCACCGCGGAGAAGGTCTTCCACGCCCGGGTTGAGGGCGGGTTCGACAAGATCGTCCGGCACGGCGACGCGCCCGCCACCTACTGGTGGGAGGTCACCGACTCCGACGGCGTCCGGTCCTTCTACGGCGGTGACCCGGAGAACGGTCCGGTGGCCGGCGCCCGGCTGGCCGACGACAAGGGCAACGTGTTCCGGTGGGCGCTGCGCGAGACCCGCGACCTGCATGGCAACGCGGTGCACTACGACTACCAGACGGTGTCCGACGCCGGGGTGGCCGGCGGCACCGTGCTGGGCCGTCAGCTCTACCTGCGCACCATCGACTACACCCGCTCCGGCGCCGGATCCACGACGGTCGGGCCATACACGGTGAAGTTCGTCCGCGACAGCGAGCTGCCCGGCTACAGCCGTCGATCCGATGTGGTGATCGACGCGCGCGGTGGGTTCAAGATGGTCACCGCCGAGCTGCTGTCGCGCATCGAGGTGGCGTTCCAGGGCAACCGGGTGCGCAGCTACGACCTCACCTACACCGAGGGTGCGTTCCACAAGAAGCTGCTGGCCTCGATCACCCAGCGAGGCGCGGCCGGCACCTCGCTCGGCACGCACACGTTCAGCTACTACGACGACATCCGCAACGCCGCCGGCGGCTACGACGCCTTCGCCCCTGCCGACTGGCAGATCGGCGCCGACGGCGTCACCGCCGGGCTGCTCGGCCACGGCCAGGCCAGCGCGATCTCCGGATCGCTCAGCACCAGCGTCGGGGGCCACCTGTACGTCGGCTACAACCCCACGCTGCCGACCAAGCAGGGCAGCGCGGGGGCCAAGGTCGGCTACACCCGCACCACGACCGACGGCAAGCTGGCCATGGTCGACCTCAACGGCGATGACCTGCCCGACAAGGTGTTCAAGACCGGCAGCGGGGTCTCGGTCCGGTTCAACACCTCGGGCCCGGACGGCTCGACGGACTTCGGGCCACCTGTCGCGGTGCCGACCCTGCCGGCTCTGGCCAAGGAGACCGCGAGCATGGCGTCCTACGGCGCCGAGGCCTACTTCACCGCCAACGTCTTCGCCAACCATTCCGACACCGCCACCAAGGACACCACCTACTTCAGCGACGTCAACGGCGACGGGCTGATCGATCTCGTCGACGACGGCGCTGTGCTGTTCAACCACCTCGACGCCGCCGGCGTGCCGACGTTCACCTCGAACAGCAATGACACCGCTGTGCCGATCGGCTCCGCCATCCTCGACCCGAGCGGCCTGACCCAGCCCGGCGCCGCCGCCGTCCGCGACCAGCAGTACGCCAACAACCCGCTGGTCGACGTGGTGCGCCGGTGGGTGGCGCCCTTCACCGGCACGGTGAAGGTCACCGGCACCGTCGCGCTGATCAAGGACATCAGCGCGCAGCGCGCCAGCTACACCAGCAACACCGGTGCCGACGGCGTGCGGGTCGCGATCCAGCGCAACGGCACCGGGTTGTGGTCCATGTTGATCGGCGCCAACAACTACACCCGCCAGGCGCCTGTCGGGGTCGACGCCTTGGCGGTCACCAAGGGCGACCGGCTGTACTTCCGGGTCGGGTCGCGGATGGACGGCTCCTACGACCAGGTGTCCTGGGACCCGGTCATCCAGTACACCGACGGGGCATCGACAGCGCTGCCAGCCGCTCCGGACTCCAACGGGCTGGACGGTTACCGCTATCAGGCCTCGCAGGACTTCACTCTGGCCGGCCGGCGCGGCGCCTACGTCAAGGCGCCGCTGAACGGCACCGTCCGGCTCACCGGTGTCCTGCGCAAACTCGCCTCCGTGAGCGAACACATCTCTGTGTCGCTGATCAAGAACGGCGCCACAGTCACCAGTACGGGCATCGCGGGCAGCACTGTCGGCGACACCCCGATTCAGGTGGACTTCCCGGTCTCCAAGGGCGACACCCTCGCGCTGCGCCTCAAGGTGCCCACGCAGATTGACCTGAGCAAGCTGGAGTGGGCGCCAAGCCTGTACTACCTCAGCTCGCCGGACGTCAGCAAGGTCACCGACGAGGCCGGTAACCCGCTGGTTCAGCTGCACCCGCCGTATGACGTCGACAGCTTCCCGATCAACAACCTCACCGCGCCGCAGCTACCCTGGACGGCGCCTGTCACCGAGACCCTCACGGTCAGCTCGGGCATCACCGCGACGTCCAGCGCCAACGGCACGGTCAGCTTTACCGTCAAGCGTCGAGGCACAGCCGTGGGCAGGTGCATCCTCACCATCACCAACGGCACTGCCGGCCCGTGCTCCTTCACCGAGACCGTCGCCAGCGGTGATCCGCTGTACTTCGACTACTCGGTGGCCGACCCGGCGCTGCGGGCCAACATCACCTCCACCACGACGCAGGTCACCCGGCCTGGTCAATCGCCGGTCACCGTGCCCGACGCGCTGCACAGCGCGGCCGCCCAGGGCGTGCTGGCCGCGCCCTACCGCGGCTGGACCTATGTCGGCTACAACGCCACCGGTGCTCGGGCCAGCCAGCCCATCATCGAGGCCGACCTGAACCAGGCGTTCGACCAGAACTCGACCTATGACCCCAGGACTGCCAAGGCCCACCCCTTCCTGCCGTTCCCCGAGGAGAAGTCGTGGCGCGGCGCCGACGACTCGGCCTGGGTCAAGGCGAGCACGATGAGTCCCTCCCGGGAAGGCCTGGATCAGATCGACGCGCCGACGACCCAGCTCAGCGGCGCACGGGCCGTGGCGCGGCTTAGCCACACCACCCAGGACGCCGTAGGCGGTGGGGTGTCGTTCCTGTCCGGCTCGACATCGACCGGCGGCACCGCGAGCGATGTGGACTTCCTCGACCTCAACGGCGACCGGTTCCCGGACGTCGTCAGCAACGGCAAGGTGCAGTACAGCTCGTTGACCGGCGGTCTGGAGTCGAGCAGCCGGGCGGTGCCCGGTTTGGGCAGCCCGCGCGACAGTGACGCCTCGGCGGTCAACGTCGGCGTGGGCGGCAGCCCGGCGCACTTCTCGGCCAACGGCCGCGGCGAGGTCGACACCTCGAACTCTGGGCCGGTGCGGGGCAACAAGACCGGCAGCCAGATGGTGTCGCTCGGCCTGTCGGCCGGGCTGGGCAAGGGCACCTCCAAGCCCAATCGCGACCTGCTCGACGTCAACGGCGACGGACTGCCGGACGTGGTCAGCCGCAACGGCTCGCAGTTAATGGTCGCGCTCAACCTCGGCTACGGCTTCGCCGCGGCCGAGGCGTGGGGCACCGCCGTTCTCAATGACGGGGCGAGCGAAAACGGCACGATCGGGGCGACCCTGGGCTTCAACGCCGGAATCTATGACTTCGCCGGCGGCTTGTCGCTGACCAAGAACAAGTCCCTCACTCGCGAAACCCTCGACGACGTCAACGGCGACGGGCTGCTGGACCGGGTGCTGCCCGGCGGTAGCGCCGGGATGCAGGTCGGCCTCAACACCGGCAACGGCTTCACCGCGCCGGTGGCGTGGAACGGCGCCCTCAACGGGGCCTGCAAGGACAGCACCAGCGTCGGCCTGGCCGGCATCGACTGGGACAACGCGCGGCTCTGCTCAGGCAGCACCGGCCTCGGCGCCGGCGCCTACTTCACGGTCGGGATCCCGCTGTGCGGGGCACTGTGCTTCTTGATCCTCAACCCCGGGGCGGACACCGACCAGTCGATGGCCCGCGACGAGGCCAGCCTGCGCGACGTCGACGGTGACGGCTACGCCGACCACATTGCCAGCTCCGATGACGGCGAGCTGAAGGTGGCCCGCAACCGGACCGGGCGCACCAACCTGCTCAAGTCGGTGTCGCGTCCGCTGGGCGCCTCGTTCGACCTTGAGTACACCCGGGACGGCAACACCACCGACAACCCCAATTCCCGCTGGGCGCTGACCAAGGTCACCGTCAACGACGGGCACGCCGGCGACGGCGTGGACACTCAGGTGACGGCGTACTCCTACTCCGGCGGCGTATACAGCCGGCTGGAGCGCGAGTTCTACGGCTACGCCCACGTCACTGCAGCGCAGCTCGACACCTCGAACGGCAACGCTGTCTACCGGCGCACCGTCCAGGACTTCGAGACCGCCAGCTTCTACACCCACGGGCTGCTGAGCCAGGAGCGCACCTACGACGCGGCCGGCGCCTTGTTCGCCGACACGGAGAACACCTACGTCCTTCGTGACGTCACGACCGGGGCTGAGCCGGCCGCCGCCGCCAGCACCACCGCGACGATCTTCCCGATGCTGACCCGTACCGAGGAGCGGTTCAACGAGGGCAAAGCCACGGCGATGAAAAGCACCTCGACCGTCAACCACTACGGCGCCCTCGGCGACATCGACGTGCGCACCGAGCTCGGTGACACCGGCTCGGTCGATGACGTGGTCGCGCAGATCGGCTACGCCTCCTGCCCGACCACCGGTGTCCGGAAGGCGAACAGCATCACCGTCCATGGTGGCGGCACGCTCATGCGGCAGCGCGAATCCACAGTGGACTGCGTCACCGGCAACGTCACCCAAGTACGCCAGTACCTAGCCGGCGGCAGCTCCGCCACCACCGACCTCGCCTATACCACCGGAGGAAACCTGCTCAAGGTCACCGACCCGGCCAACGCCACCGGTCAACGAGGCACGGTGAGCTACGAATACGACACGACCACCGGCACCCAGGTACAGAAGATCACCGACAACTTCGGATTGTCCTCAATAGCCACGCACGACCTGCGGTTCGGCAGCGTGCTGACCCAGACCGACGTCAACGGCAACGCAACGACGTATGCCTACGACGAGTTCGGACGAGCGACCAGCTTCACCGGCCCGTACGAGCAGGGCAGCACAACGTCCACAGTCCGCTTCGAGTACCACCCCGAAGCGGTGACCCCGTGGGCGATCACCCGGCACCTCGACAAGTTCCGCAGCGCCACCGACACGATCGACACGGTGGTGTTCATCGACGGGCTGGGCCGCCAGATCCAGACCAAGAAGGACATGACGGTCCACGCCGGCGCGGCAAGCGCGCCGAACGATTTGATGACGGTCAGCGGAACCATCACCTACGACGCCTTCGGCCGGCAGATGACGCAGCGCTACCCAGTGACCGAGCCACTCGACACCCCGGGGACGTTCAACACGAGCGTCGACACCGTGGCGCCCACCCGGACCAGTTACGACGTCCTGGACCGCACCTTGAGCGTGACGTATCCGGACGGCACCAAGACGACCACCGATTACGACTTTGGCGCCGACCGCTCCGGCGCGACGCAGTTCCAGCAGATCGGCACCGACGCCAACGGGAACCGGAAGATCTTCTACCGGGATGTCAGCGCGCACCTGGTGAGCTTGAAGGAGTTCCACACTCCTCCCGGCGGCACCCAGCAGACCATCTGGACCGGCTATGCCTACGACCCGCTCGGGCAGCTCGTCACGGTCCGAGACGACAAGAACAACATCACCCGGCAGAGCTTCGACAACCTCGGCCGACGCACGGTGATCGACAACCCCGACACCGGCAAGACCGAGACAAGTTATGACCTCGCGTCGAACCGGGTCGCCACGGTAACCGCCAACCTGCGCGCAGTGAGCCAAAAGATTTCCTACGGCTATGACGTCGACCGGCTGGTCTCGATCAGCTACCCGATGTTCCCGGCCAACAACGTGACCTACGCCTACGGCCAGCCTGGAGCCAGCGACAACCGAGCCGGACGGGTCACGCACGTCACCCACGAGGCCGGCAGCGAGGACCGCTTCTACGGCAAGCTCGGCGAGACCACCAAGGAGGTCAGGACGGTCATCGGGGACACCGGCAGCTCCCCCAAGACCTACACCACGTCCTACGTCTACGACACATTCGGCCGGCAGCAGTCGATGGTCTACCCCGATGGTGAGACCCTCACCTACCGCTATGACTCGGGCGGCATGGTCCGCGCCGCCAGCGGCGTCAAGGGCGCCAACGACTACGCCTATGTCAACCGGCTGGAGTACGACAAGTTCGGCGAGAAGGCGTTCGTCGAGGACGGCAACGGCGTCAAGACGAACTACACCTTCGACCCGACCATGCGCCGGCTGAGCAACCAAGTGGCCGGGCCGACCCTCGCGCCCAACGGCACGGCCGGTGGTCCGTTCCAGAACGTCAGCTACACCTATGACAAGGTCGGCAACGTCACAGCACTCGCCAATGACGTGGCGGTACCGGCACCGTCGACCTTCGGCGGGCCCAGCACCCGTACGTTCAACTACGACGACCTGGACCGGCTGACTAGCTCAACCGGCTCCTACGAGTACGCCCCTGGCAAGACCAACAGCTACACCTACGCGCTCGGCTACGACAACCTGCACAACACCACGTCCAAGAACCAGACCAACACGATCGTGCAGGCATCCGGCACGCCGGTCAGTCAGGGCAAGACGACGTACTCCTACGACTACGCCTACGGCGCCACCCAGCCGCACGCCCCGTCCCACATCGGTGACAAGAGCTATACCTATGACGCCAACGGCAATCAGGACGGCTGGACAGACGACAGCAGCGGGCAGCGGCGATCCACCGTCTGGGACGAGGAAAACCGTATCCAGAGCGTCTTCGACAACGGTCAGGAGCAGACCTACAAGTACGACGACGCCGGTCAGCGGATCATCAAGCGCGGGCCGCAGGGCGAGACCGCGTACGTGAACCAGTGGTTCACCATGCGCAACGGCCAGATCGGCACCAAGCACGTCTTCATCGGCACCACCCGGGTGGCGTCGAAGCTGGTGAAGCAGACCCCCGGGCCGGCTGAGAAGGATCTCTACTTCTTCCATCCTGATCACCTGTCGAGCACCAACATGGTCACCGACGCCAAGGGCAAGCTCTTCGAGCACCTGGAGTACTTCCCGTCCGGCGAGGCCTGGGTCGAGGAGAAGAGCAACACCCAGCGGACGCCGTACCGATTCGCCGGCAAGGAACTTGATGAGGAGACCGGGCTCTACTACTTCGGGGCCCGCTACTACGACCCGCGCACCGGACTCTGGCCAAGCACCGACCCAGCCTTAGGCGAGAACCTCGCCGGGCTGTCAGGCGACTCCTCTAGTGCGAATGTCGCCGCCCCAACCTTCCTCAACCTCTACAACTACGCCGACGCCAACCCACTCACCAAAATCGACCCGGATGGCAGGGCGGCCGTCAGCTGGCGCCAGGCTCCATCGCTAAAGGCGCTGGAGCTGCAAGCCGACAGGGCTTGGCCAAATCGAGATGACAGCTCCGACGGCAGGGTAGGCGATGCTTCCCATCAAAGAAAGGTGAGCGACCACAACCCCGACGCTCGACTTATGTTGCACGCCTTCGATATCACCGCGACCTCGGCCTCCCCCTCATCAGCCGAGCCGTACATCGTAGATGCCCAAGGAGTAGGACGCGTCAACGGATACTGGCTTGTGAAACACCTTATCCAGCGTAATGACCCAAGGGTGGAGTACATCATCTTCGACAGGCGGATTTATAACCGCCGCTCAATCGGCGGCCTTCCTCCGTGGGCCTCGAGGCCGTACAAGCTGCGCCCCCATGACAAGCACGTGCATATCTCGATCCGGCATACCGCAGGGGCAGAAAACGACACCAGCCCGTGGTTCGTCTTGCCGACAGCGACTGCTAGGGGAGGGAGAGCCGGAGCTCGCCGGCCGGGGAACCAGCCGCCCGCCGCCTCACAGACGTGGTGGTTTAGCCGAGTGCTGGACAACCTTGGAGTACCAAAGGAATCCCGACCTAAGGGGTGGTGAGGACGTAGGCAGCTGAAGCGACGCCCTGTCAAGAGCAGGGCCGCCCCAGCACTGGTGTGCCCTGCTCTAATGCCGGTCACGGCGACCGGGCGACACCTTCACGCGGTAATGGATCTCAACACGGCTATCACAGGTAGTCGGTTGCGATCGTGCACCACGGTCAAAGGCTGCTTCCGGAAGGTGAACCAGGGCAGCTCCGTTACGCGTATGGGGTTGTACGAGGTGAGTTGCTTGATCGGTCTTGTGTTCAAACAGAACCTGACCGCTCGGGCTGGCGCGAAGGTGCCAGAGGCGGATGCGAAGATGTGCACCATGACCCATCCCGTTGCTGACCCGCGCGCCGTCGCCGACCCGCGCGCCGTCGCTGAGTACCGCATCCCCGCTCCCGCCCTGCTGGCCGGCGACCTGGTGAACACCGCCCCCGGCGGCGAGGACGACTGGCAGCAGGTGCTGTCGGTGCACACCGCCGAGACCCCCGGCGAGGACGCCGACGCGGCCGCACTGATCGCCGAGATCGGCGACCGGTACGTCATGGTCCGGCTGACCGACGTGGCCCCGGTGGACAGCCCGGTGTACTTCTCCGAGGGCACGGCCTTGGCCTACGGCCTCGACGGTGCCGACGACGGCCCGGTCATCGACGCGCTGTCCGAGCCCGACGCGGTCCGGACCTTTCTCTACACCCGCTTCGAGCTGGTGACCGTCCGCTCGCGTCCCTCGATCTAGCTGGTGCTCACGGGGCTGAGGCCGGCTACCGCGGCCAGGCTGAAGCCGCCCGTTCGGCGCTGATTTGGGAGCCGGCCGCGCGCACTGGTAATCTGGCGAGGTTGTCCGGCACTCTGCGCCGGAACCATCAGTACCTTCATTCGGCTCAACGATCGGCATTTGAGGCAACTTCGTGGCGAACATCAAGTCCCAGATCAAGCGGATCCGCACCAACGAGGCCGCTCGGCTGCGCAACAAGAGCACCAAGAGCGCGCTGAAGACCGCGATCCGGTCCTTCCGCACCGCCGCCGAGTCCGGCGACAAGGACAAGGCCACCACTGCTCTGGCGCACGCCTCGCGGCAGCTGGATAAGGCCGTCAGCAAGGGCGTCATCCACGCCAACCAGGCCGCCAACAAGAAGTCGGCGATGGCGAAGCACACCAGCGCGCTCTAGTCCGGCCCCGCACACTTCAACAGCCCGCGCACCGGCTCAGGCCGGGACGCGGGCTGTGTGCTGCCCGCCTGCAGGGCGCGCCACCGCCTGCTACCCGCCTGCCGAAGGCTGGCGTTGACTTCTGCGGCGGCGAACGGCCTCAGCGTTCGCTGCGGGCGGCCGCGATCCGGCGCACCGCCGACTCCAGCGCGTAGGCCGGGTCAGCAGCGGCGCCCTTGACGTCGGCGTTCAGGTCCGCGACCACCCCGAGGGCGTGCCGCAGCCCAGGCTCGGTCCAACCGCCGGCCTGAGACCGGGCCCGCTTGACCTTCCACGGCGGCATGCCCAGCACCGGCGCCAGCCGGAACGGATCACCCGGCCCGGCGCCCAGCACTCGGGCCACCGTCCGCACCCCGTCGGCGAGCGCGTCGGCGATCACCACCGCCGGCACCCCGACGTTCAGCGCCCAGCGCAGGTTGGTTACCGCGCCGGCGACATTGCCGATCATCGCCTGGTCAGCCACCGCGAAGCCGCTGACCTCGGCCCGGCCCCGGTGGTAGGCCGCGACGGCGTCGACGTCGATGGAGCCGCCGCTGTCGCCGACCAGCTGAGCCGCCGTCGCCGAGATCTCGCGCAGGTCGCTGCCGACCGCCTCCATCAGCGCGGCGGCCGCCTCGGGGGTGATCCGGCCGCGGAACCGGCGCACCTCGCTGCGCAGGAACGCCCGACGGTCCTCGGCGCGGCTCATCTTCGCGCAGCTGATCTCGGCCGGCTTGGCCTTGCGGACGGCATCCAGCACCGCCTTGCCCTTGGCGCCGCCCAGGTGCTGCACCACCACCGTCGAGTCGGGGTCGGTGTCCAGCAGCAGCGGCACGATGGCCTGCACCCGGGCCGTCGGCAGGTCCTGCGCCGAGCGCAGCACCACCAGCCGGCGGCCGCCGAACAGCGACGGGCTCAGCAACTGCAGCAACTCGGCCGGCTCGACCACGCTGGCTTCGGCCTCATGCACCTCGGCGTCGGGGTCTGAGGCGAGCACCGCGCGACGCAGGTCCTCCAGCGCGCGGCTGACCAGAAACTCCTCGTCCCCCACGACCAGGGTCAGCGGGGCTATCGCGTTCTCAGCGGCGCTTGCGGCGGCGGGCGGCACGCGGCCATGGTGTCATGCCGGGGTGGCGAGGCTCCCCCGCGGCCTCGCCCCACCGGCTCAGCTGGCAGCTCACGACTCGGAGAACCGCGGGCTCGGCTCGCCGCGCAGCCGCCCGGCCGGCAGCCTGCGTCCACAGATCACCAGAGCCAGGTCCTGGGCCGCGCCGAACACCGGCGTTCCGGTTCCGAAGGACCAGTCCAGGTCCTCGGCGCGCAGCTCGACGCCGTCCAGCCGGGTGCCGAAGGCCTTCAGCGCCTTCGGCTTGGTGATGGCGTCCAGGACCACCCGCAGGCGGTCCTCGGGCACCCGGCGGTTCAGGCCCAGCCCCACGGTGACGTCCATGCCGTGGATCACGTCGTGAGTCAACGCGCCCTCGAACCCGACGCCCGGCGGCTTGCGCACTGAGACCGCGTGGGCGGCCATCACCGACACCAGCTCGTGCGGCGACGCCGAGCCGTCCTGCCGGGCCCGGTGGTCGGCCATTCGATGGAATCGCCCGCCAGACTTGGCCAGCTCGGCCAGGAACCGCGCCCCCGAGTACTGATAGAGCATCTCCATGTGCGCGACCACCTCACGCACCCGCCAGCCCGCGCACAGCGTCGGGGCGTTCCAGGACTGCTCCGGCAGGCCGCTCAGCACGGCTGCCAACTCCCGGCGCTCGGCCGCGATCAGGTCCTTCAACCGGGTGTCCGGTTGCGAAGCCGCCGTGGGAGCCGAACCCGCCTCAGCCATCTGAGGACCGCCCGGCGCCGGTGGTGAGGCCGTCCAGGTAGCTCGCCCAGCGATCCAGCGACGTGGCGAAGCCGGCCCGGGCCCGCGCGCTGCGGGCCGCCTCGGGGACGTTGCTCTGGTGGATGCGCACCTCGGTGCGGGAGTCGCCGAGGTCGTGGAAGGTCGACGTCGTCGTCATCCCGCTGGTGAGCTCGTTCCACACCAGCCTCTCGGGCTCCACCACCTCGACGTAGACGGCCCGCATCGCGTACTGGCTGCCGTCGGTGTCGTTGACCATGACGGTGGTGAAGGCCCCGCCTGGCCGGGCGTCGACCGTGATGTTGCCCAGCGGCGTGCTCATGCCGACCGGGCCCCAGAAGTGGGTGAGGTGCTCGGGCTCGATCATGCAGCGAAAGACCAGCTCTCTGGGCGCGTCGAAGACCCGGGTGTAGACGAGGTCAGCGGTTTCGGATTGGACGTCGTTCATGGGGTCGTTCCTTCTTCCTGGGCGGTGGAGTTCTGGCGCTCAGCGGTGGAGTTCGGGCGCTCAGTGGTGGGGTGCTGAAGGTCGTGCAGGTGCTCCTCGAGCCGGTCGAAGCGCTGCGTCCAGATCCGCCGGTTCTGCTCGATCCAGTCCAGCGCGGAGTCCAGCGCCGCTCGCTCGAGGTGGCAGGGCCTGAACTGGGCCTGCCGACTGCGTGTGATCAGCCCGCAGCGTTCGAGCACCTTGAGGTGCTTGGAGATCGCGGGCAAGCTCAGGTCGAACGGTTCAGCCAGCTCGTTGACCGTGGCATCCGCCCTGGCCAGCCGAGCCACCATCGCGCGGCGGGTCGGGTCGGCCAGGGCGGTGAAGGTGGCGTCGAGCTGGTCGTCGGTGACGGTCATGGCTGGCTCCCGGCTAACATGACGCTATTTCACCAGATGGTTATTTAGCTGTCAAGCTAAGTAAGGTGCTAGCGTGCCGACGTGTCGGACAGTCGGCAGGATGCGCTGAGGCATTCCGTTCCCGCTCGTTCAGTGGAGGTCACCCGTGCAATCCGTAACCTGCCAGCTCTCGGTGTCACTCGACGGCTTCGTCGCCGGGCCCAACCAGAGCCTGGAGAATCCGCTCGGTGAAGGCGGGATGCGCCTGCACGAATGGGCGTTCTCGAACGCCAGTTGGCGCGCCCAACACGGCCTGGACGGCGGTGAGCACAACGCCGACTCCGAGGTCCTCGAGGGAGCCATGCAGGGGGTCGGCGCCTACATCATGGGCCGCAAGATGTTCGGCGGTGGCGACGGGCCCTGGCAGCAGGACTGGAAGGGCTGGTGGGGCGAGGACCCGCCGTACCACGCGCCGGTCTTCGTCCTGAGTCACCATCCGCGAGAGCCGCTGCCGATGCAGGGCGGCACCACGTTCACCTTCGTCAACGACGGCATCGCCTCCGCACTCGAACAGGCCCGGGCGGCAGCAGGCGACCAAGACGTCGCCATCGCCGGCGGCGCCCAGACCGTCCAGCAGTATCTGGCGGCCGGCCTGCTCGACGAGCTGCACCTGCACCTGGTCCCGATCATTCTCGGAGCCGGCGAGCGGCTGCTGGTGGACGTCGGGAACCCGCTGCTGCAACCGGTGCAGGTCATCGCCTCGCCGACTGTCACGCATGTGAAGTACCGGGTGCTGCGCTAGCTTCGAGCGATGGCCCCCACTCGCCGGACGGTGCTGCTCGGCGGCCTCGGCGTGCTTGCCAGCGCAGCCGCCGGCCTCGGCGGTCTGGCGGCAGGAGTGCTGCCAGGGCGTGACCGGCTCGGCGGGCTCGGGGTAGGCGGGCTCGGGGTAGGCGGGCTCGGCGACAAGGTGCCGGCCGGAGTTCCGGCGCGCGATCCGGGGCGGCTGGTCACCGGCAGCTTCGTGTCGGCGGCGCGGCGGGGAACGCCGACGTCCTGGAGCCTGGCCTTTCCGCCGGGGCCTGATCGGGCGGGGCTGCCGGTGCTGATCTCGCTGCACGGACGCGGCGGCAATCATCGGGACACGTTCGCGGGGAGCCTGCACCTGCACCGATTTCTGGCCGAGGCGGTGGCCCAGGGCAGCCCCCCGTTCGCCATCGCGTCCGTCGACGGCGGTGATCACGAGTACTGGCACCCGCGGCACGACACCGACCCGGCCGGCATGGTGATCGATGAGTTTCTGCCGCTGTTGAGCCGGCGCGGGCTGGACACGGCGCGGGTCGGCCTGCTCGGCTGGTCGATGGGTGGCTACGGCGCCCTGTACCTGGCCGGGCAGCTGGGCCCGGAACGGACCGCGGCGGCCATCGCCGAGAGTCCGGCGCTCTGGCACCGGGCCGGCCAGAGCGCCGCCGGGGCGTTCGACGACGCCGAGGACTTCGACGACCACGCGATCTTCGGACGGACCAGCCTGCTCGACGGCATCCCGCTGCGGCTGGACTGCGGCTCCGAGGACGGCTTCGCCCCGGTCACCCGCGACCTGCGCGCGGCGCTGTCGCCCGTTCCGGCCGGCGGCATCGAGCCGGGCGGCCATGATGTCAGCTACTGGCGCAGCCAGGCAGCGGCGCAGCTGCGGTTCGCCGCCACCCACCTCACCCCATGAGCCGGATCGCCGCGTTGGGGACGCCAGCGGCTCTGGCACTCTGACGCCATGCCCACCGAAACGCCGTTCGAGGCACTGCTCGCCGAAGCCGAGAACGCCCCTGTGCAGGGTTGGGACTTCTCCTGGTTCGAGGGGCGGGCCAGCGAGCAGCGCCCGTCCTGGGGCTACGCCGAGCTGATGGGGCGCCAGATGGCGGCGGCCGGCTCCGCGCTGGACCTGCAGACCGGCGGCGGCGAGGTGCTGGCCGGCATTCCGCAGCCGCCGGCGATGCTGTGCGTGACAGAGTCCTGGCCGCCGAACGTCCAGATCGCGCGCCGCAACCTGGCGCCACTGGGTGCCTCGGTGATCCAAGCCGAGGACGGGCAGCCGCTGCCGTTCCAGTCCGAGACCTTCGACCTGGTGGTGAGCCGGCACCCGACCGTGGTGCTGTGGCACGAGATCGCCAGGGTGCTGCGCCCCGGTGGCCGGTACCTGTCCCAGCAGATCGGCATCGGCTCCAACCGGCAGCTGTACGAGTACCTGATGGGGCCGCAGCCGCACCCGGACGGCAACGGAAGCGAGCGCGCGCTTCGGGAACTGGCCGCAGCCGGGCTGGACGCCGAGGACGTCCGGCACGAGTCGTTGGAGGTCCGCTTCGACGACATCGCCGCCGTGGTGGTGTTTCTGCGCAAGGTGATCTGGACCGTCCCGGACTTCTCGGTGCGGCGCTACCGGGACCGGCTCGCTGAGCTACACGAGCAGATCCAGCGAACCGGGCCGTTCGTCTCGCACTCCCAGCGGCTGCTGGTGCAGGCCCGCAAACCCGTCGGTTGAAGGAGATTCAGCAGCGCGTGGGCGGCAGCGCGCTCAGCGGCACCAGGCTGAGTCCAGCCCAACCCCAGTCGGCGAGCCCTCCCGTTCCGAACACCGCGGCGCCGCCGACCACGGCTTGCAGGCCGAGCCCGGCGGGCAGGTCGACGTGACTGCCGGTACGCAGATCGAGCAAATCTTTGGACATTCCGTTGGCCAATCCGAGGAAGGGAAAACCCAGCACCCTGGGTACGTCAGCAAGTCGCAGGCGACTCTGATAAGTCACCCTCCCGCTGCCGATGTCGACTGACGCGTGCGACGTCGAGAAGGGCTCCTCCCGAATCCAGGACAGCGTGCTGATGCCGTCGAAGTTGTAGAGGTCCCAGATGCTGCCTTGCGGCAGAGCGGCCAGCACGTCTGAGCTCAAGGGTGTGCCGGGGCCTTGACTGAACCTACCGTCGTGGCGGACAACCACGCCGCTGCCGTAGGAGATGAGATCGGCGGCGTTGGCCGCCGGCACTGACGCGCCCCCCAAGCCACTGGCCAGGTCCCATGATTCGAGCCTGGCGCTGGCCGCTAGACCGCTCAGCCAATACACCTTGCCTGCCGCGATCACCGGCTCGCTGATGCCTGGGTTGCCCAGGGCCTGTTGTGGGTCAGTCGACCTAGGCAATGCCCTGCTCTTGCCGCTGGCACGCTCATACAGCATCACCGTGCGGCTGCCGTTCGTCGGGTCGGCGACGCTGAAGGTGACCCAGTCAGCTGAGATCGCACCAGTCATGCTGGCTTGCGGGACGTCAAGGAGTCCCCCGCTGAAGATCGCCCGCCCGACCGCTCCGTGGAACAACATCAGCTTGACGTCCTCATGGGTCGGCGGGCCCGGACCAGGAAGCCGATTGCCCTGCCGGACGAGGTAGTCGCCGGTGGCGCTGTTGAAGGTCAGCACCTCACTGCTGCCGCGGTCCACCGGGACTGCACCGGCAGCAATCGCCTGCCGCCACGAATCGGGTGCCGCGACCTTGCACGGCCTCTTTCCGAGCAGCAGGGTCGGCGTGGCGGTCGGCTTCGTCACCCGCGGCGGAGTCAATGTGGCGGTCGGCTTCGCCGCAAGCGACGGAGCTGACGTGACGGTCGGCTTCGTCACGGAATGCAGACTGCTAGCCGCCGCACTGGTGCCAGTCCTTTCCCCGTGCCGGCGGGTCTGAAGCCCCACGACGGCGCCGGCAATTATCACGACCACCGCCGCCGCCGTCAGCAGCGCGAGGTGCTTGCGAGGCCGAACCGGACGGTCCGATCGGAGACCGGCCGCCATCCGGTGGTTGTTCTCGGAACCGAGGTCGACGCGCGGGGCTTGGCTGGCGGTGGCCGCGCGCTGCTGGAAAAGCTCGGTCAGCCGGCGTTCGAGGTCATCGTGTGGGACCCATCGGTTCGCCCCGTCGTCGGAGGGGCTGTGCAGCGAGACGGTCGCTGAGGTCCGGAGGTCAGCCAGCGCCCGCGACGCCAGGCTGCGGACGGTTCCGCGCCGGCAGCCGAGCGTTTCGGCGATCTCGCCGTCGCTGTGGCCGAGGAGGTGGCGCAGCACCAGCACGACCCGCTGGCGGTGCGGCAGCCCGGCCAGCAGCTGCCACAGTTCCTCGCCGGGCCCGGGGTCAGTGCCAAGCAACTGCTGCTCAGAGCTGGGCTGGCGGCGACTCGAGCTGGTGTCGGCGTTGACGATCGCCCGCTGGGCATAGGCCAGGGGGCGCTCCAGTTTGAGCCGGTCGCCGAAGCGCCGGCGCATGGCCAGCAACACGTCCTGGACGAGGTCATCTGCCCGGGGGCGGTCGCCGCTGAGGAGGTAGGCGAACCCGGTCAGGCCCGGCCCGTGCTGGCGCGCGAAGTCGTCCAAGCTTTGACCGGCGGGTTCGAAGTTGTTGTCCGGCACGGGCATCGGGCTCAGCAGCTCACCGGCGGCAGCGCGCTCAATGCGACCCTGCTCAACCCGGCCGCGCCCACCTGGCTGATGCCGGTCTCAAAGATCACCTCGTCGCCGACCACCGCCGGCAGGCCGACGCCCTGGGGTAGCACCACGATCGTGTCGGTGCGCAGGTCCAGCACGGCATTCACAGCGGTGGCGACGAACGGGTAGAGCGGCTGAGGGATGCCAGCGGCGGCGACCTCCCGATTCAGCGGCAGGTGACTGACCGAGGTGCCACCCACCACCAGGGAGGAATAGCCGGCCGTTCTGTCCTCAGTGCGCAACCACGACAGCTTGTTCACGCCGTCGAATCCGAAGTGGACGCCTCTCGCGGCGTCCAGCTGAGCTTGGGCCAGCGGCGCGCCGGCGCCGTTGGTGAGGTATCTCAGATCCAGGTGGATCAGCGCCACGCCGCTGCCGTAGGAGACCAGCCCGGTCGCGCCGGCGGCTGGGACCGAACCGGCGGCCGAGTTGCCAGCGAGATCCCAGGACTCCAGCGTGGTGGTCTCGGGCTTGTCAGAGGGTGAGGCCAGCCAGTACACCTTGCCGGCTGCGATGACCGGCGCTTTTCTGAGGCGCTTGCCTTGTGAGTTCTGCTGGTCGCCCTCGGCCAACGTGCGAGTGACGCCGGTGCCACGGTCGTAGAGCAGCACCTGGTAGCTGTAGTTCAAGCTCTGCGGGCGCGTGATGGCGAAGGTCACCCAGTCAGCTGAGATGGCGCCGGTCGGATTGATCCAGGGAACGTCGTTGCCTGCCGGGGTGTAGATGGTCTCGCCCCTGCTGCCGCGAAACAGGGCCACCTCGAGGTCGGAATAGAGCTGCGAGCCCCAGCTCGCCGGCTCATCGCCCTGGTTGGCCAGGTAATCGCCGGTGCCGCCGTTGACGCTGACCACCCTGTTGAGGGGGCGGTCCACCGGAATCGCGCCGGCGTCGATCGCCCGCAGCCACGAGGTGGGCGCCATGACCTGGCCGCAGGACGCCTTGGCGGTCGGCTTGCTCCCCTGGGGGCTGGCTCCCTCGCCGGCGCTGGGCCCTTTTCCGCGCTGGGTGCCCTGGATTGCGATGATGGTGCCGGTGATCGCGGCGAACACCGCCGCCGCCATCAGCAAGCCGAGCTTTTTGCCCAGCATGGCGAACCTGGCCGGTTCTGCGGGGGGCACCGTCCGGTCGCTGTCATCGGAGTTCCGGTCGACCCGCGTGGGCTCAGGCACCGCCACCTCAGCAGCCCACCGGCGGCAGCGCGCTCAACGCGACCCTGCTCAGCCCGGCCGCGCCCGCCTTGGTGACGCCGGTCCCGAAGATCACCTCGTCGCCGACCACCGCCTGCAGGGTGACGCCCTCGGGCAGGCGGACCCGTCCCCCGCTGCGCACGTCCAACAGGCTGTACCCCGAGTCTGTCTCGACCGGGAAGAACGGAGGGATCGCTGCCTCGGCAAAGGCGTCCGGCCGATAGCCGACGTCCTTGAAGGAGCTGTGGCCGACCATCAGGGTGCTGCCGACCATCAGGGTGGAGAACACAGTGCTGCTGTCCTCTTGTCGCACGTAGGACAGCTTGTTGCGGCCATCGAAGCCGAAGTTGCCGCCGACGAGGGGCCCGGCACTTGATGATGGCGAGAGCGGCGCGCCGGCGCCGTGGGTGAGGGTGGCTTCTGATGCCCTTTCCTGGAGAAGCGCCACGCCGATGCCGTAGGAGACCAGCCCGGTCGCGCCGGCGGCTGGCACCGACCCGGTGGCTGAGTTACGAGCGAGGTCCCAGGACTCCAGCCTGGTGGACTCGGGCTTGTTGTGGACCGTGGACAACCAGTACGCCTTGCCGGCTGCGATGACCGGCGCTGCCAGCACACTCTTGCCTTGCCCGCCTTGCTGTTGCGCCAGCTCGATCAGCGTGCGGGTCACGCCGGCGGCGCGGTCATAGAGCAGCACCTTGTAGCTGTAGTTCAGGTTCTGCGGCCGCGCGACGGCGAACGTGACCCAATCAGCTGAGATGGCTCCAGTCGGATCGGCCTGAGGAATGTCGCTGCCTACCGGGGTGTAGATGGTCACGCCCCTGCTGCCCTGAAACAGGGCCACCTCGATGTCGGAGTAGAGCGCTGAAGTCTGGCTAGGCGGTTCATTGCCCTGCAGGACGAGGTAGTCGCCGGTGCTGCCGTTGGCGCTGATCACGTCGTTGAGGGTTCGGTCCACCGCAACCGCGCCGTCGTCGATCGCCTGCTGCCAGCTGCCCGGCGCCGTGATCATGCACGACGGGTTCACCCTGTTCCCTGGGGCACTACTTCCGCGGCCGATGTCAGTCGGGCTTACGCCTTGCCCCCGGCCGGACAGGCCTGCTTGAATTCCCACGACAGTGCCGGCGATCGCGACGAACACCACCGCTGCCACCGCCAGCAGTCCGAGGTTCTCACGTAGCGTGCCGAACCTGGCCGACTTCGGAGCGACCGCGGTCCGGTCGCTGTCATCGGAGCCGAGGTCGACGCGCGGGGTCTGCTTGACGGTGGCCGCCCGCTGCTGGAACAGCTCGGCCAGCCGGCGTTCCAACTCATCGCCTTGCGGGGCGCTCATCGGTTCGTCCGGTCGTCGGAAAAGCGCAGTGGGGAGACGGTGTCCGAGGTTCGCAGGTCGGCCAACGCCCGCGACGCCAGGCTGCGGACTGTCCCAGGCCGGCACCCGAGGGTCTCGGCGATGTCGCCGTCGCTGTAGCCGAGGTAGTAACGCATCACCAGCACGACCCGTTGCCGGTGCGGCAGCCCCGCCAGCAGCTGCCAGAGCTCGTCGTCGGCCCCCGGATCCGCGTCCATGACCGGCCGGTCCACGTCGGTGGCGGTGAGCACCTCGGTGTTGAATCGGCGGCGGCTCCAGCTGATGTTGGCGTTGACGATTGCCCGCCGGGCGTAAGCCAGGGGGTGTTCGACGTCGAGCCAGGCCCCGAAGCGCCGGTGCATGGCCAGCAACACGTCCTGGACGAGGTCATCGGCCCGGTCGCGATCACCGCTGACGAGGTAGGCGAACCGGGTCAGTCCCAGACCGTGCCGGCGCGCGAAGTTGTCCAGACTCTGGCCGCCGACGGCCTCGAAGCTGAGTTCAGGCATCGTCACCTCCACCCCGGACGCCTGACGGGCAGCCGCGGGCCGGCTTCGCCTTAACCCCATCGCCGCAGGACCGGCGATCTGTGTCGTCATACCCCTTCAACGCGGGCTGAAACGGAACTGTTGCACATACGGGGCCGCTTGCGCGGGAGGACCGGTCAGCTCGGTCGCTGTGCGAGGAAAGGCCAGTCGCCTGTTTCCCTACATTGCCGTGGAGTACCGGTGAAGCGCGCCGCCGGGCTCCGAGGCCCCGCCTGGAATCCAATCGCCAGGCTGGGCGAATCAGGACGGCAGGGCAATGATGGGTTGGTGAGCGAACGCGACCCTCATTCGGACGCGGTGCACTGGCTCGACCTGGGCCCTGACCCCGATCTGAACAGCCACCGCAGGCAGCCTCGACGCTGGCGATGGTGGGGCGCGCTGGTCGTCGCGATGGTCGCGGCGGCACTGCTGCTCACCCGAAATCAGGACAGCGCCCCTTCGCTGGCCGACGCCGATCAGCCCTCCTCGGCCGGGTCCAGCCAGACCAGTCCGGCCTCCTCGGGTTCTGCGGTGGCCCGGCCGGTGCCGGGGTCGCACTCCCCGCGACACACCGGCTCACCGGGGTCGTCTGCTCCCGGGGCGGCAGGGTCCAACTCGCCCGCAGTGATGCCGGCCGGCGCGAGCACGGTGACGGTGACCGACCTCGGCCGGCCGTTGCTCGACGTCCCCGCTGACTGGGAGCTGTTCGGGCAGGGCCAGGACGTCGTGGTTCGGCTGGAGCTCGGCCGTGGCCGGATCACTCGCACGTCGGTGCCGCAGCTGGGCAGCGCCAGCCCGATCTTCTTCGTGGTCGGGCATGACCGGGTAATCGTCCACCCGATGGATTGGGTTCCCGGATACGTCGTGCACGATGGAAAGCCGGCCACTCGGCCGCCGCCAGCGCTAAACCAGGTGGCCTCGATGCTGCCGGGGCCTGACTCGCGGCACCTGTGGGCAGAGACCCAGGCCGGCACCGGCTCGGCGTTGACGCTGCTCACGTTGAGCGGCCAGCCGGCCGGAGTCCAAATCTCCGTACCCCAGGACGCCACCGTCCAGGCGTCTGACCAGGCTGGCAACGTCGTGATGTTCGGCGTCGGCGGCATGTACAACGCCCGGCCGGACGGCCTGCACCGGATCACCAGCGGCACGCTGCTGGCAGCCGGCCCGACCCGCTGGCTCGCGCGCGAATGCGACGAGCGCTACCGCTGCTCCGGCGTTGTGATCGACCGCGCCACCGACGCCCGAACCGCCCTGAACTCCCCGCTGGACTCTTATGAGCAGAACGCCGGCGCCATCTCACCCGACGGCCGGACGGCAGCGTTGTTGCAACCCAACGGCGTCGGCGGCAGCAACGTGCACCTGATTGACCTGACCACCGGAGCCGATCGGGTGACCGGGGTGATGACGAGCTCGAACCAGACCCTGGGAGGCCGCGCGTTCGTCTGGTCGCCCGACAGCAACTGGTTGTTCGTCACCAGCGGCACCGGCCGGCTGCTGGCGATAAGCCGGGCCGGCCAGCCGATCGCGCTCGACGCCCAGGTGGGCCCGCTGGACCAGGTCGCCCTGCGGACCGCCCGGCGCTGAGGTCGGCCGCCACGGCGGCTCAGCTCCCCGCGGCGGCTGTTCGCCGAGCGGCGGCTTCAGCTGAGCGTGGTGTCGGCGTAACAGGCCATCGCGTCGCGGTAGTACTCAGCCAGGCCGTCGGCGATCCGGTCGTAGGTGGCCTTGAAACGCTCGTCCTCGACGTACATCCGGCCCAGGTTTGTGAACGCGGCGGCGTCGGGGGTCCAGAACCGGCAGACGGAGTGGTACGCGGCGTCGATCTCGGCCTGAACATCGGCGCCTTCGACCGGCGCGCCAGCCGCCATCAATTCCGCCATCCGGATCATGGCCGCCGTCAGCTCGCGCTGCATCTGCTCGATGTCCTGCGGCGTCAGGCTGGCGGTGAACCTGGCGGACTGCTCCCATTGCTGCGGCCAGCGTTCGCGGGCCTCGTCGTCGTAGGCAGCCGGGTCGAATCCCTCGAACAGGTTCTCCGGCCGGTTGATCTCAGTCATCGCAGCACTTGCCTCCCCTTGCAGTTGGTCAATGGTCCGGGCCACGGTGCGGGCGAGCACCCCGAGCCGGTCGCGCTCGCGCAGCAACCGCTGATGGTGCTCGCGTAGGGCCTGCACCTGGTCGAGCTGGCTGTCGAGGACACCCCTGATCTCGGCCAAACCCAGGCCCAGCTCGCGCAGCAGCAGGATCTGCTGCAGCCGCAGCAGCTCGGCCTGCCCGTAGTAGCGGTAGCCGTTGGAGCCCAGATGCGCCGGCGGCAGCAGGCCGATCTCGTCGTAATGACGCAGGGTCCGCGAGCTGGCGCCGGACATCCGGGCCACCTCGACGATCGACCAGGACACGCTGCCACCTCCTCTGCCGTTGGCTGCTCCAGTGCTTCCCGCTGGTGCTTATCAGGACGCTAGGGGTTGACGCTGCGGTAAGGTCAAGCGATATCAGCCGGCTGCCCTGGCGGCGCGGACCACCGGAATCAACCGGCCGGCCTCGCTTACCACGGCGATGTCGCCCTGTTGGTCGGTGCGTGCCACCGGAACCCCCAACCGCGCCAGCTCGGCCAGCAGCAACGGAGACGGGTGGCCGTAGTCGTTGCCCGCTCCGGCCGAGATCAGCGCCAGGTCGGCGTGGGCGGCCTGCAGGAACGCCGGGTCGGAGTACGCGCTGCCGTGGTGCGGAACCTTGAGGATGTCGGCGCGCAGGTCGGCGCCGGCGCTGAGCAGGTCGTCTTGCGCCTCGACCTCGGCGTCGCCGGGCAGCAGGATCCGGACGCCCGCGACCGTCGCCCGCAGCACCACCGAGGAGTTGTTCGGGTCTGAGCGCGAGCCGAGGAACACCTGGCTCGGGCCGAGCACGTCGAGCTGGCTCTGGCCGGCGTCGATGCGCTGACCGGCGGCTGCGGGCTCGACTCGCAGCTGGTGGCCGGCCAGCACCGACAGCACCAGCCGGTGGCCGCTGACCGGCTCAGCGAGCGGCGAGCTGAGCACCCGGTCGACCCGGCGCTGGTGCAGCACACCTGACAGGCCGCCCACGTGGTCGAGGTGGTCATGGCTGAGCACCAGCACCGGAATCCGGGTCACGCCCAGCTCGCGCAAGCAGCGGTCCACCGGAACCGGGTCAGGACCGGCGTCGATGACGACGGCGCTGCCCGGCCCGGCATTGAGCACCAGCGCGTCGCCCTGGCCCACGTCGCAGGCGACCATGACCCAACCCGGCGGCGGCCAGCTCACCAGCACCGCCCGGCCCGGGATCTGGATCAGCGTGCCGAGCACGGCCGCTACCCCTAACAGCGCCCGGGCGGGCGGGCGGCGGCAGAGCAGCAGCACCGCGGCGCTCAGCGCGGCGAGCAGCAGCCCACCGCGAACGCCGGCCGGCCACGGCACCGAGGCGCCCGGCAGCGAGCCGAAGTACTCCGCCACCCACACCAGCCACCGGCACGGCCAGCCGGCCAGCTGCGCCAGCAGCGTCGCCAGCGGCAGCCAAACCACCGAGCTGACCGCCGCCAGCAGGCCGAGGATCGTCACGGCCGCGACGACCGGCTCGGCCAGCACGTTCGCCGGGATCGCCACCAGGCTGACCCGGCCGCTGATGCCGGCGATGATCGGCACGGTGACCAGGTGCGCCGCGGCGGCAACCGCCAGCCCCTCGGCCAGCCCGACCGGCACCCGGCGGCGGCGCAGCGCCTGCACCCAGCCCGGGGCCAGCAGCAGCAACGCCGCCGTCGCGACGACCGAGAGCGCGAAGCCGAAGTCGACCGCCAGGCCCGGCTGCCACAGCAGCAGCCCGAGCATGGTCGCGGCCAGCACCGGCAACGCCGCGCGTTGCCGCCCGGTTGCCAGAGCGATGAGGGCGATGCCTGCCATCACCGCCGCCCGCAGCACGCTCGACGACGGCCGCGCGAGCACCACGAAGCCGACCAGCGCCACCATGCTGACCAACGCGATCACCGCCGGCGAGGCCCGCAACCGCCTGAGCAGCAACGCCACCGCCCCGACCACCAGCGACAGATTCGTGCCGGACACCGCGGTCAGGTGCGAAAGTCCGGCCACCCGGAACCGCTCCTCCAGCACCGGATCGAGCTGGCTGGTGTCACCGACGACCAAGCCGGGCAGCAGCCCGCGGGGCAACGCCGGCAGCCCCGCCGCTGCCTGCTGCAGGCCCGCACGCACCTCGCCGGCGCCGCGCTGCCACCACGGCGGGCGGCCGAGCAGCTCAGGCTCTGAACGCGCCTGGACGGTGGCCGTCAGCAGGTTGTCGGGCAGGGGCGGGCTCAACCGGCCGGTCAGCCGGACCCGCTGCCCGGGCAGCACGGCCCGCCAGGCGTCCGAGGGTCCCAGCACCAGCACCGCGCCGGACAGCTTCGTGAGCCGGCCGCCGACCACGATCGCCCGCACCTGGGCGTCGACTGCCATCCGCGGCGAGCCGGTCAGGCCACCGGAGCCCAACGGCCGAGGATCGCCGCGCACCACCAGTTCGGCGGTGACCTCGACCCCGGCGCGGGCTAGCTTGGCCAGCTCGCCGTCGTGGGCCGAATGCAGCCGGACGGCCAGCGGAGCGAGCAGTGCGGCCGAGCAGCAGGCCGCGAACGCCCCGATGAGCAGCACCGGCTGCCACCGGGCGGCCAACGCCAGCAGCGCGGCGGCCAGCACCGCGCCGGCCACCGCCCAAGCGACCGCGGCCGCGCTGTGCCCGAGCCCCCACAGCACCGCTGCCCAGCCGGCCAGGGCACCCAGCCCCAGCCGCAGGTCGACCGGCTCGCTCATCCGATGACCACCAGTGACTTCAGGTCGGCGTACTTGCTGTCACCGATTCCGGAGACGCCGCGCAGCTGCTCGACCGAGTCGAAACGGCCGTGCTCGGTACGCCAGTCCAGGATCCGCTGAGCTAGCACCGGGCCGACGCCGGGCAGGCTGTCGAGCTGCGCCAGGGTGGCTGAGTTGAGGTCGATGGCGCCGCCCGTCGGAGGGCCCGGGCCGGCCGGCGCGCCGCCGCCGGCCTCGCCGCCGACTGCACCACCGCCTGCGCCGCCGCCTGCGCTGCCGCCGCCTGCCGCGACCAGCCCGACCAGCAACTGCTCGCCGTCGGCCAGCTTGCGGGCCAAGTTCACCAGGACCGGATCGACCCCGCTCAGCAGCCCGCCCGCCGCCCGCACCGCGTCATCGACCCGGGCTCCGGCCGGCAACCGGTAGAGGCCCGGCTTGCGCACCTTGCCTGCCACGTCCACCACGACCGAGAGCGAGCCGGTCGCTGCGGGGCCGCCCCGGCTGGCCAGCGGTGACTTCAGCGAGCCGCCCGGCGCCACCGGTGCGGCCGAAGACCCGGCGCTGCTCGACGGCGGGGCGGTAAGAGTCGAGTCGGCGGCCAGCATCGGGCGCGGCTGCGCCGCCAACACCCAACCGCCGGCCACCAGCACCGTCACGGCGGTGACCATGGCCATCGCCAGGACGCCCCGGCGGCCGGGATTGCAGCGGGCTCCGGCCAACGAGGGCACGGTCGGCTCCAGCGTGCCCAGCCTGGCCGCGACCGGGCTGCCCAGCAGCCGTCCGGCGAGCTCAGCCAGCCTGCCGCCCAGTCCGCGCCCCTCATAGCCCCGTTGCACCCGGACGACGTTAGGCAGCCGAGGCAGGCCCGAACGGCGCACGCGGCATCTGTGGGAAAAGCACACAGTTGTGGATGGGAGACTGCCCGATGTGCCTGTGAAGTCCGCGACCGCCTCGGCCGTCCCGCCGTCAGGCTCGTCGTGGCGCCCGGTCAGCTTCGTCAGGCGGCTCTGGAACTCCGGGTACCGGCCCGCCCTGATCGCCACCGCGTTCGCCGCCCTGCTGGCCTGGGGCTTTCTGCTGCTGCCGCCGATGAACACCGATTTGGCCGCGCAGCTGGCCCGCGCCGACTTCGCCGCCGAGTACCCGGTCTCGATCATCGACTTCCGGTGGTTCGGCGGCACCGTCGAGTACGGCTACACGCTGTGGGCCTCGACCCTGATGGCCTACATCGGCACCAAGGTCACCGGCGCGCTGGCCGCGGTGATCGGCACCTGGTACACGACCCGGCTGCTGCACCGGCTGCGCCCGGCCCGCCCGGTGCTGGGCGGCCTGGCGGCGGCGGTGACCCAG
>WUUC01176201.1_pt1 | contig 26913 bp, 15 predicted proteins | sample 6278441 | NCBI WGS metagenome assembly WUUC01 (sample SAMN13675441, study PRJNA597444) | soil metagenome | isolation source: soil | place: USA: Washington | collected 2017-10 | reverse complement strand
GGCTTTGTTACCTGGGCTCTCCAGACTGCCTTCGAGTTGGATGGCGCACCCGGGCCGGCGGAGGAGGTCTCCGAGGTCTTCCCTCCAAGCTTCGATCTGGCGGTGGCCGGCGTCGTCGACGCAGGGATGGCGCTCCCCGGTGGTGAGGAGGCTCTGCATGCGCTGGCAGAGCTCGAAGCCGAGATGTTGCGGGATGAAGCCTCCCCAACTCGGCTTGACTCCGCGCGGCGCCGGCTCAACGACCACGATGCGGTCGGTGTGGTTGACGCGGTCAACCGTCCAGGCTCTCCCTCCCAGCAGGAACGACGACATCCGCTCGACCAGGCGGTCCACGAAGTCCTGTTCAAGCGAGCCGAGATCGCTTCCAGCCACGGTGACGACGCGGTACAGCAGAGGCGAGGAGAAGACGGAGTAAAGCTCAAGGAAGTTCTTCCGGCCGAAGATCCGCTCCGCCCGCTCGCCCATCGAAAGCAGACCGCCGGCTTCGAAGAGGAAGCCCTCGCTCTTCATGTGATCGATCAGCTCGTCGAATTCGGCGCCCCGGATCCCCCGGAAGTCGGGAAGGCGCTCAAGTTGCTCCCAGCAGCGCTCGGCGCTGATCGCTCCGAATTGCAGGGTCAGCGCGAGGAGCTGGTGGACGAGGACGGGCCAGCAGCGTTCCTGCCGGGCGACGCTTTCGACCCAGCCCTCGCGGGCGAGCTCGATGAGTGCGACCGCCTGGAGCACGGCTTCCGGCGCTTCGCAGAGGAACGTCATGTTCGCGGTGCTGCCGGCCCTCCGCCCCGTGCGCCCCATGCGCTGCAAGAACGAGGAGACGGTGGACGGCGCGTTGGCCTGGAAGACGCGATCGAGATCGCCGACGTCAATGCCCAGCTCCAGGGTCGAGGTGCAGACGATGCAGGCGTTTCTGCCGTGTGCGAAGCGCCCCTCGGCAGCCCGCCGCGCATCTAGGGAGACCGAGCTGTGGTGGACGAAGACTTCGATGGACCTGCCGCGCATCCGATCGGCGACCGCCTCGGTCAAGGAACGCGAGGGGCAGAAGAAAAGGCTTTTCAGCTCGACGGCCCGCGCCGCGGCGTCGCTTGCGAGCCCCCCGATGCTCTCGTGGAGACGGATCGCGAGGTCTCTTTTCACCGGTGTCTTCGGCGGATCGATCACGATTCCTTCCCGGCGGGAGGTTCCCTGGAGCCAGACGAGGATCTGCTCAGGATTTCCGATCGTCGCTGACAGCCCGATCCGCTGAACGTCATTGCGACTCGCCGGGGCCAGCCTCTCCAGGACCGACAGGAGGTGGGCGCCGCGGTCTGTTCCGGCGAGGGCATGGACCTCATCGATGATTGCGAGCCGGAGATCCTGGAAGAGGCGCCGCACGGGCACCCGGGAAGAGAGGAGCAGCACCTCCAGCGATTCCGGAGTGGTCAGGAGGATCTCGGCCGGATCTTTCACAAACGATCGCTTTGCGCGATCGGTGACGTCACCGTGCCAGACGAACGACCGGAGCCCCACCATTTCGGCATATGTGGCGAGCCGCTCTTCCTGGTTGTTGAGGAGCGCCTTGAGCGGCGCGATGTAGAGGACGCCGATCCCCTCCGGCTCTCGCTCAATGAGCCCGGCGAGCGCGGGGAAAATCGCCGCCTCGGTCTTGCCCCCGGCGGTCGGAGCGAGGATGACCGCATTCTTCCCGTCGAGGATCGCTGTGCCCGCGAGCTCCTGGACCGGTCGCAGGGCGATCCAGCCGAGCCGCGAGACGATGGCCTCCTGGAGGCGCGGGGGGAAACGGGCAAAGGCAGACACGGTGGGGGGGCCTCGCCACTTTCAGAGCGTTCCAACCATCTTGCCGGAAACGCCACCAAACTCTCCGTATAGGTCGCGTCTACTGTAAAAAAATCGAACCAAAGTGCGCAACCGAAACGCCTCTTCGTCTGAAATTTCACGGCCCAAGAGACTCTGCGCCCTCTCGATAACGTCATCGTCCTCGGTGACGTCGAGAGATGTTACCGCCAACTCAGACAAGCCCTCCTTGTTCTCGTGATCGAAGGAGCGCAAGACATGTTCAACGGTCTCTGCGGGTGTCTTCGATACCACGAGTAGTATGGTAAGAAGGGTCAGATTCGCGAAGACGCTTCTGGATAGGAGCCAGAGCCACTTGGACTTAAAGAGATTCAATCGAATATTTACCTCCGTCGCCCAGGCGAACTCTTCGGCGCGATTTCGAATGAGGTCAGCTTCGTGATCAAATCGAGAACTGGCCCTGCTAATGAATGTCAGCAGATTGTTCGGGTAAGGCCTATCGTACTTGCGGGGAGATAGGACCATCACAACAAAGTACAAAGAGACAATGATGGAGATGAGCAGAAGTAATAGTGAGACCGCTACCGAACCAGCCGCGCTCTGTAAGAATTACACCTACATTTGCGTGATCACCCAGATTGAAGATGTCGCCCTTGAAGGCCAATATTCCGAGAATTCCAGTAATGATGGCGAGGTAATACTGGGCCTTTTTCTCCATCTCTTCTTTCTTGGCTACTTCTATCTCGTAGGCTCTCTCACAGAGTCGCAACAGTTCCTCTGCGAAGCCTTGCGGCATCGCCGCGGCTACTCGGTCCCTGTTAGACCCCTGATGTTTGCCCTGTGACATGACCTATGAGTCCTCTCGATCATGCGTCGTTGCGGCTGCCAAACATTTCACGACATCCGCAGGGTGGCAACCGCGCGGGGAGGCGCACCATACGGGATTTGCTTCGACGACGGCCCACTTCTTTTCGGCGATGAGGCCGAGATCAAGTACGAAGACTTCCGGGAGCCTCGTGCAGCGGGACCGGATGAGCCCTCGGGCGAACGAGAGCATGCCCTGATCGGCAGGAGTTCCCTGATAGCAGGCATGTGCGACAATCTGGTCCTTCAAAATGTACAGGCGGTACTCCGCGGAGAATTCGACGATCTCGGAGGCGATGAGCTCGGTGTGCTCCGAGGTTCTGCAGCTCTCGAAAAGCAAGTCCTCGTAACAGGTATATACCGCAGCTCTGAAGAGCTTTGGTTGCATGGGTTTTAGGAACACAGGATACGAAAGTTTGGCGGCTGCATGGAGTGTCGTTGGCCAGATCCGGCGGCTCACGTAGGCAGGCGGAAGGCCAAGAAGGAAATTTTCGGGTGGCGAGATGAGAGAAAGCTTCATCTTCGAGCTGAGGCCGATGCAATAAGGAAGGGTGCCGAAGAGTCTGGTGGATCGCCGGTCGAGAGGTGGAGGGTCCCAGAATCTATCGACATGGCGTGCCGAGCCTCCAGCCGCAAGCCAGGCGGAGGTGATCAGCTCCTGGTCAGGAAACGATCGCGCTGAAACGGCGAGGTGTCTTCCTCGAATGCTCATATACTAGAATTGGTTGATGTCGCTTCGCCTATGCACTGGCTCTCCTCCGGACCTCAAAACTCCACGCTTGCCACATACCCCGCCTCATCCCCCGCCTCCGGCTCGTATTCGTACGGTTTCCTGCCAGCGGCGGCCCGCTCCTCGACCACGGTCTTCGGCGGCTCGGGAAGCTCCTTGTCCGGGTTCTCGGCCACCACGTCGAAAAAGTTCACCAGGCTCCGCAGAAACTGCCGGGGGACGATACCCACGTCTCCTCCGAAGCCGCGGGTGACTTCGTCCACTCTCTCGGCGATCTTCTCCGGGGTCACCTTCTGCGCCACGATGTTCGGATCACCCATGGGGTAAAGCTCGCGGAGACGCAGGCCCACGTCTTTCAGGCGTTCTTTGTCGAACGGCTTCAGCTCGAGCTGCGGCTGGCGCATCGAGACGAGGCCCCCTTCCGTCTGGAAGCGGATGCGATCGTGGAGCGGCTGGAGGCCAGCGACGCCGCGCCGGGTGTCGAAGAGCTCCGGCGTGCCGGTGAAGATCCAGAGGAGACCCTGGAAGCGGTCCGCCGCGTCGATGATCTGGCGGATGCCGTTGAGTGACCGGCCGCGCACGTCGGTCCTCATGCGGAGGATTGTTTCGGCTTCATCGATCACGATGACCAAGCCCTTGTAGCCGGCCGCCTTGACGACCTCCAGCACGCCCTGGAGATAGGCCATCGCGTCGGTGCTCGTGATGTCGCCCTTGATGCCCGCGGTCCGCTTCGCGGAGGCGCTGACGTTCTCGCTGCCGGAGAGCCACGAGAGCAGGGCGCCGGCTTCGCGTACCTGGCCGGCCTGCTTCAGGCGGAAGATTTCGCGGAGCACGCGGGCGAGGTCTTCCGGGGCCTTGCCGCCGGTCCGGGACGCAATGTCCTCCTCGATCCGCGTCTGGACCTTCTGATCGAAGTCGGGCGCGTTCTCGTCCGCGCCGCCGTCGACGAGCGCTCCCTCGACCTTGGCGATCCAACGGTCGATGACGTCGCCCAGCGCGCCGCGCGGACAAGTGCTGGTGCCCAGCTCCTGCACGACTTTGCGGTAAACGTCGTCGAATTTGTGAAAGTGGAGGTCGTTGTCCGACACCACCACGAAGCTCGTGGCAAAACGTTTCTCCTGCGCGTCGCGCAGGGCGAGCCGGGCCATGAACGTCTTGCCACAGCCGTAGCCGCCTCGCAGGAATTTAAACACGCCTTCGCCGGCCGCCGCGAGGTCGAGCAGGCGGTTGAGCTCGGCGCGCTGGCGGTCGATCCCCACCGCGAAGGCCTCCAGGCCGCGCTCGGGAACGACGCCGGAGCGCAGGCGTTCGAAGATGTGCTCGCGGTCGCGTTGGCTGGTCATCGGTTGTCCCCTCGCACGTAGCGCTTGCCGCCCTCGCCGGCCTCGATGCGCACGCCGAACGGCAGCTTCGGAAGATGATCGTCAAATTCCAGAGAGAAGCGCCGGAAGGCGCGCGGCGAGCCGAGCAGGTGTGTCACCTCCGGCTCGGTGATCGCCCCGTGCTTCTCGATGTGGAGGAAGACCTTGCGGATCCCCTCGTCCGCGATGGAGCTCTCCCACGCCGAAGGGGGCGGTAGCGTCGATTCCCTGGGCGGATTGGCCGTGGTCCCGCTGACTGTATACCAGGTCTCGGGCGTGGCGCCGGTGACGTTCTGCGTGTTTTCGGCATGATCGATCACGAGGCGCACCCGCTCGTCCGCCGGACCTTCGAGACCGAAGAACACCTCGGTCCACTCATCTCCAACCGGCATGTGCAGACGGCCGGCGCGCAGCGTCGCCGGCCCCGATGCATCCTTGACGATGACGTGGACGTCCTCCCGGTCCGGCACGCGCAAGGCGACGTCGATGAGCCTCGGCACCGCGAAGTCGAGGGTCCCCGGCGCGAGGACGACGCGGAGCTTGAGCCGGTGGAGCCCCACCGCGTCGGGCAGCGGCTCGGCTTCCACCACGTATTCGGCATGCAGAGCCTGCTCGCGGTGCTTGCGAGTGATCGTGAGCACGGGAATCACCCGCTCCTGAGGACTCAGGCCGCCGTGCACAAACGTTGCCCCGGGGTTGCCGGTCGCGAAGACCGCCGTGTCGTCGCGGAAGAGTAGATATCCGGTGAGCCCATCGTAGCCGAGCGACGCGAGGGAGACGTGGACCATTCCCGCCTCGGCGCGGGGATATTCGTCGAGCACATGGCGGCGCTGCGGGTCGGTCTTCTTGCCGAAGGGCTTCACCTGCGTCGTCTCGTCCTGCAAGAGGAAGCCGTGGTCGGCGGTGAAGACGGCGTTCTTGATTCCCGCGAGCTGCAGGTGGTGCCAGGCCGCCTTGATCTGGCGCAGCGTGGTTTCGAACGTGGGTAATCCTACGTTCGCCTCGCCGGCGTCGTCGATCTCTCGCGAATGGACGACCACGAGCTGGTGCGGCTTGATGCTTCGTGTCAGGTCGGCGGTGCTTTTGTCGCACACCTCGGCGAGCTTCAGGAGGAGGGCCGGCTTACCGGTGCTGCGCAAGCCCATGGCGCGGGCGCGGTCTTCGCGGCGACGCACGGTGAATTCGCCGGTCTTGAACCCCTGAAAAATCCCGGCCACGGCGAGCCGGCCCGCCGCGGCCACGGGTGCCAGGGCATTCATCCCCACCGCCGTGATGGTCGGCAGCTCGGCTAGACGCGGCCTGAGATCGACGACCGTCCCGCTCCCGGCGAGCTCGTCCGCGAGCTCGGTGGCCATCTCGTAGCGGAGGGCATCGATCACGAAGAACGCCACCTTGTCGCCGCCCTGCGTGAGAGGATGGACCACCTGCTCGAAAAGGTTTCTCTGTTGCAATTCCGCCGGCGGCAGGAAACCGTGCTCCTGGCAGAGGGTGGCAAAACCGCGGGTCAGGCGGTCGGCCCAGCTTCGATGTGTGCTGCGCAACTCGGTCGCCACCTCTCGCAGCGCGCCATAGTGCGGCAGGCGCGACTCGAGGAGCGCGAGACGCGCCTGCTCGAACACGCGGTGCGCGCGGTCAACCTCCCAGGCGCCGACGGCGTACCGCTCGACGGCCTGCTCAAGGCTCCGTGCTCCCTCCAGAGGCTCGGCATACCGCGTCAAGGTCGCGCCGAGCCTGGCGGCCTCGGCCACCAGCATCCAGGCCCACCGGCGGAGCTGGTCGCGCTGCAGCCAGAACGATCTCTCGCCCAGGCGCGCCTCCCACCAGATTTGCGCTTTTGGCCAGTCCCGCTCATGCAGTGCCTCAACGGCGCCGGTCAGCACGCGGTGCTCTTCCTCGCGGAACGTATCGATCTGCCCGAGATCGTTCGGCGTCATCGCGTCCAGCTCGTCGGCGAACGTCTCCGCGACCTCGTCGGCCATGCGCTCGTAGGCGTCACCGCTGTCGCGCCGGACGGCGGCCACGAGGTCGCGGCAGGCCTTGACCAGCGGCGGCGACAGGTTCCGGAGCCGCCGGAGGTCCGGCCGGTGCGCCTCCCGCTTGAGATCGTGCACGTATTCGACACACAGGATCCAGGCCTCCAGGGCACGGAGCAACGGGTCGAGCGCCCCGCGGTGGGTGCCGGCGAACCGCTCGGTCCACGCCTCGTCCATTCCCGTGAGCTTGTGGAGATAGCTCGCGAGGATCTCCGCTTCCGCCGGCGCCGTGACGCGGAGGGCGAGCGCGTCCCCCGTCCGGCCGAGAGCGTTCGCGAGGAGCGCCGGGCCGATCTCGGTAAGCGCGGCGGCCAGGCCGAACGTGCTCTGCGAGACCGAGGTCTCGAGCCAGGCATCGGCCTCTTCGAGGCTCGGCTGCTTGGCGAGGAATCGATCGATTTCGTCCGAGTTGACGCGGGCGGTCGCCGCCTCGCGGATAAGCGTGTCGAGGCTCTTGCGGAAACGCACGCCCGCCTCGTACAGCTCCAGCAGCGGCGTCTTGCGGATCGACTCCTCGTTGTAGCCCGGCATGTGGATGAGAAGCGGCATCCGGTCGAGACCGCTCCCGTAGGGCTCCAGCTCGAAGAGGAGGGCGAGGAAGCTGCCGCGGAAGCCCACCACGGGGAATGGGACCTCGCCCCGGGTCTGCCGCGCGGCGAGGTCGGCGACGAAGCGCGTATACGAAGCGTCCTTGTCGAGCCACACTACGGTGCCCTGCCGGCGCACCTCGCCGCGGATCTCCTGCTCCAAGACGAGGGACACGGGGCCGGTCATGGCCTGCGCTCCCCAAGGCTGCGGCGTCGCCCCCCTTCGCTCAGGCGCCATTCCCCTCGCCGGGGGAGAGGCCCGTTGGGGATTTCGTCACTCATCCGCGGGCTCCTCGGCTTCGTCGTCTTCCTGGAACAGCGGACCCGCCCCTCCTTCTTTCCCCCCCTTGGCGGCCTTACGCTCGCGGCGCTTCTTCTCGGCCGCCTCGATCTCGGCGGCCTCGCGGGCGTGGTCGGCCAGGAACCGCTCCCTCGCCTCGTCCGAGCCCGCCTCGTCGATCGTGAAGTCGGGGCGGATCTCGTCCTGCAGGCGCAGCTCCCAGGCGTACGCTTTCGCGGGGTACAGCGCCCAGAAACAACCGTGCGCCACGGCGAGCGACGGGTCGCTCTGGCACTTCGTCCGCACCCGAGTGGGGAAATAGCGGGCGGCCAGGTGTGACCAGTCATAGTCTTTCTTGCCCTGCGCAGAGGCGAGCTCCTTCCACCACTTCTTCGGATCCTTCCACTGCGGCTCCAGGAGCGGCCAGAGCGCGGAGCTGTTCACCATCACGCCATCGTCGAGGTCCATCACATGGCGGGCGTCCACCTCGCGCCCGGGCGTCTTGTCGTCCGGCGGTGGCGGGCCCTGCCCAGCGATCTCGGTGACCCTGGCGATGAAGTCGTTCAGCTCCTCTAGAAGCTTCTGCACCTCGGCGAAGCGTCTCTCGGCCTTGGCCTTGTTGGTGCCCGTCGCGCGGGCAGTGCGGAGGTCCTCCATTTCCGCTTCGAGGCGTCGCTTCGTGGGGACAAGATGATCAGCGAGCAGGACATTGAGCGTGTTGTCCTTCCAGCGGTGGATGGAGACGAAGGCGACGAAGCTCTTTTTGATGGAGGAGAGAGGGAAGTAGATGGGGCGGTTTTCGTAGAGCTTCTTGTGGTCATCGAAGAATGATTTGCGGAGCCAGGTGCGGAGGTCATCGCCTTCACCGACGGCAAGGCCGTGTTCTTCCCAGGATGCGAGGAGTGGGATGCACGCCGGGTGGTTGAGGTTGTCTTCTTCCTCGGTGCCGATGAACAGAATTCCTGCGGGGAGGGCGGAAGGGGGGGCTTGTTCGAGAATGCCTTCGCCGTTAGCGCCAAAGCGGCCCAGAGCGACGCCGATGGCGAAGGAAACCACGTCCCGCACATTCGGAGGATTGAAGTTCGGAGTATAGGAAGGAAGCGGCGCATTTTCGGGCCTATCGACGGCTTCCTGTGCCCAGACCTGGGTGTACTCCCATGATGACTTACCAGGGTACTTGAACTCAACGGAAGGCTCGCGGTGTGATTCATGCTCCGCAAAGGCTGTTTCGAGAATTTGAAAAATTTCGCGCGCTCCGTCAATGATCCACATCGGAAGACGAGCAACATCGCCAGGTTGAAAATGAATAGTAGGATTCAGGCTCTCCAGCACAAAAGCCGCTCTTTGGCTGTTGAGCAGGCATACGCAATCAGGAGTGTTCGGTGGGTAGGTAGAAGATCCCATGTCGCCAATGATGCCAGGAACGCGATGAGCGCGAGCTGAGAATGAGGTGCCTATCATGGTGAAGGCGACGCCCGGCCGAAGGTAGAACTCGGAACTCTGAGGATATGCGCTATAGCGATGCTCTAGGGCGACTTTAACGGCTAACCCTGCCCGATTCCAGCTAATCACTGCTCCCACAGGATCTATCCACTTTCGGCCTGCCGCCCCCTTGATGTAGGGTAACCAACGGCGTGGTTTATCGTCGTTGAGTACGGCAGCCCTAAGGTCGACAACCCGCCCGGTGATCTCCCATGGTAGTCGCAGATATCTGGCGTTGTCGGATGTTCTGAGCCCGATTCTGGACGGAGCACATTCTCCTAGCTTCGGTGCTGCCGCATAGCGGTCCAAGAAATCTCTGCTCCACCAGTACACAATCGGCTTGCCTTCAATAACCTCGAACCCCCGCGAGTCAAACTCGGACCGGCCGACTTGAGCTAGTAACGCAGCGCGCTTTCTGGCTGTTCGTTGGGCGTCCCTCGATCGGTCTTCAAGCGGTGTCGGTTGAAGAGCAATCGAGCAGTTGGTAGTCGGGCTAGCTCGCCGGAAGATGCTCATCACGGTCGCGAGAACTTCGTCGGGGACGTCTTCAAATGCGCCGCGATCCACGTCTCCGAGTAGGAGAAGCTGGTTCTCGCGCAAAAGATTGTTGCGCAGCTCGCCCTTTCCCAGAAACATCCAGCCTCGCATTGTCAGGAAAGCCGTTACGCCACCTGTTTGTGCCAATTCGAGGGCTCGTTCTAGAAATGCAGCATACAGATTGTCTTTGCCCTGGGAGTAGGCCTTCGTGACATACCCGAACGCAGATGTTTTCGAAAGCCCTTGATACGGCGGGTTCCCAACGACGATGTCGTAAGATTCTTCCTTCGCGATTCGCACAAATCGCACCCCTGCCGCGAGCTGCTCCCCACCCAACCGAAGCCCCAGATCCCCCGACGTCGAGTGCTTCGTCAGAAACCACTCCAGCTTGTCGAGAATCGTCGCCTTCGCCTCTCCGAGCGAGAGCTTCACCTGCTGCGTCGGGAAACCTTTGAACAGGTCCCCCTGCCCCTGGGAACGCTCGAATTCCAACTCCACGTTCTGGAGCGCGCTCTCCACCGCCGCATCGACCTTGAGAAGCGATCCCAGATAATCAACCCCCGCCAGTCCCGAGAGCAGCTTGTTCGTCAGATCCTCGGGGATCCCCACCTCCTCTTTCAGATCGCGCCGTAGAAGAACGACGGCCGGATCATCCGCCGGCAGATTCCCAAGCTGGAGGACCGGGGCGACCAGGTTGACCCGCCTGAGACGCGCATCCTTCGCAAGTGATCGGGCCTTGAGGTACAGCGCCGCCGCCGCGATCTGGATGGCGCGCGGGTCGATGTCAATGCCGAAGAGGTTGTTTCCAGGATCGACTCGGCGATTTCCTTGTCGGTGATGGTCGTGTTCTGGTGCCGGGCCTCTTCTCGATAGAGTGCGGTGAGCAAACCGAACGCGATGACTAGGAAGTGGCCGCTGCCACAGGCGGGATCGAGGATCTTGAGCGACCGTACGGTCTCGGGAGCTTTGGCGATGGCGTCCTCCGGTAGCGGCTGGGGGACGAAATACTTCCAATGATCCTCCAGCTCTCCCTCAATTGGCATCAGCGCATCGAGAGCCAGCTCGCCGGCTTCCCGGCGCGCCCGCCATTCCACTCGCCGCGCTTCGAGCACCGGCAGCACCGTTTCGGCTTCCGCAGTCCAGCCGTGTTTGCGGCACATACAGAGCCAGGTCAGGCCGAGACTGTTCTGGAGAAGCCACTCGACCATGTACCGCTCGGTGAACATCTGGGTTTTCGACGCGATCTCGTGCGGCTCGATCTTGCCGCCGCCGTTGATCTTCGCGTCGAGCGCTTCGCGGTCGGGATCGTTCCAGTATTGATAGACCCAGCCGAGCGTCGTGTCATCCGTCCACGCCGACGCGAGCCCGCGATCATCGAGCCGCTCGATCACCTCGAGGAGCAGCGACGCCGGGATGGGGAAGAGCCGTGTGAGGCCGACGTCGCCGAAAAGGCCCGGCAGATCGATCGCCAGCTCATCGAAGACGAGCTGGAGGAGGGTGGCCATGCCTTCCGTCGCATCGGTCAGACCGTTGGTGCAGAGCGCCGGAGCGAACCCGCGAAACTCACGGTATCCCTTGCTGTTCCAGCCGCCGGTGACCACGGCGGGCTTCGACAGTCCAAGAGCTTCGAGATGGCGGAGAAGCACCAACCGATTGAGAAGAGTCGCCGCGGCTTCCTTCACCGCCTGGGAGAGAAACCGCTCCCGCGCGGCCTTCTCTTCGGAGGAATTCTTCGGCCTCGTAGCCCGGGCGCGCTCGGCAATCCAAGCCTCGAGGCGCTCCCGCCGTTTGCGATACACCTCATCGAGCCTGGCCGCCTCCAGGGAAACGGAAAGTCGGTAGCGCCGTTCGGCTTCGTCACGAATTCCACGCAGCAGCCGCTCGCGCAGGCCCTTTTCGGGATTCTGGGAGGTTCCCCGGATGGTTTCGGCGAGGAGCTTCTTGGCGCCGGAGGTCAGCACGTCTACATTCCTGCCAGTCGTTGCACCGACGCAACGAAGACCTGAAAGCTCTTGGAGCAGTTCCGATCCACGGCGATATGGATCCCCGCCGCCCGGGCACCGGCGATCTTGCTGTAGCTTCCGAGAAGCTTGCGAAGCTCTTCCGACGGGGAGCCGAGGCGATCGGGATTCCGGTACTTCTGCTTCGTCGCAAGTTGGGCGATCTGTGGTTTGTCGAAGGCCTGGGCGACGGCTTCGAGATCACCGAGGATCCACGCTTCGAGCTCGCGGCAGGCGATGCGGACAACTGCACCATCATGACCTGCTGCCTGGGCGATCCCGACGAGGCGTGCCTTGACAGCCTTGCAATCCGCCGCGTCCTGGTCGCGGACCACCAGGAATTTCGCTTCGGGTTTGCGCCATGCCTTCAGCTTGCGAGGCAAAGATGCTTCGAGGTCGCTTTTACCCTCGTGAGGAATCAGGGTGAAGGCAACGGTGTTGGGCAGGAGCCGCGGGAGCAGGCTTTCCAGGAAGGCTTTCATGGACGGCTCTTCGAGCATGAAGACCAGCTCCGTGCTCATCGGGGATGGGCTCCCTTGAAGAGACCCTGCTTCCACAGAGAGCCCGGAAGATCGCCTTCTTCCGCAAGCGCGACGAGCTGTGGATCGTCGGAGGCGCGGTGAATCTGAGTAAACCCATCCCGCTTGTTGAGCCAGAAGATCTCGTCGAGCCGCATCCCATTCAGAAAATCGGGGGAATGGGAGGAAACGAAGACCTGCCCTCCGCGCTCGGCGTATTCGCGGAATTCCTCGGCTAGCTCCATGAGAAGCTCAGGGTAGAGCTGGTTCTCAGGTTCCTCTACACAGAGGAGCGGGTGGGGTGTCGGATCGTGGAGGAGGAGCAGGTAGGCGAACATCTTGATGGTGCCGTCGGAGACATAGCGTCCGATGAAGGGGTCCTTGAACGAGCCGTCCTGAAACCGCAGAACCAGCCGGCCATCTTCGGTCGGGACGGCTTCGACGTTGGAGACGCCGGGAACGCGCCTCGCCATTTTGTCGAGCACCTCTCGAAAACGATCGGGGTGGCGCTCGTGGACGAACTGAGCGACCAGCGCGAGATTGTCTCCGCGTTCCGAGAGGTGCTCGGCGACACCGGCTTCTTGGCTGGGGCGGGCGTCGGAAATGTGAAAGTCTGACACGTGCCAATCTTCGATGAGCTTCCGGAATGCGCTGACTTGCCGGAACCGCTGGAACTGACCGAGCCCCTTCACCGCCAGGATGTCTGGCGAATCGAGCTGTTGCTCATCGCGTTCCATCTCCGCGTCAGGCTTCCCATAGTCAGCCTCATTCGTGACGGCGACCCCTCTTCCGCGGGTGAAATCGAGAAAGCGCCAGGGTTGCCCATGCTTGCCTCGGCGGTATTTGAGCACCTCCCGATCGACCACCGGCTGCCCATTATCGAGGCCGATTTTGAGCGAGTAGGTGACGAGGGGCTCGTTTTCTTGCCTGAATTTGAGCTCGATCTCAATGGGACCATCCTGCCCACGCGACACCACTTCCCGGAAGCCGCCGCGTTTCGCGAGGGCTTGCCTGACGTTGTGGACGAGGGCGTCGTGGAGGAACCCGAACACGTCGAACAGCGTGCTCTTGCCGCTGCCGTTGGCGCCAACGAACACGCTGAGACCAGTCAGGTTTTCCAACTCGACCGCGCGGAGAGCCCGGTAGTTCCGGATTTTGAGGGCTTCGATTCTCATGGGTGGACTCCTCACACAATGCGGACGCGGATGCCCTGATCGACGAGCGGGCCGATTCGTTCTTCCAGCTCCTGGAGCACCGCGTCGAGCTGCGGGCGGCTGGCGATCTCGCGCCCGCGCAGATGGGTCTCCAGCTTCATAACCGGTCTCACCGGTTCCACCTGTCCCTCAGTCTCGGTTCGCTGGCTCAGCTCTTCGTCGAGCCGGTCGTTGGCCACGTCCTCGGCGGTATGAATGCGGCTGGCGAAGCGGTCGTGGACTTCGAGGAGGGTGGGGGCGACCGCTTCCGGCGTAGTGTCCAGGATCAACTCGGAGAGGGGGCGAAGGACGCGATGGGCCTGGTCGGCATCGAGCTGTGCGAAGTCGGGACGGATCTTGACGCGGCTCCTGGCCGCTTCCGTCTCGGTGCCCTGTTGGTTGAGAAGAGCGCGGCGGACTTCGGCATAGCGGGTGCGGATGCGGTCGATCGCCGGGGTGAGCAGGCCGGCCTCGCGCCAGGGGCGGTCGGCGGTGAGATGGCTCGCGAGGAGATCGGCCTCGTCTTCGAGGCCCGCCAGCTCTTTCATCTGGCGGAGCTGCGCTAGCTCGGTGTCCCTCGTGCGCGCCGCCTCGCGGATCGCATCGATGGCTCCCTGGGTCAGCTCGGAGTGGAGGACGCCGAGCTGCTCGAAGCCGTCACGGAGAACGTCGAGATGGCGTTTCACCTCGACCACGGTCTTTAGAACCTGCCGGGAGCGGCAGCACTCTTCGAGCGCGCGGCCGAGCTTCTGGAGCGCCGCGGGAGGCGCCGGGCGGCCGGGGAGGGCGTCGAAGCGCCGCTCGACCTCGCGGAGGCGCTCGCGCGTCGGCAGGAAGTGGGCGAACGTCGCATCCGCGATCGCCTCGTCGTCGGGCTCCAGATCGATCTGAAGATAGGTCTGGAAAAGCTTGCGGATCGCGATGCGATCACGTTGCGTAACCTCTCCCTCAATGGTGGGAAAGAGCTCGGCGCGGCGAAATTCACGGTCGCGGGTGAAAATGTCGGTCACCCCGGGATCGGAATGGGACGTGATCTCTTCGCCGTGCTCGGGGCGGAGGCGGATCTTCTTGCCGCGCAGGAGACCGGCGCAGCAGGCCTTCACGAGGTCGGGCGCGTAGCCGTAGGGCGGGCCGGCGAACATGGCCACGAGCGCCTGCCCGGAGAGGCCGTTGGCCTGTTCGATCTCGCGGACGATGCGGGTGGGATAGAGGCCGGTGCAGGAGGCGACGTATTTGCCGGCGTCGAGCGAGAGGATGCCGAGACCGCTGTCCATGAACTTGGTCGAGGGGCCGGCGAGCTCCTTCGCGAGGAGCTGTTGCAGCTCGGCGGGGGTGATGGCGATCTCGGTGAAGTGCGGATAGAGATCCGGCAGGAGGCGTGTGGCGATGTGGAGAAGCGCGGGGCCGAAGGCGCTCGAAGCGTCCCGGGGGAGGAGCGCTTGGCCGCGGAAGTAGACCGTGCCCTGGAGGAACGCCTCGGCGACAGAGCTGCCCACAAGGCTCGCCAGACCGTCGAACCGGGCCTCTTCTTCGAAAACGAGCCGCTGCTTTTCGCGCGTCAGCGTGGAGAGGCGCGGCCGGTGGCGTTCCAGCATGCGATCGGAGCGGGCGAGCTGGCGCGCGTGCTCCTCGATCGAGCCGGATTCGCCGATCACCCAGACCAGGCGGTGGCGTAACGGATCCTGATCACTCCGCGACACCCAGACGGCGGGCGACCGGTCCTCCTTCCTGGAGAGGAAACGGAAATCCACCGCGACGGTCGAATCCTCGCGAACGTCCTGGAGCTTCACGTCCTGCGCTTGCCGGCCGTCTGAAAACCAGAGCGTCCAGGGGAACGTGCGCCCCTTCCACTTCGGCCGGTCCTGGGACGAGGCGACGAGCGTCCTGAGCGCCTCCTGCACGATCCGGCTGATCTGTTCCTGGGCGACGCCGATCTCGTCGCGTTCTCGTTGCCACTCCTGGCCCGCCGAGCTCTGAATCTTGAAACCCTGCTTTTCCGAGAAGGCGAGAAGGCTCAGCGAGCGGAGCTTCTCCAGCGCCTCGGTGACGGCGGGAATGCGATTTCCTTCGCCGAGCCGGGCGTAGAGGCATTGGGCGACGAGCACGGGCGTCGTCGGCGTTCCTTCCTCCTGGAGGAGCTCCAGCAGGGCGACGGCCTTGGCGGTGCGGAGAGCGAGCTCGTCGTCACGCACCTGGGGATCGTTGAAGATCCGCGAGAGCGTCATCTGGACGTCCGCGTCAAGCGCCGAGTGATGCACCTCGAAAATCGAATCGAGTGTGACGAGCGAGCCGACCTCGCCGTCGGCGAGCTTCTGCTCACGGAACAGCTCACCGAGGAGCTGGAGCAGGCCGCGGATCGCGTGATCGTCTCCCTGCACGCGGCTCGACCGGGTGCGCAAGTTCGAGGTGATCCGCATGAGGAGGTCGACGTGCCCGGGGAGCATCGGGTAGACGTCGACAAAATCCTCCTGGGTGATCTCCTCGCATGCGTAACCGTAGAGCTTCAGGTCACCGCGGTGTTGCAAGAAGAGATCGCGCAGCACGCCCTCCTTGTCCGGCTTCTTCTTGAGCAGCCGTTTGTGGACGACGTCGCGGATGTTGGTGTTGGCGAGATGCACGCGCAGGTGCTGCGGAAAACGATCCTTGAGCTTGGCGAGGTTGGTCTCCCCTTGGTCTTCGAGCTTCTGCTGGCCCGTGGCGAGCAGCCAGACGCGCCCCTGGAGACGCTGTCCCAGCTCCGAAACGAAGGCTTGGAGCTTGAGCATGCGGCTTTCGTCCTGGTGGACGTACTGGCTCACCTCGTCGACCACCAGGAAGAGCGATTTGCCGGGCGCGCGGAGATCGATCATCGCCTCGATCGCCTCGACCACCTCTCGGACGGCAGTGCCTGCGCCGGTGCGGGAGCCGGCCCGGGCGTCGATCCAGCTCATCGGGTCCGGGTAACGATCGCCCTTCAGCTTGTGCAGGACGTGCGAGAAGTGGTCATCCGCCTGCTCGTCCTCCTTGGCCTCCGACCATTCCTTGCCGAGCGTTGTGCGCGCGGTCTGGAGAAATGCGTCCCATTCGCCGTCGCGTTCGAGGCGCAGCTCGTACTCGGCGACGAGATTGCTTTTCGCGCAATAGCCGAGCTTGGCCTGAATGACGCGGAGCGCGGCGGCATGAATGTGCTCGTTGTCGCGGGCGATGCCGCCGACATCGAAAACCACGGCGAGCGGATCCACTAGCTCCGCGAGAGCGTTCCAGGCGTCGACCAGCTCCTGCCTGCGCTGTGAGTCGTCGCGGCGGAGGAGGGCGTCGGCGAGGGGCGTTCCGTCCGGCAGGACGAGGCCGTCGAGCGAGAGGCCGAGGAGCTTGGCGAAGCTCGATTTGCCCGAGCCGTAGAAACCGGAGATCCACGACGCGGGCAGCTCGGGGCCACCCTTTTTCGCCAGCTCCTGGACGATCCCCCGGAGCAGGTGGACGAACTGCTCATGGATGCCGGAAGGGACGCGGCGGCTGCGGGGATCGTCCGCCTTGAAGCCGCCGGTGATGATGTATTCGTCCACCTCCAGCCTCACCTTTTCGGGGCTCTGCTGGTGGAAGTAGACGACCGGCGGAATGTCGCGGGTCACCTCGGCGACGAACAGCTCTCGGATCTTCATGTGTTGCATCTCATCAAGGATAAATGCGCGGGCGGTAATCACGATCGGCGGCGAGCTCGCCCATGAACGAGAGCGAGGTCGTGTCCTGCCGTTCGCCCGGGTAGAGCAGGACGACGGGGACGTTCCCGGTCCTGCCGTCGATCTGTTTGAGGAGCGCCGACGAGCGGAAGAACGGATAGAGCGCGCCGGCCCGTCCGATCAGCACCAGCGTGCGATCGGCGCCCGCCGGGTGATCGGCCGTGAACTCCGCGATCAGCCGGGCGACGTCGGCGGCGATTCCCTCTGGTCCTTCGACATGCGGTGCGATCCGATCGCGCAGGTAGTCGAGAGCCCGGTCCGGGTCCTTGGCGTGAAGGCGGGTCTCGCGGTCGATCACCGCCTGAAGGTTCGCCTCGCCCGTCGCGCGGATGCGGTCGAGCAGGAGCTTCTGGAGCGAGATGGGGAGGACGCCCCAGCCCGCGGCGCGGAGCTCGTCCGTGAGAGCGCGCACGAGCCGGCGGAGCTTGAGCTCGTCCTGCGGCAGATAGGGGAGGATGGCGAACCGGTAGTTGTGCATCGTGCTGATCTGCGGTCCCCCCTCGCCGAGCAGATCGTGGCGGAGAGCGGCGACCGCGCCGTCGAGCGCCCCCTGCGAAAAGAGAGGCGCAGTCACAGCGTGGCCTCGGCCCAGGCGGTGAGCGAGGGTGCATCCCACTCGAGCTCGGTGACGGCGCCCAGGCGGCGGAAGGTGACCCCGGAAAGCGTGCGGAGCCGCTGGTCGAGGAAGCCTTCGACGAGCCCCACGGAGGCGAGCTCGGGGTTGTCGGTGAGCGTCCCGGCGAAGCGGACGGAGCGCAGCAGGTGGAGCAGATAAGCGAGGGCGACATCGGGCACCTTGGGAAGCGGGAGCGCCCGCGGGTCGCGCTTCGGCGAGACGAGGCCGGCCTGGGACGCGGCGGTGAGGAGCTTGCCCGCGATCTGGATGGCGGTGGCCTCGGACCAGCGGCCGGGGACCTCACTCTTGAGCCAGCGGAGCACGGCGTCACGGTTGATCCGGGGCTCACGCAGATCGCGCCGCGCGACGAGGAGCTGCCCGGTGAAGCGGCGGTAGAGCGGATCGGAGAGCTGAAGGTGCCAATGGCAGACGAGCTGGCGCGTGGGGGCGTCCATGGTCTTCCAGCGGCGGAGGACCTCGAGAGCTTCCGGGAAGGCGTCGTAGCGCTTGGCGAGGCTCGCGAGGAGGAAGCGGACCCAATCGAGGCTCTTGCCGCCGAACCAGCGCTGCTCGAATGCAAGGAGCGGCCGGTCGGCCGGAGGCACGGCGGGATCGACGTTCTCCCAGTAGGAGCGCGACTCTTCGACGCCAAGCGCGAGGCGGATGAGCTGCGTATGGATCTCGGTCGCCTCGGCCGGGCGCGTCTCGGGGCGGGCCAGCGCGTCAGGAAGGGTGGCCACGGAACTCACTCTAGCCCTCCGGTGGGAAGAACGGGAGAGGGTATTGCTCGGCGAACGGCACCAGGGCGGCGGCGAGGCGGCGAACGAGAGCATCGGGAGCCTCCGGCCGGGGGCCGCGGACTTGCCGACCGCCGGGGACGATCTCGAACGCGGCGTTGCCGCCCGAGCCGTGGAGAGCCGCGATGAGTGCGTCGCGGGAGAACTCCGCAGTGAGTGGCAGCGGCAGGGGGAGGACCTCGGCCGGAGGGCGCCCCGCGGCTTTGAGAGCGGCGAAACGGTCAGCGACGAGCTCGTCAGCCTCGAAGCCGAGGAAGAAAAGAGTCCGGATCCGGTCGTGGGCACCCATCGTGCGGCGGGCGCGAGCATCGACCCGGCGGGCGGCCTCTCGGACCGCGTCGAGAGAGGCCCAGGCATGCGTTTGCGGCAGGAGCCGGGCGAAGAAGTCGCCCCCGCCGGCCTCATCCACGAGATCGGTCTCCCACCACCCGAGGCGGCGAGGAGTGCACCGCCCCTCGCCAGCCCAGGCGACGGTGAGCTGAAGCGCGAGGACCGCGTCGAGAGTGCTCTCGGGGAGCTGCGTAGCCATTCGGTCGTTCAAGACTATGCCGGTTTGGGGGAGGGGGCAAGGGTAGGCGGGGCGACCGCTGAGGTTGGGACCTCCCCCGGCCCTCCCCCACCATCGCCGTGCAATTGTGCCACGGAAGCAAGTCTTTCACTTGCTCCCTTGCTCGATGCCCCCTCTTGTCCCGTCCACCCGTATTCACGCCCGACCGGGAGAGAGGCACAGCCCGGCCCTGCGAGCGAAGAAGAAGATAGAAGGATGCCAAGCTGCTCGCGCACGTGCTACAGTACTCAGATCTTCACCCGCAGGTGCGACCAAGTGACTGGGGAGGCTTCGATGTCCTCCTTTTCGCGTCTCTTCTTGATGGACAACTAGTTCAAGGGCTAGCACGGGCTAGCACCCACTGAACAAGCTGTGGCTTTTTGGGCTCTCAGAAGAAAGGCAAGGCATGACCTACGCGGGAGAAACGACAGGGCGACTCGTACCAGCAACCATCCTGCTCCTGTTGATGACGTTCGGCCTTGCATCGGCCGCCTTCGCGGCAGATCCCGCCTTCGATGCTGGCTCCCCGAAGGTTCTGATCAAGGTCCGGCAGCCTTCCGAGAGGCTTCAACCAGGAAGCACCGGGAAGTCAGATCTGGATACAGCCATCTCTCGGCTGGGTGGTCGGATTCAACGGACTCCTTTTCAGGAGTACATCGCGAAGATGGAGTCCAATCCACCGCCGGGATATGCAGGCATGTCCGGGCTTCTCAAGCAGCAGGCCCGGTACGATGAAGGGCGCTTTCTCGTCGCCTTGCCTTCTGGCACTCCTGCTCACCGCACCGCGCGAACGCTCGCTCAGGACCCGCAGATCGAATATGCCCGCCGCGCGTTTCCGAAAACTGCACAGTTTATTGTGTCGGGAACACTTCCCGACCATGTTCCGGGGCATGTGATTGTCAAGTTCAGGGAAGACACCCCGGGCTCCGTCTTTCATGGCTTCAAGGGCGGAAGCCGGCTGGAGCTCCTGCTCAGGGATCTCGGGCTCGAAGCGATGGAGCCTCTCCTGGCTCCCAGTGAACCGGAACCTCGCGCCGAAGCGGCTCTTTCTGCTGAGCGGCGGGAACGTCGGAAGAGATTCCAGGAAGGGTTGAGGCGGCGAGGTCTTTTCCGGTACTACGTACTCACCTTTTCACCCTCCTTTGAAATGAAGGCGGTTGCTGACCTGTTGGCGCAGCAGCCCGAGGTTGAATCCACTGGACTGGACAATATAGCGACGCTACCCGAGCCTCCGCGTTTGGCGAGCGCATTGGTCTTAACTGACAACGATGAATACTTTGAGTCTCAGTGGAATCTTCAAAACGTCACCCGCGGTGGAATCGATGTGCTCCGTGCATGGGAAATCAGCCGAGGATACAACAGCACAAGCAGCGTGATCATTGCAGTGATCGACACTGGCATCGACCTGGGACATAATGATATCGATGATAAGATTGTGGACGCTACAAGCGTTCTGCCGGACGATCCTGACGCCCAGGACAAGAATGGTCATGGAACTGCGGTTGCAGGAGTTGCGGCAGCCGAGACAGACAATGGCCTTGCGATGGCCGGTGTCTGTCCCGGGTGCTTAGTCATGCCCATCAAGATTACCAACCAACGTTCCATTACATCAGTAAATGTGGCCAGAGGTCTTCAGTACGCCATCGATCATCATGCCGATATTATAAATATGAGCTTCTTCATCGATGATATCGGAAGAGATCCGGCCGCAGAGGAGATCATTGAAACGATTGTCGAAGACGCGTCCGTTCCACTTGTGGCCGGCGTCGGCAACTCAGGAGTTCGAACACAAAATTATCCGGCCTCTTTTCCCAATGTGATTGCTGTCGGCGGCACTGACGAATACAACAACCGTTGGGATAGTTCCGATTGGGGTGCGCACCTAGACCTGATGGCACCTAGCGTTAACGTCCCTTCAATATGGGTGGGGGAGGATTTTCACAATTTTGGGGGCACTTCTGCGGCGACTCCTCATGTGTCGGGTGTCATCGGTCTTTTGCTCGGGAAACGTAGAAGTCTTCATCCAAAGCAGATCCAAACCATCCTTGAATGGACCGCCGACCCAAGCGTTTGCCCCAACATTGGCTCGATGCCTTCGAACCCTGAACTCTTCATTGGAAAGGGCAGGATTCAGGCGTTCCACGCGCTGACAGCTGTAGCATTCGAAGATGTTGACTACCACGATTGGTTTCTCAAGTACGTGATGTATGCTCGCCAGGAAGGCGTGATTGAGGGATTCAGTGACGACAATGGCCAGACATTTCATCCAAGGAGTCCAGCCACCAGGGCCGAAGTCCTGAAAATGGCCTATGAGGCGGCGGCTGAAGAGGTCAATCCATCCGCCCCCAACCCTGGCTTCGCCGATGTTCATCCTTCCGACTGGTTCTACTCATACGTCTCGGATGCCAGGCACAAAGGGTATATCGAAGGCAGGTCCTGTGGTAGCGCCCTGTGCTTCTACCCCAACGAGAACGTCATTCGGGCTGAGGCCGTAAAAATTATCTCCGAACTCTTCAAAGTGAGCCAGACTGGGTTTGAGAGCGTGATCAATGTGCCTGCTTCCAGACGCATCTCGTTTCCAGATGTCCCTGCCGGTGAGTGGTTTTATCCCTATGTTCATTGGATGGCAAATTCGGAGATCAGCGAACCTCGCCTGCCCAACGGTATCGAGTCCCCAGAACGGCTGATTCAGGGCTATCCTGACGGCCTCTTCCGCCCTGGGAGCCTCGTCAATCGAGCCGAAATGGCAAAGATCATTGTCAATACAATGCTCTATCTCGGGACAGCGCCAACTCCCACGAACTGCAACACGTCAACGCTGACGGCCGGGGCCAACTCGACCAAAGCGGCATCAGGCGCGACCTCCATCGGATTCCTGTATGAGCAGGTGATTGATCCGGGGAATCCCACCGCACCTACGCCGCTCGAGCTCCCAGGCGGCAACGAGCAGACCGTGACAAGCCCAATCTCCATGATGGGAGACAGTGTGGATGCGGATGGTCATACCTTGTTCTACTTCTGGTCGGCGGACGGCGGCTCCTTTACGACCTCAGATCCGGTGAGCTACTCGCGCGTCACTTGGAGCCCGCCCGCGGTCGCGGAGGACACGGTATTCAGGATCCAGGTCGTCCGCGGCGATCACAGAGGGCTCGTCGGACGTAGCACATTCCGCTTCCTTGTCCCCGGCACCTCCAGCAACAATCCTGGGTCTGGGACGATCACAAGCCCGAACGGGACTCAGACAGGATTGGTGACCGTCTCCGCCTCAGCAAGCGATCCGGATGGGCTGGCGCGGGTCAGCGTTCGGTTCATCTCCGGCGGATCGGAGCTGGTGCTCTGTGGGCCGGACGGGCCGGCCTCCTGCAGCGGCACCAGCGGCAACTGGTCGCGGACTGGTGTCAATCCGGGGGCTTATGGCGCTTCCTCCGGAACAGTCACCCTGACCTTATCCGTGCAGGATATCTTGGGCGACGTCCGCTCTGTGGACACCCACGCCTTCTCCTACAACCCGCCCATCGGGCCGACTTTCAAGCTCACCATCCGCAAAGAGGGGGATGGCAAGGGGACCATCTCCGGCAGCAGCGTCGTCTGTGGTCCAAGCTGCACAAGCACCAGCGTCAACCTGGCCCAGGGCTCGTCTGTGACTCTCACAGGCTCGGCTGCCACAGGCTCGGTCTTCGTGGGATTCATGGGGAACCGCTGCTACGGCACAGCGCCGTGCACGCTCACCATAGAATCGGATCTGACGATTTATACCGCGTTCGGCCTGCCGGACGCTTTTGCGATCCGCTTCACCGCACCTTCGAACGGCGACACTGGTGTGGCTACGAGCGCTCAGGTTAATGTTACGTTCAATCGCGACATCGCAGAGGGGCCCAACTACACTGGCCTGGCTTTACGGGAGTCCGGGGGGACGCCGGTGCCGTTTACGCCAGTGATCCGCTCGACCGATCGCCGACTGGTGCTCATCCCCTCCTCGAACCTTGTGTCCGGGAAGAGCTATGTGGTCAGCATCCCGGCGGGCGCGATCTCGGACACTCAGGGCAACCCGTTGGCTGTGCCCCACAGCTTCACCTTTACGACGGCCGCGGCGGGGGCGCCCAAGATGTACATCTCGGCCTACCCCCCTCATGTCATGGAGGGCAGCACGACCAAGGTCAGTATCTGGTTCGAGACGCCCTCCGCCCAGGAGCGCACCATCACACTCACGTCGACTCCCGCAGGCGAGCTGATCCATCCGGGCGAGGTGATCCTGGAGGCGGGCAAAACCCTCGTGGAGCTGCAGGTGGACTCCCGTTACAACCACGGCAGCACGAGTCCCGCGACAGCCACTCTCTCGGCAGCAACGGCGGGGGTGGGCCAGCAAAGTGTCCAGATCGTGGTGGCCAATAACACAGCGGTGACGGGGCCATCCCTGGTATGGCAGGCGGCTTCGGTGGTCGACGATACCGACCAGGACGGCATCTTCGAGGCCGGAGAGATCGCCGAGATCATGTTTGAGGTGGCAAACATCGGTTCGGCCTCCATCAGCAACGTCATTCTCGAGTTCTCGGTAATCAATGCATACGGCATCAACATCCTGGGCGGCGCGCCCTACACCTGCTATCTGGGCTCCCTTGCGAGGGGGCGCGGCGCCAACTGCACCAAGCGGTTCCGGGCCGACGAGGGGTTGCCGACAGGCGACTATTACATCCAGGTAAAGGGCACCTCGGGAGGCAACAGTATTCTCGATCAAGCGCGAATCGAGATCGTCAATAATCTCCAGCCGGATTTCATCCTGAACGCTGGTTCGTTTCCGACTGCTGAGCTTCAGCCGGGCTCCACCGTGAATATGACTTACACGGCGCGCAACGACACAGACGGTTTCAGTGAACGGCTACCCGTGATCGAGGTGACTTTGGAGATGGAGGGAACCCAACGTCTTCTCTATCGACTCCATGCCAATGCCCGGGGTTACATCTGGAACGATCAGACTTTCCGGCTGCCTCTCGTGGTCCCCCCGGTACCGGGCACGCATATCATCCGGGCGCGGATCAACCCGCCCGCGGGGGACAGGATTCCGGAGAGCAACTATGCCAACAACGACGCGACTGTGATCCTCCTGCGGGTGGCGGGTCCGAACCAGCCGCCGGTGCTCAATCCCATCCCAGGCCCCCTCTCGGCCCAGGTCGGCCGGGCTCTCTCCTTGACTGTGTCGGCTTCCGATCCCAACAATGATTCCATCACCTATAGCCTGGGGGCAGGCTCTCCGACCGGTGCAACGATCAACTCCACTTCCGGCGTCTTTACCTGGACTCCTACATGCGCTCAGGGGCCGATGTCCTATCCGATCTCGATCATTGCCAGAGATTCCAAGGGAGCCACGGATACAGAGACCTTCGCGATCCAGGTAGGGATCGAAGCGGATCTTGGCCTGGCGCAGATCGCCAACCCTGAGTCGGCGGTGCCGGGACAGATCGTAGGGCTCACCTTGGTGGTGACAAACCAGGGACCGAGTTGTATGAACGGGGCCACACTGGCGGCGCCCTTCCCGGCCAGTCTCACTGATGTCTCGTGGACCTGCGCGGCCAGTTCAGGGTCGTCGTGCGCTGTGGGAGGAACCGGCAGCATCGGCGACAGCTCAGTGTCGCTCGGCGCGGAGGGCACGGCAACTTATACGGTGACGGCTCGGGTGGCGGATACTGCCTCCGGCCTGGTCATCAGCAGTGCGACGGTGACCGCGCCAGCCGGGACGACCGATCCGAATGGAACCAACAACGGCGCCTCAGCGACGTTCACTCTCCGCGGACTCGACTTTGGAGACGCTCCGGGAGTAGACCAGGGAGCTCCCTGGACCTTCCCTACCCAGCTGGCCGAGAACGGCGCTCGGCATGGGGTGGTCCCTGAGATCCGGTTGGGTGCAACCCTGGACGCGGAGCTCGATGGTCAGCCCAGCCTGGCTGCCAGCGGGGATGATGTCTCAGGAGCCCGAGACGAGGACGGTGTGGTCGTTCCGGCCGAATTCGGCCCCTGCCAGACCGCGAATCTTCAGGTGACTGCCTCGGCTCCGGGATTCCTTAACGCCTGGGTCGATTTCAACACGGATGGAGACTGGCTGGATGCTGGGGAAAGGGTGTTGTTGGATCAGGCTCTCTCGACAGGAATCAATCCGGTGGCCTTTGTGGTGCCTTGTAGCGCCACGCCAGGGGGAACCGCTTTCGCCCGCTTCCGCTATAGCAGCGCGGGGAACCTCGGCACCTCTGGCCTGGCGCTGGACGGCGAAGTGGAGGATTACTCGGTGAAGATCGCTCAGGTCCTCCACCGGATGACAGTGTCGCTGACAGGTACCGGAATTGGGACGGTGACGGCCTCGCCCGGGGGCATCGACTGCGGTGCAGTCTGCTTCGCGGACTATGCCTTCGGTACGATAGTCACGCTCGCCGCAACACCAGCCGCCGGCTCGGTCTTCACCGGCTGGTCCGGTGGAGGGTGCTCGGGGACCGGACTCTGCTCGGTCAACATGAGCACAGCCAGATCGGTGACGGCGACATTCCTGCCTTCTGGTCCGCAAGGCCTCGACTTCTATTCGGTCACACCTTGCCGCATCCTCGATACGCGGTCTTCCCTGGCTCTCTCCTCCATGGTTCCCAGGTCATTCCCCGTGGCGGAGCTCTGTAACGTGCCCCTCACTGCTCGGGCGGTCGTGCTGAACGTCACAGTGGCTTCACCGACCGGGAATGGGTATATCTCTCTGTGGCCTGCCGATCTTGCTCGGCCACTGACCAGTGTGGTCAATTTCGCCGCGGGAACGACCCGCGCCAATAACGCCGTCGTGGTGCTCGCCACGAATGGAGGGGGAGACATTGCGGCGCAGGCGTTCGTCGTCGGGTCTGGGACGGTGCACTTGGTTTTGGATGTGAGTGGGTACTTCGAGTGAGGAGAAGGGTTTAGAGGGAAACCAGGCTCGGAAGACCCTCCGAACAGCGGGAGCCTGGATGACTAGCTCGCACAGAGCGATGACACCCGGATGAAGTGGTCCCGGGGCTGCTCGCCGAAAAAGGCTCGCAGCTTCCAGATCGTGGTGGTCAGGTGTCGGCCTGGGGATTATGGCCGGGGCAATGGTGGTTGGGGATGGAATCACCCACACCTGAACCGTTCCTCAACCCGCGACTTTTTCCCTGAATCTCTTCAGGGGTATCCGGACTTGCATATCCGCAGTTCTCCCTACACAATACTCACCTCTCAACCGGAGCAGAGAGGCGAGCATGCAAAATAGCCAAATAAAAAATTCCGAATTCAATCTGGGCCCAAAGGAACTCTGTCTGATCATAGACGCGGCGCTCACTCTAAGAGATCGCCTGGTAGTTGCTCTGTTCGTGTATACTGGTATCCGGCGTGCCGAGCTCCAGAAGATACAGATCTGCGACGTCGACCTTGCACGGCGGCGACTATTGATCCGTCGCGGGAAGGGCGGCAAGCAGCGCATTGTGTATTTACCCGATCAGATTCTGGGTGACTTGCGCACCTATTGCGAAGAACACAATGACGGCTATCTTTTCAGGGGACAGAAGGGTGGCCCTATGTCACTGCGAAACATAAACTGCATAGTGAGTCGTACGGCTAGCTTGGCTGGCATAAGGACGCCAAATCCTCGCTACCGGAATGTGGGACCTCATCTCCTGCGGCATTCTTTTGCACGCAACTGGAAACGAGCAAACGGCTCTATGGAATCTCTTCAGAAGATTCTCGGACACTCTAGCCTTAAAACGACGCTAGATGTTTATGGCTGCGAAAGCCAGACTGAGACCGAGGAGAACTATCGCGCTCTAGCGGAACGCATTGCGGGATAGCCAACTTGCACACTTTTGCCAGAGTGGGA
>WUUC01076125.1_pt1 | contig 26934 bp, 48 predicted proteins | sample 6278441 | NCBI WGS metagenome assembly WUUC01 (sample SAMN13675441, study PRJNA597444) | soil metagenome | isolation source: soil | place: USA: Washington | collected 2017-10 | reverse complement strand
AGGCCCTCACGGCCTGGGAAAGAGCTTCATGGGCGCGGTGCTGGTCAACTGGTTCGCGACCACCCGGGACCTGGCCGGCCAGGACTGGAAGATCATCACCACCGCGTCCGCGTGGCGACACCTGGAGGTCTACCTCTGGCCCGAGATCCACAAGTGGGCCGGCAAGATCGACTTTGACACGCTGGGCCGCTCCCCGTTCGTCAAGAACCGCGACCTACTGGACCTCAGGCTCAAGCTCAACTACGGCGCGGCGACGGCGGTGGCCAGCAACCAGCCGGAGCGGATCGAGGGTGCGCACGCGCGCCAGCTCCTCTACCTGCTGGACGAGGCCAAGATCATCCCGCCCGAGACGTGGGACTCGATCGAGGGTGCGTTCTCGAACGCTGGCCCGGACACCGGGGACGACGCGTACGCGTTCGCCATGAGCACCCCCGGACCGCCCGGCGGCCGGTTCTACGACATCCACCGCCGCGCGCCCGGGTACGAGGACTGGTGGACTCGCCACGTCAAGCTGGAGGAGGCGATCGCGGCCGGCCGCATCTCGCGGCACTGGGCCGAACAGCGCCTCCTCCAGTGGGGCCAGGACTCCGCGATCTACCACAACCGCGTGCTGGGTGAGTTCCACGCGTCGGACGAGGACGCGACGATCCCCCTGGCCTGGATCGAGCAGGCTATCGAGCGCTGGCACGACTGGGACCGCGCCGGCCGCCTGCCGGCCGGCGGTCCGCTCTGGACCGGGGTGGACGTGGGCCGAGGCGGTGACGAGTCGGTGATGGCCAAGCGGGACGGCCACGTGATCGTGCTGGAGTCCAACCGGCGACGCGACACCATGAGCCAGGTTGCCGAGCTACAGGGGATGCTCGGTAGAGCAATCATCGACACGATCGGCCTGGGCGCTGGAGTCTATGACCGGATGCGCGAGCTACACCTCCGGGCACTCCCGTACGTCGGCTCGGCCCGGACGGCGGCGCGCGACCGGACCGGTAAGTACGGGTTCACCAACACCCGATCCGCCGCGTACTGGAACCTCCGGGAGCTGCTGGACCCGGCCTACGAACCGACCCTGGCCCTCCCCCCGGACGACATGATGGTGTCCGACCTGACCATGCCCACCTGGCAGGTCACCACGGGCCTACCTCCCAAGATCCAGGTGGAGCCCAAGGACAAGGTGGTGGAGCGGCTCGGCCGGAGCCCGGACCGTGGCGACGCGGTGGCCATGGCCATGTGGGCGGACCGCCACAAGGTCGGTGACACGTTCGCGGTGCCGCTCCCCCTCCCGATGGGCACCGGGGTATCGCCGCTCTCTCCTCGTTGACACCTCCACGTGATGCCTGTAAGGTTGACGGCATGGACCCCAAGGACATCAGCCCCGAGCCGACCGAGAACCCCTTGGGGTGCCTCGGGTGGCTGGCCGTGGGCCTGTTCGTGCTCGTGCTGGTAGCCATGGCTCTCGCGGACGGAGGTAGTTGATCGTGATGGATGAGCGGATCAATCGGACGTGGACGGTTGGTGAGTACGCGTTCCAGGAGGTGGACACGGCCTGGGGTGGTGAGCGCCGGACGTTCTACCGGCACGCGACCGAGGGCCTGGAGCGCTCGAACGAACTGTTCGACTCGCTGGAGCACGCGATCGTCTCGGCCATCGGGGAGAAGTACACCGGCCGGCGCGGCGCGTCCGGCTCGGGCGTGGGCACGGCGGCCGACTGGTTCATGCGGATGATCGGCGCGGACGCGTACCCCAACATGCCGGCGGCGGCGGTCCGGGACCAGCAGGCGGCCGAGGCGCGCAAGGCCGAGGCCGAGCGGATGACCGCACTCGCGATCCGGCGCGGCGAGCGCCGGGCGCGTAACGGCGGTGGCTCGTGAGGTTCACGACCGCTCGGGACGCGCTGGTGGCCGCTCTCGCGGGCTCCGACGGGTTCCCGATGCCCACCCCCGAGGAGTTCGCGGACCGCGTGCTGGAGCAGCTCAAGAGCCGAGACTGGGACGTGCGGCCGGCCATCTCGATCGGGTTCCAGCCTGCCGTGGACGCGCAAGGCGGGATCCCGTGGGTGTGGGTGCCCTCGGGTGCCATCGCCTGGACCAGCTCGGCCAACAACCCTCCGACCGACGGCGGCCATTGGGCGCTGCTCTACGTCCAGACCAAGGACGGGGAGCCGGTGCAGTGACGGCCCGGGAGCTGACCGGCTGGATCTGGTGGCTGGTCTACATCGGCGCGGTGTGCCTGATCGCGAGCCCGGACGGCGCGGTCGGCGCGGTGCTGGGCTCGGCCATCGTGATGATCTCGACTCGGATGCGCGACGAACAGGAGTGGTGGACGTGAACGACGCTCGGGCCATCATCGCGGCCACCCTGGCCGCCGAACTCCGCAAGGTGCCCAACAGCCTGGCCAACATCGTGGAGGCCGTGGAGCTGAACCTCGCGGGTGCCGGATACCAGATCATCCCCAAGGACATGGCCGAGGTGGTCTCGGTGGCGGGGGTGCCCACCCGGATCGTGCGGCACTACCCGTGCACGTGCGCCGGCCGGCGCGGATGCCTGGAGCACCCGTTCGGTAACCCGCTCCCCGACTGGCCGGGCGTGGACCTGCCGGCCACCGGTTGACACCTAACAGTCAAGCCTGTAACGTATGGGGTGCTGGTCCGCGAGGGCCGGCACCCCTTGACAGTGAGGAGTCAAGCAATGACGTACCGCCGCAACCGTGAGGGCACCCGAGGGGACATCTCGATCCATCTCGGGTTCCCGATCTCGAACCAGGACGTGGAGCGCACCGCGCGCCTGGAGGTCGTGGACGAGATGAGTGGCCACATCCTGATCTCGGTCAACATGACCGGTGCGCGCCTGCTGGAGCTGATGGCCGGCCAGCACGTCCGCGCTCACGCCGAGGTGTTCGTCCCCCGACCGGAGACCGTCGGCAAGCACTGTGAGGTGGACTCCACGGTGATCCAGCACTCCGACCTGGGTCCGGGGAGCCCGACCCTGGACGGCCTGGCCGAGGACACCAAGGCCGAATACGAGCGCCAGGGGTACACCCAGATCACGATCTCCAAGACCAACACGGGCGGCCGGAACGTGACCGCGCGCCGCTGGATCGACCCGGTGGAGGGGTAGCCTCTCCCCCACGGGCCGGACGGATTCCGGACGGCTAGAGCCCCCAGGAGCCGCTCACGCGGTCTGGGGGCTTTGCCGTGCCCGGGGGAGGGTAGAGACTGGCCCTGGAGGTGGTAGCCGTGGTGAGCAGTGCAGGAGGCCGCAAGGGGTACGTTGCCCCGACTCGGCATCGGGCGTATAAGGCGCTCCGGCGCAAGGGCAAGTCCAAGAGCGTGGCCGCGCGGATCGCAAACGCGGGGGTCACGCGCGCCGGCCGGTCCCGGATGGGCAAGAAGGCCGCGCGCACCCGCAAGCGGCACGGCCGGTAGAGGTGTGGCGCGCCTGGGTCGTGGTGGCGTTGATCGCGGCGGCCGGGGTGTTCGCTGTCCTGTGGTTCGGGTGGCTCGCTCCCCCGAGCATCGCGCCTTGACACTTACCCGTCATGCCTGCCCGTGGGTTACCCTGAGAGTGACTACAGGGGGAGTGGCATGACGAACTCGCGCTCGATCCAGCGGCTGGAGGACGACGGCCGCAAGCGATACCCAGGGATCACGATCTATGACGTGGGTGACGAGGCCCACGCCAAAGGCACGTCCGGCCACAACCACGATGACAAGCCAGGGGTGAAGGCCGAGGATCAGGACGCGGACAACAAACCTGAGGTCCGAGCCCTGGACTTCATGCGCGGGTCCAAGTTCAGTGCGACCCAGGCCCGGGATCTGTTCGAGGCACTCACGCGCCGGCCGGCCAACCAGGCGCGGCTTCTCTATGTGATCTACAACCGGCGTATCAGGTCCAGGACCGACGGTTGGAAGGACCGGCCTTACTCCGGGGAGAACCCCCACACGGACCACGTGCACGCGAGCGGCCGAGCCGAGGACGACGAGAACACCAAGGCGTGGGAGCTTCCGGGCACCGTCACGCCACCCAAGCCACCCACCCCCACCCCGGAGGTAGAAGCACCCATGACTGTGCGATTCCAGGCCAAGACCGGTCCGGCCCAGTTCCTGGACAACGGCCGGCACATCACCAGCTCGGACACCGCCAAGGCCCTCCAGGCGGCCGGTGTCCCCCTGATCCAGGTCAAGGATGATGCCGAGCTGGCCTCGCTCCTGCCGCTTCCGGTGGTCGCGGCGCCGATCGACGTTCAGGCCCTGGCGGACGCACTGGCAGCACGCCTACCCCAGAGCGGCCTCACCCAGGCTGAGGTAGCCGAGGCCCTCGCGAGTGTTCTGACCGGGGGCACCAACTCGGTGCCCACGACTGATCAGTAAGGGGAGAACATGCTCGGTATCCGTACCCCGTTGTGGCTGGCGCTCGGGGGCACCCTCCTGATGACGGTGCTCCTCGGGATCCAGACCGCCACCTCCGACGGCACCGTGACCGACGGCCAGGAGTGGATCCAGATCAGCATCGGCGCGGTTACCGCGTTCGGTGTGTGGGCGGCGGCCAACCTGCCCGGTGCCACCTGGATCAAGACCGCCGTGGCCTCGGTCCTCGCGGCGCTCTCGATCCTGGTTACCGCCATCATCGGCGGAGTCAACACGGGCGAGATCGTCAACATGGTGATCGCGGTCCTGGTGGCCCTGGGTGTCATGGTGACGACCTCCCCGGTCACCACCGTGATAAACGGCCAGGTCCGGACCTACCTCAAGAGCGATGGTCCACCGCGTGAGACCTCGCGCATCTGACCTGAGCACGCGTAACGGCCCCGGGAGCTTGACTCTCCGGGGCCGTCCGCTATCGGGAGGTGCGAGTGGTGGCTACTTCTTGCCCTTGCCGGTGATCCGCTCCCAGAGGGTCTCCTCGGTGAACGGCCGGTATCGGTTGCTCTGGTCCGTGGAGCCCCGCTCGCTCTTGACGTGCTTGCCCTTGCCCTGCTTGGAGCTACCCTGTTCGCCATCCTTGCGGCTGTGCTTGCCCATCTCGGATCCTCCTCGTTTGACCGGTACCTCCGGCCTCACCAACTACCTTACAGGCATGACAGCTACGTGTCAACGCTTCCCGCTCTTGATGGTCGAGACGATCACCCAGGCCACCGCGAAGATGAACGAGCCCAGGCCCAGCACCTCCGCCAGGTTGCCCCCGATCTCGAACGTCACGAGGGGTCCTCCGCCGTCCACTCGGTGGAGCCGGTCAGCGCGTTGCGCACGATGGCCCAGAGCCACGCGGGCATAGCGTCGATCTTGCTGCCCATGAACGAGTTGTCCGTCCAGGTGGCGGAGCACCGCAACGTGTCCGACGGGGACCCGTCCGCCTTGAGCTGGGGGCCGTAGAGCTTGGCGCGCTCCACCGTGATCGAGCCCGGCGCGCCATCCACCGTGCTGATGGTGGCCGAGATCGAGAGGGTGTCCGCTCGGAAGCTCACCGCGCGGCGGCGGTACCGGTTCTGGTCCACCTCGTCCCCTGAGACGACCGGGCCGTCCTGGAGCTTGACGACCAGTGACCGCTTGGTCTGGTCGTGGGTGACTGTGACGTGCATGGGTGGTGCCCCTCTCTGTCGTGTGGGCACCACCCACCTTACAGGCTTGACGGCTAGGTGTCTACTCGAACTTGGCGGTCCAGGAGGTGTCCTGGTCATCGGGGAGCAACGGGTCCCGGCCGATCGCGCAATGGACGCACGAGCACGCCTCGGGATGCGGGGCACCCTCGGTCCACGGCACCGGGCGGTGCCCGAACCCGTTGTCCTTGGGGGCTACCTGGGGCATCTCCTGGGTGACCGCCTCGGGATCCACCAGAGTGAACCGGTAGCCCATCCGGGCCAGGTTGGCCACGAGGTGGACCGCCTGGCCGATCTCCAGGGTCGCGCCGGCCGAGACCAGGATCTTGGCCGCCTCGCTGGCCCCGACGATTTGGGCCTCCGCGAGTGCGGCCAACCGTCTGACCTCGTCCAGCACCGGGCGGACCGCCTCGCTGGTGGCGGCGGCCACCTGGCGGTGTACCTCCGCCGCGATGGCCTCCTCCAGCTTGCGACCCTCAATCGTGATCGCTCCGGTCAGTTGGGTCATTGCTCTCCCCCTTCACGGGGCCGGCGGGGTAGCTGGCCCAGTTGCGACCTTACAGGCGGGGGTGCTACCTTGCAACCATGACGGTGAAGTTGGACCAGTTGAGCATGACGGCCCGGACGGTGCTCCTCAGTGCTGGCACGTCCCGCCAGGGGGCACGCACCTACCCGCGTGAGAACGAGAGCGCCCGTCAGGAGCTGCTCTCCGCCGGCCTGATTGGCGACAAAGACGGACTGACACGAGCTGGCACCATCGTGCGAGAGCGCCTGGTGGATCGGCTCATGGAGAGCCTGTGAACCACAACGAAAGGGATGGAATGCCCGAGAACGAGCACAACCCCCGTCACCCGCTCTGGCACATGGTGGCCGGCACGATCGTGGACGCGGTGTTCATCGCGTCCCTGGTCTCGATCCTGATCATGGGTGACTACTCCCAGGGCTGGGGGAGCCAGGACGCGCTCGTGGCCCTGCCGTTCGCGGTCCTGACCGGGCTCCTGATCGCGGCCCAGTTCAAGGGCTGGCGCGCCTGGGCCGAGTGGCCCGAAACGATCGCGGCCTGGAACCGTGCCATGGCCAGCGAGACCGGTGTGTGGCGCGGTGAGCTGGACGAGGTGGCGTTTGAGATCCGGTGGGACGGCCTGGCCGGTCACTACTGGGTGGACGGTCGGCTCGCGGACATGACCCTGGGCTGGGAGCCGTGGCTCGACTCGCTCACCCTGTCCAACCACGTGATCCAGGCCGAGCGTGGCGGGTTCGTCCCCGAGGACACCGAGGCCACCCGGTCGATCCGTGGCCGCCTCATGCTCGACACCTACCAGCACGAGGAGGCGCTGTGACCCCCGGAGTGTTCTGGAGATTGACCAACGTGGGCCTGGAGGGTACGACCACCGGGCTGTTCTTCCCGGGGGTCCACGAGGTGCACGAGGTGTCCGACGGCTACCACACCATGGGTGAGCTGTACGACCACCGCCGCGCGCTCACCCGGGCACTGGCGCTCGCGCTGGGCCTGGACGCGTGGCGCTCCAAGGCGCACCACCCGGATGACTCGCCGATCTTCGAGGGCTATTTCATCGTCGGTCTCGATCTCCCCCAGGCCGGTACGGTCACGTACCACTACAAGCTGGAGCATTGGGACGAGTTCGCCGAGGTGCCCGAGCTGGAGCACGCGCCCAAGTGGGACGGTGCGCCGCCGGCCGCCAGCGTCGAACGGTTGCTCGCCACCCGCATGCTCTGACAGGTGGATGTCAACAGGCCCCGTCCGAAAGGGCGGGGCCTGTGTCGTTGACACCTCCCCGTGATGCCTGTAAGGTCTATGGGGAAGCGGTCGAACCGCCGAGACGAGAGGACAGCGACCATGAGCGCCGGCTACTTGCGCAAGTGCTCCACCAAGATCCGACACGAGGACCGAGCCTCCGCCGAGAAGCAACGCACATCAATGATCAAGGCCGGCAAGGGCACCAAGAACTCCACGAACACCTACGGGTGCAACGTGTGCGGTGGCTGGCACGTCGGCTCGATCCGCAAGGGCCAGTTCCGGGGCACACGAGGCCGGAGGGCCGTGCGATGACCGTAGGTGTCAGGACGACGAACGCGGACGGCACCCGGGCTCGGGGAGGCAGCAACGGCAACGAGCGCGGTGGGTCCAAGGCCCGAGCGGCGCGGCGCGCCTGGTTGGTCAAGACGTTCCGGGCGGACGTGGACGTGTACCGGGCCACGTTCCATGTGGAGGGCTCGGACGAGCCGGTGGAGTACCTGATCCCCGTTGAACGTAGCTGGCCTCAGTTGCCCACCGAGCCGGCCTGCCGGTGCTACCGGTGCGGGACGCTGCTCACGGTCGACATGGTCTCGGCCGATCGGATCAAACCGGGGTGCGACGGCGGGACGTACCGACGCGAGAACATCCGGCCCGCGTGCTCGCGGTGCAACTCGGTGACCGGCGCGACCACCCGCAAGACCACGCGAACGAGGAGGACAACGAAATGATGATCATGTGGCTGGTCCTGGCCGGCTACCTGGCCGGCATCCTGGCCGGCTCTCGGGTCGCCATACGCATGCGTATGGAGCGGCCGATCTGTAGCAAGGGTGACCGGTTCCTGGACCGTAGCAAGGGTGACCGGTTCCTGGACCTGTGTCGCGAGTACCACGGGGCCAAGTGCGCGGTGCCGGCCGGCCAGCTCCGGCCGCGCCAGATGGAAGACGGCGCGGTGGCGCTCGTGATGGGGCTGGCCTGGCCGGTGGTGGTCGCGATCTACGCGATCATGCACACCACTCCCCCCACCCCAGGGGAGGCGCGCCGGCTCCTCGCCGAACAGGAGCGCCGGATCGAGAGCCAGGCCAAGGACATCGAACGCCTGACCCGGATGATCGGGACGCACGAAGTGATCCAGCCGTGACCGGGGACGCGTTGCGGATCGAGCGGCACGAGATCCAGGGGCTCCAGCGCCAGCTCACCCGGGCCGTGCGAACGAACCGGCTGGACGAGGCGGCCAGGGTCCGGGCACTCATGGACGAGGCCCGGACGCGGATCACCGAGCTGGAGGCGGCCGAGGCTCCCCCCGAGCCCGAGCGGCCGGCCTACTGGGACGGTCGGTATGGCACCACGCGGACCCTGGCCCAGCGACTGGCCACCGCGTCATCGTCTCTCGCGCTGGAGAAATCGGAACTCAAGCGGCTGGGTCAGGCGATCATCCGGGCCGAGCTGGCGAACAAGATGGACAAAGCGCGCACGCTGCGCGACCTCGTCCCCGAGCGGCGCGAGAACATCCGCCGGCACGAGGAGAAGCTGGCCAAGCTCCAGGCGATCGCGGCAGGTGAGATCCCTGATGACGAGGAGTAGGCCCCGGGGGTACGAGCGGCCGGCGCTCTGGCTCCAGGACGGGCCGGACTCGGGCCTGACCTCGTACGAACAGGAGGCGCTCTGGCGCGCGGCGGCTAAAGGCCATGAAGCCAACGGCCGTATGGATGATCGGGACGCAGCCCTGGCGAACGCCAGGCTGATCAGGCGGACGCGCGAGGCGCGGTTCGCCGGACAGAGGAGGGGGCAACGTTGAGCGCGCTGGACAACCAGATGCAACCCCAGCAGGCCCGCAGGAGCCGCGAGGCCCTCGCGGCGGTGCACGCGGCGCATTGCTGCTGGATCCACGGGTGTAAGTACGGGGCCGAGGACTGCCCGGTCACCGACCCGGAGGTGACGCTGGCCCAGACGTACCGGTGCGAGGTGTGCGACTACGAGATCCGCGAGTGGTGGCCGTTGATCAAGGCGGCCAACGCGGCGTATGACGCGGGACGCGCCGCCGGCCAGCGCGAGGGCTACGAGCACGGGTTCACCGAGGGATCGTTCCGGGGCTTCCGCCAGGGCAGGGTCTACGCCGAGACCGGACGCCTGGAGCCCATGGGCTCGCTCCCGTACCCGCTCGGGCACGAGGTGACCCAGGAGATGGTCAACGCGTTCGGTGAGGGCTGGGAGCGTGCCGACGGATCGATCAGGCTCCTGGACCCCGACTCGGTGGTCCCGGGAACGCGCCGCCGCGCCGGCCTGGAGGCTGTCCTGGCCATCGTGCGGCGCGACGCGGCCTCGGGGAAGGGGGAGAGGTCGTGAGCGTCTCAGAGGCTGTCCTGGCGGCCGGCACGTCCGGTCAGGCGGACGCGGGTGGGGTGGTCTGCCTTGCGGTGGTGCTGATCATCGTGCTCCGCGCGGTGTTCAAGGCCAAGGGTGGATCATGACCATCCGGCGGACGGCTAAGGAGATCCGAAGGACTTCGAAGGAGATCGCACGGCTGACCTGGGTCAGCATGCGGTTGGGCTCGTACCACATCAGCGCGACCGAGCGGCAGTTCGTGTGCCCGGTCGCCTACGAGGCCAAGCCCTCGGGCTCGGGGGTGTCCCACCGGTTCTCGGTGCACCACATGCCGTGGGAGAAGCCTGACCGGGTGCCCGTGGTCAAGCTCGCGTTGGCCAGCCATCTCGCGGACGCCGAGATCAACGGTGAGCCGTGCGAGGAGGCGCACCTCCGGAGGGCTTGACACTTCACAGTCATGACGGTAACGTATGGGGTGTCGGGCCGGTTGGTCCGGCACCCCCTTCCGAAAGGACACCGACCATGAACGCCGATATCTTCACCGCCACCGCCGAGATCACCGGCACCGCCATCATGATCCACATCCGGGCCTCGTTCGCGGGCTCGCTGGAGACCGTGGCCACCGAGGACCGGCCGGCCAACCTGGCCGACGCGGACACCATGCTGGCGTTCCACGGGTTCGGCCGCGTCGGTGCCTGGGACTTGGGCGCTGGTGGCACCGTGACGGCGCGCGTGCGCATGGTGGACAACTCGTTCAACGGGACCCGTGCGGCGCGGCTGGACCAGGCGATCGGCACCACCCACGGGGAGCTGGAGCTGGTCCTCACGCACACCGTGCTGGACGGTGACCTCGTCACCAGCGAGCCCGGTTGCCCCCTCGCGGTGGTCGCGGGCTCGCGGTACGAGTCCGGCACGATGCGGCTCCACATGGTCAGCGACGGCAAGACCTGGGAGGACCGGTACACGACCAACTTCCCGGCGGACCGGCCCATCTGGGTCGCGCGCCGCAAGGCGTAAACCAGCAGGTGGGGGGAGCTTTCCAGGCTTCCCCCACCCCTGTATCCGAGGAGGTTTTGACATGCAACCGTCAACTGACGGCATAAGGCCGCACCTGCCCGAGCCGACCGAGCCGTTCGAGCTGGCCGCGTACATCCGGCTGAGGGCTGTGGCCGCCGGCATGACCCCTGAGCAGGTGGCGGCCGAGGTGGCCTGGGCTGTCCAGTACGCCAGCGAGAGCCCCGAGGAGCGCGTGGCGCGCGTCAAGCGTGAAGCCATGCGGGACCACCCGTTCGTCGGTGACGGGCGCGGCGGTCCGTACTGCCAGGACATGGGCCGCGAGACCGTGATGGGCTCGCGAGAGTTCGGCCAGGTCTTCATGCGCGTTCAGTGCGGGTACCCGGCCGACCTCCACCCCGAGACGGTCTGATCGTGGCGCGGCCCAAGCGGCGCTACCCACGGTGCGCCAAGTGCCGCAAGGTGGCGTACCCCGGGCAGGCCAGGGCGCTCGCGGCGGCGGTGACGCTGGCCAGGTCGGGTAAGACGTGGCGTGTCTACCGGGCACCGGGTTGCGATGGCTGGCATGTGACCTCGGTAAAGACCCAGCTCTGAGTCGTGGTACCGGGTAGTACCTCCTGGTCACGACCCCTGACTAGCGCCCGGGTGCGCAACATACGGTTGCGTATAGATCCGCCTCGGTGAGCGTCTAGAACATGGTGTCCAGCCCTAGGCCATGCGCCAGGCTGCGCAACATACGGTTGCGTATGGATCCGGAGTGTCGTCACCCACCCCAAGTCTCAACCTCAGGTTGAGGGTTTGTAAGGGGTAAACGGTGGGGGTCACCCGTTACATGTCCGTTATATATCCGGTCTCGGCGATTTGTCTGTCCGTTATATATCCGGTCTCGGCGAAATGGTCTGATTTTCAGAGCCCTGGGGGAACGGAGAGACCTGAGGAGACCGGTTCAGGCCCCTTGGAGGTGTGACGGGGGATCCAAAAGCCAGCCTAATGTGTACGAGACTTAGTTGATCTTGATATGTGCACACGTGGTGAGCGCGCGCACACGCGAGGCGACAATGGGCCTTGCTCCCCGGATCGGAAACGTCCGCCACGGACCGGAGGGGCTTGAACCGGTCTCCTATAGCTCCCCCTTCCCTAAACTCAGACCATTTCGGACAAGCCATATACATTTCGCCGAGACCGGATATATAACGGACACGCGGCCAACCATCCTAGGAGGCATGTTAGATTGGAGCCATGTTGGCATCTAGCGTGATCGGTGAGCAGATCAGCGAGGCCGTCAAGGCCGTCAAGGCTCGGCACCGCCCGGCCGGCACTCGCAAGGGTGGTCCGCCCGCGTACGAGGCCACGTGGCTGTACGCGGAGTACGAGCGCGTGGAGCGCGCCGCCGGCCGTGAGCCGGTGCACCCGGTCCGGTTCGGCCAGGAGGTGATCCGGTGGGGTGGTCTCCGAAAGTCGGTCTGGAGTCCTAAGCACCGCCAGATGGTCCGAGGGTGGATGGTCTGAGGACACCGTGCCTGAGATGTCACCTGAGCAGCTACCATGACCACCATGCTTGACCCCTGGATCTGGCTCGTGTACGCCTTGGCCGTAGCCAGGGTCACCGGTCTGGTCACCGTTGACACGATCACCGAGCCGATCAGGGACTGGATCGTCGTCCGCCTGGACGATGCCGAGGGCTCGCTGGGCGCTCGGCTCGCCTACCTGATCACCTGCCCGTGGTGCGCGTCAGTCTGGATCGGGGCCGTAGCAGCTCCCATCGTCTACAACTGGGGTAGCTCCCCCTGGCTCCTCGTGCCGGCGCTCGCGCTGGCCCTCTCTTTCGTCGCTGGCGCGACCTCGAACCTGGGTAGGTGATCGTGGCCCTTCTCAAGCGCCGTGCGGCCAAGGCGCGCCAGCAGCGCTCAGCGCTCACGGGTGCCACGGCCCTGGTCACCATGGACAGCTCTTGGCGGACCTGGAAGTTCGGGAACCGAGACTGGCAGATCGAGGGCTGGCGGCTCTACGACATCGTGGGCGAGGAGCGGTTCCTGGCCAACTGGGTGGGCGACGCCGTATCCCAGGCCCGTCTCTACGTCACCGAGGTGGACGAACGCGGCGAGGAGCAGGGCGAGGTAACGGACGACTCGATCAGCCGTCTGGCCGCCGTGCCGCTCGGTACGGGCGCACAGCGCGACGACAACCTTCGCCTGGCCGGTGTGGACCTGGCCGTCGGTGGCGAGTGCTGGATCGTCGGTGAGGGTGCGGCCCTGAACCCCGAGGCGTCCGAGGGTGCCTGGTTCGTGGTGACCGGTGCGTCACTTAAGAGTCAAGGTGGCATCGTCAAGGTCAAGCGCCCGCACACCCAGGGCGACGGCGGATGGTTCGAGCTGACCCAGGGTGTGGACATCCTCGCGCGGTGCTGGCGGCCACACCCGAACGACACGGACCAGGCCGACTCGCCTACCCGCTCGGCTATCCCACCGCTCCGTGAGATCGAGCTGTTGACCAAGCGTCAGTTCGCCGAGCTGGACTCGCGCCTGACCGGCGCTGGCGTGTGGTTCATGCCCGAGGGCATCGACTTCCCGCGCGGCCCCGACGACCCACCCGGGATCGCGGGGTTCATGGCGTACGTGCAGCGCGCCGCCGCCGCGTCGATCAAGGACCAGTCCAGCGCGTCCGCGATGGTGCCGATCATGGCGACCGTCCCGGACGGCACCGACCTGACCGCGCTCAAGGACGGGTTGATCAACTTCTGGTCCCCCATGAGCGCCGAGATCCCGGAGCAGAAAAAGGACGCAATTGTCCGGCTAGCTTCGTCCTTTGAAATCCCGAACGAGGTGTTGCTGGGCCTGAGCACGGCCAACCACTGGACCGCCTGGGCCATCTCCGAGGACGGGATCAAGCGGATCAAGCCATACCTGGCGACGATCGCGGACACCCTGACCCGGTGGTTCCTCCGGCCGGCCCTGACCAAGATGGGCGTGGCCAACCCCGAGCGCTATGCGTTCGCGTTCGACACTGCCCCGCTCGCGGTGCGCCCGAACCGGCTGGAGGACGCGACCACCCTCCACGATCGGATGCTGATCAAGGACGTGGAGATGGTCAAGGCCGCCGCGTTCTCCGAGGAGCAGATGCCGACCCCGGCCGAGCGCGCGATCATGATCCTGTTGCGCGCCATTGACAAGGACCCGAGCCTGTTGACCCAGACCGCCGTCCAGCAGCTCCTCGGACTGCCGGTGATCGAGGCACCCGAGCCCACGATCGTGCGCGTGCCTGGCGAGGTCGGAGACCCGGAGGCCGAGGAGGACGAGGACGGCGCACCGAACGGGGGAGCCGCGCCCGAGGTTCCCTCCAGCAACCGGCGCGCGATCACCGCGAGCGCGGACGACGCGCTCCGGGCGCGCCTGGACGCGCGGATCAGTCTTGCCAGCCTGGCCCCGCCGAGCCCCGAGCGGGTGTTCAACGCCTCCGCCAAGCTGATGATCTATCGAGCGCTGGAGCTGGCCGGCGGACGCCTGACCACCCCCCAGGAGCGGCGCGGCCGGTGGGCCGATGTGCCACGGCACGAGCTACACGCACGCGTCGGCCCGATCACCCCGGACAAAGCGGACAAGATCACCGAGGGTGCGTGGAACCACGTCGGCGCGGCGGCGGCCGACCTCGGGGTGGACCCGGAGCAGCTCCACCGGCTCCTGGCCGGCTACGTGCACGAGCTGTTGATCCGGGGCATCCCCCACCACGATGACCTCCTGTACGCGGCGCTCACCGCCGCGCGCCGGCCGGCCCTGGGAGCGGCAGCATGAGCGAGTTCGACACCGCGCCGCGCCGGCCAGCGTTCGAGCGCTACGGGTGGTGCGCGCCGGCCGAGATCGAGCCCGAGTGCAACCCAATCCGGCACGCGCCGGACTGCCCGGAGGACTGTGGCCTGGAGCGCACCGCGCCGCCGGTCTACTCGCGCCCGCTCTCTGCCGAGGTGGCGCGCGAGTGGGCGGCCAAAGGGGCCTACCGATGACCGCGCCGGTCTGGGACGGCTCGGGCAAGGACCCCTGGCTCCCCCTCCGGCTAGAGAACCGGATCGAGGCCGCGAGCCAGGAGGAGATGATCCGGCGCTCGGTCTGGGCCGCTCTGTCCGACTGGCTCACCCAGACCTCGCGCCGCGTGCTCCGTGGCGACCGGCCGCCGGACCTGGACGCCATCTGGGCTCGCGCGCCCGCGTGGCGCGAGGCCGTGGAGGGGATCGTCTACCGAGGTGCCATCCACGAGGCCCTGGCCAGCGCGTACCGCGCGATCTTCGGTGCTGACTTCCCGTGGGACCGGCGCGTGTTCGTGGCCCGGTACCTGGCCGAGGTGACCAACCGTCTGGTTCGGGTGCCGGACGAGGTGTTCGACGTGGTGGCCGGCCAGGTAGCCCAAGGCGCGGCGCTGGGTGAGACCCTCTCCAAGATCGTCAAGCGTGTTGACACGGTGCTGTCAACCACCGAGACCCCTCGCTGGCAGAACCGCGCCGTGGTGATCGCACGCACCGAGACCATGGGCGCGCTCAACGGTGGCCGCCTGGACGCGTTCAAGGCGTACGCCGAGGACGAGGACGAGTCGCTGGAGAAGCTCTGGCTAGCCACCGAGGACCGGCGCACGCGGCCGACCCACCGGGCGGCGGACGGCCAGCGCGTCCCGCTCGGCGGAGCGTTCACCGTGGGTGGCTTCTCGATCGAGTTCCCGGGCGACCCCACAGGGCCGGCCCAAGAGATTATCCAGTGTCGATGCACCATGCTCCTGGTGGAGCCCGGTGAAGAGGTCGCACTGACCAACCGCCAAATGAAGCGAGCGGCCCGCTAACCTGGGCGCGAGGAGAGTGAGACATGGGCACCAAGTTCCGCACGATGCTCGCGCCGATCAACCGGTCCACGGGTGACGGCCGGCGGTTCGCCAACGACTCCATGACGTGCGCGGACACCCCGTTCCCGTTCGAGTGGGTCCGTGAGCGCCAGGGGGGCCACGACGGTGCCGTGGCGATCGGCGTGGTCCAGCAGGCCGCCGTGATGAGCGTGGGCAAGGCCCTGCTGGAGGGCTACATCTCCGAGGAGGCCGTCCGCAAGCTGGGCCTGGACCACTCGGCCATGGGCGTGTTCGGCCAGGGCGAGATGTTCGATGACGCGGACCGCGAGACCATGCCGCAACTGGCCGAGGACGTGGCCACCGTGCTCCACCTCGCTGGCCAGGGTGTGCTTGGCCCGTCGGTGGACCTGGACTCGTTCGAGGCCGTGCCCGTGGAGGTCGGCTCGGACACCCCGGTCACCTGGGACCGCATGATGCAAGCGGACGAGGCTGGCGAGGAACTCAAGCTGGAGCTGTTGATCACCGCCGGCCGCGTGCGCGCCGGCACGCTGGTGACCATCCCCGCGTACGCGGAGACCTCTGCCCCGTTCGAGCTGATCGAGCCCGAGCCGGAGGCGGCCGAAAGCGACGTGGACGCGCTGGTGGCCTCGGTGGCCACGGACACCTGGACGCCAGACGCGGCCCTGTTCGAGCCCGAGCCGCTCACCGGCCTCACCGAGGTCACGTACGACTGGGAGCGGGGCAAGGTGTACGGGCACGTGGCCCCGCACGGCACCTGCCACGTCGGGTTCCGGGACACGTGCGTCACCCCACCCCTGGACCCCCAGGGGGGCTCGTACGCGCGCATGCACCGGTACCCGGTCCAGACCCAGGACGGCGGCACCGTGTGGGCCGGACGGCTCACCGTGGGCGGCCGGCACCCCGAGCTGAACCTCACCGCCTCGCAGGCCATCGCGATGTACGAGGGCAAGACCACGGCGGCGCACATCGTGGTGCGCGAGGACGAGTTCGGGTTTTCGATCAACGGCCCGTTGAACCCCGCGTTGACGCCAGGGGAGCGCGCCATCCTGGAACGGCGCACCGCCACGGGCGAGCGCGCGGTGAGCGGTGACTGGCGAGAGTACGAGGAGGGCCTGAGCATGATCGACGTGCTGGCCCTCTCCCCCGGGCCGCGCCAGCACAGCGAGCCCGGTTTCCCGGTCACCACGTACGTGCGCAACGGTCGCCAGGTGGCGCTCACCGCGTCGTTCGGGGTGGGCGGTGTGGCTCGCTCCGGCGCGACGGCGGCCGACATGACCGCCGCGATCCGGGCGACCATGCGCGCGGAGGCGGAGCGCGAGCGGGCGCTCACCACGCTGCGCGAGGCCGTTACCGTGGACCAGGAGGCGCGGCGCGCGGAGGCGCGCGCGGCGCTGCTGGCCAAGCTGAACGGCACTGGCGCGGCGGCGCGCGAGTGCGAGGAGGAGGGGTAAGCATGGCGCGACCGTGCGCGTGCGGGGGGAAGAACAAGAAGGCGGCGGCCAAGACGGTCGTGGTCCAGCTCCCCGGAGGCACCAAGCTGAACAAGAACTCGCCGGAGGCGGCCGAGGCGTTCGTCCGGACGCACCCGGGCGCCAAGATCCTGCCGTGAGGCGACGCAATCGCCCTGACCGTCGGACCACCCACGAGCCCACGAGGTGCGCGAGCGGGGCACATACGTAGAGAGGCCAGTCACCCGATCGGAACGCCTCCGGATCGGGTGACTGGCCTCTCGCCTTGGACTAGAACTTGCCCCAGCACGTGCTCCCGACGCTGCGAGCGATGCTCTCGGGATCGGTCAGCGCCCGGCCGCACCGGACGCAACACCCGTACACCGCGCCGTACTGCTGGGCCAGGGCCAGCGTGAGCTTGTGCTCCGGGCGGAGCAGCGCCAGGGGCTTGGCACCCTGGTAGACCCAGGTCCCGGCCTGGCCGACCTCGGGGGCCGCGTCCAGCTTGCTGGCGTACTGGCGACCCGAGCCGTGGATCGCGTGCTTGACCATGAAGATCGCGCCGTCCAGGACGTACACCCCGTCCTCCAGCTCCACCCGCTCGGTGGCCGGCGCGGTGTGCGCCTTGCGGGGGGTGGCCTTGAGCTTGGCCAGCACCGCGTCCACCTGGGTGAACTCCACGGTGGTGACGTCCAGCTCCACGCCACGCTCAGCGGCCAGGCTGGCCATGTACCGGCGCTGGCCGTCGGTCGCCATCCGGACGGTGGGCTCCGTGACCGGGACGAGGTCCAGGAGGTCCTCCCCCAGGTTCGGGCCAACGTCCCAGCTCTGGCCCTCGTTCAGGTCGTCGGCCTCGGTGGCGACCAGCTCGAACTCGGGAGCGTTGTCAGCGTCCGGGGTCCAGGAGCCCCACACGGAGCGCTTGGTGGCGGCCGAGATGCGGTCCAGGTTCGCGCCACGGAGGCGAGGGGTCTGGGTGCCCCGGGCGGTGGTGGTCATTTCGAGCGTCATGGTCTGTGTTCCCTTCCGGTCGGTTGGCCTTACACCCAGAACATTACAGGCATGACAGCGAAGTGTCAACCCCCAAACGAAAACGGCCCCGGTTGCCCGGGGCCGCTCCTCGATTACCAGCCAATGCCCATCCGGGCCTCGTAGTCCTCCTGGGCTCGTGCGGCCCAGTAACCCCGGTCCTCCAGGTACCGCTCGTAACCCATCTCGGCCTGCCGGCACGCTTCGATCATCATCTCGTCTTGTGCTTCGTAGTGGTATGTCTCAGCGAAGCACTCGCGGACATCGGCGGCGGTGGGGTGGTAGAACTTCACGCCGCGCCCGTGGTTCCCGCAACGCACACCCTTGTTCATGACTGCCAGGATGTTGTCCATTTCTGGTGTTCCTCTCGCTCTGGAGTTGTCCCGCTTGGCCTTGCGTCAACTACGTTACCGGCATGACTGTTAAGTGTCAAGACGGTGCGCCAAGATTTCTTGGGGGACATCCTGGCCGAGGTGTCCTAGGACGGTGCTACCCTGGCCGGCAGACGCACCCTCGCTGGATTCGGTCCGGTCGGTGGTCACCTGAGACGATGATCCACCTCAGACCGAGGAGCGAGTGAAGATGTTCGAGTTCCCGTTCGAGGTCCCCGCAGACCTCACCGCGCTGGACGCCACCGCGTTCACCGCCTACGCGACCCAGATCCGCGAGTTCGCGGCCACGATCTCGGCTGACGAGGCGTCGACCCCCGAGGGCCTGATCGCCACCGCCACCGCGTTCGACGCCATGCGGACCGAGGAGGACCGGCGCGCCGCTCTCGCGACCCAGGGCACCGACGCTCGCGCCCGTCTGGCCGCTGGCCTCGCGCCGGCCGCCGCGCCAGCACCGGTCACGCCTGCCGCGCCGGCCGCCGTGCCTGCCGCGCCTGCCGCCGCGCCTGCCGCCGCGCCTGCTGTCCCGGATGGTGGCTCCGGCGGAAACGCCGTGGCCGTCGAGACCCCCGCCGCCGTGACCGCTGCCACCGGCACCGCGACCGCCACCCTGGACCGGGTGCCCGAGACCCCGGAGACCCCCACCGCGCGCCTGGTGGTCGGCAACGACTCCCCCAACGTGGGCAACGAGCTGGCCACGTTCGACGCGGCCGGCCAGATCATCTCCAACCGCATCCAGGGCTACTCGTCCAGCGCCAAGCGCCGCACGGGTGTCAAGAAGCTGAACGCACAGGGGACCAAGGTCCTCGTGGACGGCCGCAAGCTGATGCGCCACGGCAACGTCCAGGTGCGCCGTGAGTTCCCCGAGGACCTCCGGATCACCGACGCGACGGCCAAGCCCATGAGCGTCCTCGAACACGCGATGAACGAGCGTCGGCTCCCGGGTGGCAACCTCCGGAACTCGGCGGCCAAGCTCGTGGAGGCCGGTCGTGCGCTGACTGCCGCCGTGGGCTGGTGTGCCCCGTCGGAGATCATCTACGACCTGTGCATGCTGGAGACCCGTGAGGGCATCCTGGACCTCCCCGAGATCCAGGCCACCCGTGGTGGCTTCCAGATCCCCGAGGACGGCGGCCCGAACTTCGCGGTGATCTACGACGCGATCGGTGACGACGGGGACGTGATCCTCACGGAGTACGACGTGGAGAACGGCGCGGACAAGGTCTGTGCGGTCATCCCGTGCCCCGACTTTGTGGACGTTCGCCTGGACGTGGCGTACCTGTGCATCACCGGCTCGCTGCTCCAGTCGCGGGGCTACCCGGAGGCGGTCACCCGCTTCCAGCAGGGTGCGCTTATCGCGCTGGACCACAAGGTCAACCAGTCCGTGATCTCGCGCATCGCGACCGCCAGCACCAACGCGGGCACGATCCCGACCATCACCGGCTCGGACGACGCCGCGAGCCAGCTCCTGAGCGCGATCGAGCTGGCGATCGAGGACATCAAGTACCGCAACCGGATGGGTCGCGCGACGACCATGGAGATCGTGCTCCCGGCCTGGGTCATCGCGCCGGTTCGCGCGGCCCTGGCGCGTCGGCGCGGCGTGGCCTCCTGGAACGTCTCGGACTCGGAGATCCTGGCCGCGTTCACCACCCGCAACGCGGTGCCGCGCTTCGTGTACGACTGGCAGGACGCCTACAGCAACCTCATGGGCGGCCCTGGCGGTGCCACGCCGATCACCGAGTTCCCGGACACGGTCTCGTTCCTGGCCTACCCGGCCGGCACCTGGGTCAAGGGTGTGCGGGACGTGGTCAACCTGGACACGGTGTACGACAACGCGATGCTGACCCAGAACCAATACACCGCGCTGTTCACCGAGGACGGTTTCTCGGTGATGCAGATGTGCACCGACTCGCGCCTCTACACCGTCGGTGTGGACCCGGCCGGCATCGTCGGATGCTGCGTCGGCTCCTGACCGGGGCCGGTAGGCGTACCCAGCACGAGACCACGAGCGGAGGTGAGCAGACATGCCAGTGATCGTCCCCCCGATGCGGGTTGAGACCCCTCAACCGCTCGGCCGCCGGCCTGGTCTGTTCACCGCCGCCGTGGGTCCGCTGGACCTCACCTCCCCGCACGGCCAGGGGGGTGGCGTCCAGTTCGAGGAGACCTCGTGCGGGACGGCCTACCCGTACCCGATCAACTGCGATGGCGAGCACCCCGCCAAGCCCACGGACGCGGGGGATGGGATCGGCCTGTTCCCCTCGTTCAACGTGATCGCGGGCATGGTGTGCGGCGCGCTCGGCTACACCGAGGCCGAGTTCCGGGCCAAGATCCTCCAGCGCCTGGAGAACGGTGAGCAGCACGCGGCCGAGCTGGCGCTCTGGACGGGGGAGACTCCGGACGGTACGCCGCTCCTGATTCCGAACCTCTCCGACGCGGACGTGGTGGACGTGTCCGCCGAGGTCGCGTACGACCCGGAGCACCTCGCCTCCGTTGTGTCCGCTCTCGAACAGTGGATGTACGGGGAGCAGGGTTACAACTACACTGCGTTCATCCATGCCCCGATCGGCGTAGCCGCGTGGGGTAACTCGTTCGGTGAGCTGGTCATCCGTGACGGCAACCGCTTCCGCACCCCGGCCGGCTCGGTCTGGGTGTTCGGTGGTGGCTACCCGGCCGACGAGGGCCTCCGCATCACCGGCACCACCACGGTCTACCGGGCGGCCGAGCCGTTCGTGTTCCCCCCGGACCAGACCATGGATCGGGTCAACAACCAGCGCCACCTCGTGGCGGAGCGTGAGTACGCCATCGCGTTCGAGTGCGCCGCCGGATCGGCGGAATTCAATCCCCTGGGAGAGTCGACATGACGAACCTTCTTTGTGCCGTTCCTCTCCAGGGGTCATCGCTGCGCGTGACCCGGTTGGACGAGTGTGGCAACCCGGAATTCGGTGAGTGCGCGTTCGCGGTCTCGGACGGTTTTGTCCAGGCCGTGCTCACCCCCAACGTGGAGGAGGGGGAGCGGTTCCTCCAGCGCAACGCCTCCGGCGCGGCGATGGTCAACCAGCGCGGTAAGCCCCTGCTCAACTGGTACGACGTGTCGATCCAGTTCCAGCAGGTCGACCCCGAGCTGTTCACGATCATCACCGGCCTGGAGCCGTACCTGGACGACCAGGACAACGTGATCGGTTTCCCGGTGACCGAGGAGCATTTCGCCACGGCCAACTTTGCCCTTGAGGCATGGATGGGCAACGCGGAGGAGGAGTGCCTCCCGGGCGACGCGTTCCCGTTCTTCGGGTACAACCTGCTCCCGTGGGTCGTGGAGGGTGCGCTCGCCGAGAGCATCACCATCACCAACGCGTTGATCACGTTCACCGTCAACGGCCGCACCCGCAAGGGCACCCCGTGGGGTGTCGGTCCGTACGACGTGGTTCGCGACGCCAGCTCGGACCCCTCACCGCTGTTCACGGCGATCCCGACCGACACGCACCACCTCCCGATCTGGACCCAGTTGGCTCCGCCGGAGCCCTCGTGCGGGTGCCAGTCGCTCAGCTCCTGACCGCTCAGCTCCAGACCAACAACGAGCACAGGCCGGCCGCCGGTTCCCCCCAGAACCCCCAGGCGGCCGGCCTGCTCACTACCGGGAGGAACCCGTGGGCCTCAACACCGCCGGCCTGACCGCGATCCTCGCGGCAGGCGAGAGCGTGGACATCTGGGTGGCCATCGCGGATGGTCCAGCAGACGGAGACCAGACCAGCAACGAGCGCCGCCAGCTCACCCTTGACGCGGTCTCGGGCGTGCTGGAGGCGACCAACGAGCCCCTGGCCTACACCGGCTCGGCGGGGGCTGGCGCGACGCACGGCCTGTTCTACTCGGCCAGCACCGCCGGCACGTTCTACGGGTTCAAGGCCCTCGCGGGGGATCAGACGTTCAACGCGGCCGGCACGTACACGATCACCGCCGCGAGCTTCCCAGCCTCGTCTCCGACGTAGGCGCGCGCCCGTGGTCGCCTCGATCAAGGGTGTATCCCCGTCGGTAACCGGCACTGTCTCGGGCAACCTTGGCACCTGGCCGGTCAATGGGTCCCTGACTCCACAGATGCCGGGCGGTGCCGGCGCGCCGGCCGCCGGGGACCTGCTCCTCATGCCGGTGTACGTCCGGGTTGCCACGGCCACGATCAACGATCTCTCGGGAGATGGATGGGTCCGGCTGACCACGGCCGGGTTCACCACGGGCGCGAACACCGCCGAACTCTGGGCCAAGATCGCTGCCGGAGGAGACGCGGCACCGGCTCTGACCACCTCCCCCACGGGCCAACCGACCGGCGCGATCATCATCGTGATCGAGGACTGGTCCGGGGATCTCGTGGACCTCGTGGCCACGATCCAGGCGAGCACGAGCGCCAACGTGACGTGCCCGGACGTGACCACGCCCGAGGACGATTCCCTGGTGGTCCGCATCGGGCTCCAGCAGGACGACAACCAGAGCGCGACCAACCCACAGGTGGACCCTCCGCCGCCGCCGTTCGTTCCGTGGGACACCCCGGCCGGCCACACGGCCCTGTTCTACGAGGTGACCCAAGCGGCCTCGGACGCGGGCATGGCCGCCGCGTGGGAGGTCGTGGCCACCGCCGGCTCCGCCGGTACCGGGGTGTTCGCCACCAACGGCAACGACGCGGGGATCGGGATCTCCGTGGCGATTCCGCCAGACGGAGACGTACCGCCGGCCGAGGGTGAGCTGGACACCGAGATCGTGCTGGACGCGGCCCTCACGGGCGCGCGTGCGAGCGCGGGCGCGCTGACCGCACCCGTGGAGCTGGACGCGCTCCTGACCGGCTCAGCGCCCGCTCAGGGCTCCGTTGCTACTCCTCTGGTCCTGGACGCCAGCCTCACGGGCGCGCGCGCGAGCGCGGGCGCGCTGACCGCACCTCTCAGTCTTGACTGTCAAGTGTCAGGCGCGCGAGAGTCGGTGGGGGTGCTCGTGGTCCCCCTGGTCCTTGACATTGACGTGTCAGGACTGGCCGACCGTAGCGGCACCCTGACCACGCCGCTCGTGCTGGACGCCTCGATCACCGGCTCGAACGGGGAGGCCGGCCGCCCGGTCGCGCCGTACCCGTTCACTCCGGAACCGGTGCCAGGCTGGCCGTTCGGCACCGAACCACTCAGCTCGTACCCATGGACCCCCCGGCCGGTACGCTCATTCCAGGAGGTGGGGGAACCATGACATTGCCATGCGCCTGGGACGTGGTGGTCCCGTCGGAGCTGTGCTCCGACTGGGACGCGCGACCCCAGACGATCAAGGACGCGGCCCTCTGGCTCGCGTCCAGCTACCTGTGGGGTGCGACCGGCCGTCAATACGGGCCTTGCCCGACCACGGTCCGGCCGGCTCAGTCCAAGTTCATGGACCCGGCCTACCGGGCGTATCCGGTCTGGCCGGGCTCGGATCCGGCCGTGGCCCCGTTCCCCTACCTGTTTGGTGGGGTATGGCGCAACGCGGGTTGCGGGTGCGGCGGGGGGTGTTGCTGCCGCTCGGTGTGCTCCGTGGAGCTACGTGGCCCGGTCGCAGAGATCACGGAGGTGTTGGTCCACGGGGAGGTTGTCCCGCCGAGCGCCTACCGGGTGGACCTCGTCCAGGGCATGTACCACTTGGTACGCATCGACGGCGGCCAGTGCTGGCCGACCTGCCAGAACATGGAGTCCGAGGAGGACGCCTCCGACGCGTTCGCGGTCACGTACCTGTGGGGCCGACCGGTCCCGGAGGTCCTCGCGATCGCGACGGCGGTCCTGGCCTGCCAGTACGGCAAGCTGCTGGGCGGCGGAGACTGCGCGCTCCCACCCCAGATGACGCGGCTTACGCGCCAGGGGGTGGAGGTCGAGATCGCACCCCAGGACGGAGACCTCGCGGCCGGCTCGGGGATCAAGCTGGTGGACGACGTGGTGGCCCTGCTCAACCCGAGCAAGCGGCGCTCTCCCCCGGTGGTCCTCTCGCCGGACCTGCCGGACACGTGCGACCGGTTCACCGTGATCCCGGCCGGAGGTAGCTGAGATGGCCGTAGCCGACCCGGTGGTCATGCCCCTGGCGCGCCAGCTCCTGGAGTGCCTGGATATCGAGATCCAAAAGGTGGCGAATCCGCCAAAGTACGTCCAGCTACGCGCCGGCACCGTGGTGGACCATCTGATCAGCACAGGCGCGGACGAGTGTTGCGAGGGCCTGGCCTGGGTGCGGCCTATGACGTTCTTTCCGATGGGTGCGGTGTTCCCCGAGCAACTGGCCACCCCGCCCAAGGGAGGCACCAAGGCGTGGGTGGTCCAGCTCGAAATGGGCGCGGTGCGGTGCTTCCCCACGCCGAGCGCGAACGACATCGTGAGCGGCGGCCAATGGGACGCGGCCACCCAGGCGGCCATGGACGACGCGGCGGCCATGCGGCGCGCGCTGTGCTGCATGATCGACCAGATCAACTCGGTCAAGGGTCCGGGGATCGGCTCGCTCCGCGTGCTCGCGGGGCAATGGCAACCGCTCTCGATCGAGGGTGGTTGCTCGGGAGGCATCCTCCCCGTGTCGATCCAGGCCCCGGCCTGTGACTGCCAGGACGCGGGGCCGGTCAGCTAGCGGGCAACATCCCGAGGAGTACGGCCAGAGCCCACGAGGCGAGCCCGAGCCACCCGAGTGAGAGCCGGCGCGCGGCTACGCCGAACGCGGCCAGGAGCAGCAGCACCACAGCGACGACCATCAATAACGTGATGAGAATAGTCATGGCCCCCGATTTCCCGGGGGCCATGATCATTAAGCCTACCGGGTGACCGAGCTGGTCACCTGACGCCAGTTGCCCGAGCCGTCGTCGCACGACTTCTCCGACATGAGCAGGCCGAGCGAGAGCACGGCGGCCATGGCGAGTGCAGCACCCCTACGGGTGATGGCGAGGGTCACGAGTCCTCCTCCGAATTGACAGACGATCTGTCAATCTCAACCTTACAGTACGGACGGCAAGGTCACAACCTGGACCTGGCAACCCAGCTCGGCCGACCACGCCGTGAGCGAGTCCAGCCGTGGGTTGACGATGCCCTTCTCCCACTTCCAGATGTGGATCTGGCTCTTACCCAGGCGATCGGCAAGGGTCTGCTGGCTCATGCCCAGCTCGATCCGCCGGTCCCGGAGCACCTCGTTTACCGTCCGCGTGTCCATTCCTCCAACCTTACAGTCATGGCGTGGAGGTGTCAACCGATTATGCTCGCGCCATGGTCGCTCACGATCTCCGGATGTACCCCGGCGCGCTCACCGCCGTGGGGGTCACGGGCCTGCGCAAAGAGGTGTCACGGTTCGTCCGGCGCGTTTACAACCGGAGCCAGGTCCTGGTCCCGGTGGACAACGGGATCTTGCGCGCCTCGGGGCGGATGCTCCCGGTCGTGGTGGTCGGCAACATCATCCGCTCGGGGGTCAGCTATGACGCGGAGTACGCGGCGGCGGTGCACAACGGCCGGCGCGCACTGACCATCCGCGCGGGGGTCCGGGGCAACGGTAAGCGGGGCTACCTCAAGTTCACCGTGGGCGGCCGGACGGTCTACGCGCGATCGGTGCACCAACCGGCGCGCGCCGGCCGGCCGTACCTCGCGACCGCGCTCCGCGAGGAGGGGGCACGCTCGGGCTGGTCGGTACGCATCGGCTAGAGCCGCGCTCCGATCGGGTGAGATGTCCCATGGTCTGGTAGTACAGTGACACCATGACTGACGAGGCTACCCCCGAGGCGACAGAGGCCATGACGGCGGAGGTCCCGTTCAAGGGCCGCACCGTGCACATGCGCATGCCCACGCCCGAACAGATCCTGGTGTGGAAGCGGACTATTCGCCGGTTCGAGGACGTGGACGCGGCCGGCCTGAACGCGGGCCAGGCCCTCGATGCCATCGACCGGTGCGTCCGGATCATCACCAGCCTGTTCGCGCTCCCCAAGGACGTGGACTGGCTGGAGGACAGCCTCCTGGACCGCACGGTTACCCTCGGGGACCTGCTGGAGCTGTTCGCCAGCACCGTGGAAGAGTTCTCCGCGCTCGCGCGCGCGGCCTCGGGCACGGACGACAACCGGGCGAGTCGGCGCGCGGCGGCCAAGCCAGCCAAGAAGGTCGTCCGCAAGAAGGCCACCAAGAGCACCGGAAAGGCTGTGAAGTGACCACCACACCCCAGACCCACAACCCTGACGAGGGCTCCGTGTCCGGCCTGATCGAGGCGGCCGGCGCGCGGCACTTCTCCACCCTGCACGTGGTCCAGTTCTTCGCGTACGAGCACCTCCGGCCGGACCTGGCCGCCGTCTCCAAGGTGTTCGCGGACGCCATGCTGGCCACCCTGGCCAAGCTCTCCGACGGCCCCGAGCTGACCGTGGCGCTCCGCAAGCTCCTGGAGGCCAAGGACGCGGCGGTCCGCCAGGCGTTGCTTGACGCGGGATTGATCCAGCGGACGTGACCCACGAGGTTGATCCCGAGGCGTCGCTGGCGCTCTGGGAGCTGGACGTGGAGTTGGGGGGCCGGCACTTCACTGTGCCGGCCCTCCCCGCATCGGACTGGTT
>WUUC01203313.1_pt1 | contig 26962 bp, 27 predicted proteins | sample 6278441 | NCBI WGS metagenome assembly WUUC01 (sample SAMN13675441, study PRJNA597444) | soil metagenome | isolation source: soil | place: USA: Washington | collected 2017-10 | reverse complement strand
CCCGGACCAGGACCAGGCCGACACGGGCGGCGGACACGCCAGCCGCACCGCGCCCCCGGACAACCGGCCCCCGAACCGCCGCAACTGAGCACCAGCCCGTCCGGACTGGTCACCCGACCGGTCCGGACGGGAACACCCTGCCTCCCCTGCCCTGCCTCCCGGAGTGAGCGGCAACTCACCCGGCACCAACCCGACCAGGAGAGACCCCGTCATGAACGCGACCACGCGCCCCGTCAGCAGCTCGCGCACACCTGCCCAGGAGCCGGCCCCGACCCCTGCCGAAGCGCCGGCGCCCACCGCCCCGACCGCCGATCTGCCCCGCAACCTGGCCCGGCTCACCGCCCGCGCGGAAGCCGCGGGATGGACCACCACCGTCGAGACGCAGCCCGGACACTGCGTGCTGCTGCTCACCGCCCGCCAGGAGGCCAGGGAAACCGTTCTGCGCTGTGTGTGGCGGCTCACCGCCCGGGGGCACCGCTGGGACGGCGCCACTCTGACCCGCTACGGCCAGCAGGCCGCCGAGGACCTCGCATGGCGTGCCGTTGGGGACCTGGTGGCCGCCGAGGCTCCCACCGCCCGCACGGAGCCGACCGCCCCGGACCTGTCGATGCAGGTGTACGGCCGACAGGGCGCGCAGCCCGTGACGGCGGAGGTCGTTTCGGCTTCCATCGCCACCACCCCGGCAGGTGAGGTTCCCGTCCTGCTGCGGCCGTGGGTCAAGGCCGCCATTCCCGTGACGCTGTACCCATCGCGGTGCGTTGGGCGCGACTACTTCGGCGCTGACTGCCTGCTGGCCCCTGAAGGCGACCAGGCCGCCCCCGACGCCGCTCCGGTCCTGTCCGTGCTGCCCCCGGACTACCTGACGTCGAACGCCGCCTATCTCGAAGATCTCGGGGCGTACGCCGTGGCAGAGGGACGCACACGGGAGGAGGCCGCAGCGTTCGCCCGGTGGGTGATCGCGTCGGAGATCATGACGTTCGGGGTGTACGACTCGGCGTACGAGCGCTGGGTGCGGTCGCTCACGTGCACCATGACCGCCGCCTACGCGGTGCTCACGTACTCGCGGATGAACGGCGCTGCGCTGCGCCTGGAGTGCGGGTGCGGGCAGCGTCACCCCGGTTGGCCGTGGGAGGGTGCCACGGTGTGGAACGACGAGGGGTGCCACTACCGCAGCGCCGACACCGTCCCCCTGGACCGGATCGCCGAACTGGTCGCCGCACGCGGATACCAGGTCACGGGCGACTGGTCGAACGGCGACGTTGTCCGCCGGGTGGCTGTCGAGCCGCTCCCCGGTCCCGAGTCGGGGTCAGCGCCGGACACCGAGCCGTCCGACCCGGGAACGGCCGACGCGTGGGAGTCCGACGGCGGAGCCTGCCCCGGAGTCGAGCCGCCCCGCGGCCCTGAGCCCTCCCCGAGATGCACCCCGCTGCAATCGCGCACAGGTTGCTCAGCCGCGCGGTCGACGCGTACGTCTCACTCCTCCGCGCCGTTCTCGGCGACGGCACCCACCGCCTGGCGGCCAGCGCCAGCACACCGCAAGGCGACGTTGCCGACGCCCAGTCCCTCACCCTGCACGGCGACCGGGTAGTAAGCGACCGAGCCGCCTCCATGCGCGTAGCCATCGTGATCGCGGCAGGCATGGCCGACGGCTCCACGGGCGGACTGACCGTGCGGACCGTCAGCCCCGACGGGACCGCATCGGTCCGTGCCTGGGCCATTCAGCACGGGTGGCTGCACCCCCTCACCGCGGACCAAGCGCGGCAGACGCACAGCGTCAACCCCGGACCCAGCGGGCAGTCGGCCCCGGCATCCGGAATGGAGTACCGGCAGGCCGAGCGCGTCCCCCGCCCAGCGCAGGATCGCTCACACAGGGAGAGTGCCCGCCGTAACACGGGCCCGGACCAGTGGACCTGAGTACCGCCCCCCGGCTGGGCCGGTCCAACGCCCGGCCCAGCCGTCCTGACCCACCCCGACCGCCCCATACCGGTCCGAGCCCGTCAGCCCGCGCCGGCCCCGGCAGGAGGCACAGCTATGCGACTGAGCAAGCGCCGCGCGACCACCCTGAACCGACGCGCGCGATTTCTCCACCAACACCGCAAGCAGCGAGGGACGTTGCCGTGCCTGGAGACCGGCGGCACCCAGGTCTACGCCTACTGGAAGCGCGGTGAAGGCCTGGTCGTGTCCATCCATCTGGACACCGGCGAGGTACCCGCCGACCTGATCAGCCCGGACGAGACGATCCCCCTGCGGATCACCGTCAACGGTGACGTCGTCTTCCAAGCCGACTGATACGCCAGAGGACTGAGAGCGTATTATTGATTTTATGGATGAGCGGCAACTCATCCGCCGCCAACTCAACTCGCACCAGAAGGACCTGACATGGACTACATCGACACCAAGCACGTGGCCGCCGAGCTCCGGAACCGCCTGAAGAACGCGTTCCCCGGCGTGAAGTTCAGCGTGCGCAAGGGCACCGGTACCGCCTCCGCGTGGATCTCCGTCTACTGGACCGACGGCCCCTGCACGGCCGACGTCGAAGAGCACACCCGTCCCATGCAAGGCTCGCAGTTCAACGGCATGGAGGACCGCTACGAGTCCACCGACAACACGGTCACCGTCACCGTCAAGGGCCGGAAGGTCACCGGTAAGCCGCTGGTCGACGGCATCAACACCCACCGGGAGATCTCCGACGACGCGCTGAAGGCCGCCGCCGCCCTGTGGTCCGAGGCCCACGACGGCGCCGAGCCGCCCACGAGCGGCATGCTCGACGCCTGCGTCATCGACGGCCACGTCATCCAGGAGAACTGGGCCCCGCAGCAGATGTGGCAGATCGCCAGTGACGTGGTCCTCCCCCAGCGCTGGGCCGCCGCCAAGGAGCAGGCCGCCGCCCAGGCTGCCCGTCCGGCGCACGCCCAGGAGGAGGGCACGGAGGGACTCACCCTCAAGCACACGGACGAGGACGGAACGACGGTCACCGGTACGCGTCTGGGCGACGGCGCCGCCGACGTGCTGAAGCGTCACGACTTCAAGTGGCACCGCAAGAACCAGTACTGGTACGCCCCCGGCACCCGTCACAAGGAGGCCGAAACCGGGTTCATGGCCGCCGTCGCCGCCGACCTGCGCGCCGCCGATCTGACCGTCACCACGGCGCAGCCCGAGGCGACCCCCAGCGCCTGAACCGACCACCCGACCGGCCGGGCGCCCCAGACGCCCGGCCCCCGGAGCGGAGCCCTCATGTCCATGCACTCCCCCTCTCAGTCCGCCGGCGACCGCTCGCACCCGTGCGACACCGCCGACCCAGGCACGGTCGAGACCTGGGAAACGGACGGTGGAGCCTGCGCCGGCGTCCTGCAGGCCACCCCGACCGCCCCCCGCCGCGCCCGGCGGATGTTCATCGCCCGTTGCGCCGTCGGCGCGTCCGGGTACCGCACGGCTGACGGCCTGGCCCTGACGGTGCACCGCGCCGAGGAGGACGGCGGCCCAGCTCTATGCGGTGCCGCCCCGGCGTGGTGGGAGCCTGCGGACCTCGGGCAGGCCCTGCGCCGGGTGTCCTGTCACAACTGCACCGAACTGTGGATCGAGCGGGCAGGGATCGGGCCCCGCTGGCAGGTGGCCGACTGCATGCGATGGAGGGTCTACCGGACCGAACGCGACCGGTACGGCTCGCTCATCAGCGTGTTCGACGGCTACGTCACACGCTGGGACCGCGTGATCGCTCACCGCCGATGGTGCTTCTACCACTCGGCCACCACGGCCGGTGTCCGCATCTCCGCCTACCCCCGCGACGGCGACGAGCGCAAGGAGTGGTGGTTCCCCGCCGCGCCGCAGCCCACGCCCACCGGCACGTAAGGCCAAGGGCGCACCGCCTCTCTCACCGCCGGTCCGGGCGGCTCCCCGGACCGGCGCACCACACCATCCCGAAAGGCAGCAGGCCATGGCCGGAAAGCTCAGCAAGGAGCAGACCAAGCGGCACAACCGAGCGTGCGAACTGGTCGACAGCGACCGGGAGTTGACAGCAGAGGAGCGGGAATTCGTTCTCGATCACTTCCATGAGTCAGCGAACACGGGCCGCACGCTGGACGGCGCGTTCTTCACCCCGGCCGAGCTCGCCGGCGAACTGCACCTCATGATCCCGGGGGATCGCATCATCGACCTGTGCGCGGGCATCGGCCGCCTGGCCTGGCACGCCCGTGACCTGGTGACCCGGCACCTCGAGCGTCTGCCGCCGCGCGAGATCGTGTGCGCGGAGAAGAACCCGGAGTACGTGCGTGTCGGTCGGCGCGTGCTGCCGGAGGCGACGTGGATCTGTGCTGACGTCCTGGACGTCCCGGGCATGAACCTCGGTCACTTCGACTGCGCGATCAGCAACCCGCCGTTCGGGCGGATCAAGCGCAGCGGCAACGCCCCCGGGTACCGAGGACCGCTGTTCGAGTTCCACGTCATCGCGGTCGCCGAAACCCTGGCCCGCCGGGGAGCGTTCATCATCCCGAGGGACTCCGCACCGTTCCGCATCGAGGGCGGATTCGCGGACCAGGACTCCCCCGCGTACGAGCGCTTCCACCGGGAGACTGGAATCAAGCTGCGCCCCAACGTCGGGATCCCCACGGACGATTACCGCGACCAGTGGCGCGACGCCACACCGGCCGTCGAAATCGTTCTGCACAACCGCGACGAAGACGAACTGGAGGCCCGGGCCGAACAGGCCGCCCGCGCCGAGCAGTCGGCCGCCAGCCGGACGCGTCAGCCCAGCCTCACCGCCGCCGCCCCCAAGACCTCACGGGAGACCGGGTTCAGCGACGGCGGCGAGGACACGTTGTTCTGAACAGTGGTTGACCACACCCGGATGCGCGTATTATTGATTTCACGAGATGAGCGGCAACTCACCCCGTAGCCAACTCGCACAGGAGGAAGCACGATGACCACGATCCGCCGGAACTGGACCAACCGCGTTGCGGAGATCCGCTCAGCGGCCCGCTTCTGCCGGGCCTACGACTCCGCGACCGGCAACATGGTGCCGGTCGATCCGGCGCGCGCATTCGAGGCGTGGGAGAGCACGCCGCGCGCCCGGCTCACCGAGGACACCCCCGGACAGAAGTGGACTGTCCACGTTCACTCCAACCGGTTCTACAAGCTGACCGCCGAAGACCCCAGCGCGCCCCAGACGGACGCCACACCGACCGACGAGGCCTCCACCGCTGTGCCTGCCGCGCGCCCCGGCGACCCGCGTCCGGACGCCGGACCGGCCGGGACGCAGGACCACGGCGCAGCCCTCGCCCGGGCCCTCGCCCGCCACAGCCGGACATCCGGCCCCCTGGGGCGCGGCCGCATGCCCCGGCAGCTGCCCGCCAGGGCGGTCGAACTCGTGGGCAAGACCGTCCGCGTGAAGCTCGCCCAGGGCTACAGCCACGAGCAGATCCGGGACGAGTTCGAGCACCAACGGGCCGAGGCCGAGACCGCCGGTGACACCGGGAGGGCGACGGCCCTGGCAACGATGCTCACGGTGCACGGCGCGATGACGACCGAGGAGGCCACCGCCCAGTCACCCACCGGCCCCACCGCCGCCAACCACGGCCACAGCTCCCCGGATGAGCAGCGCCTCACCCGCCAACACCCCAACTCCCCGCGCGACGAGGAGGCGAGCGGCGACGACGTTCTGTCCCGCATCGACTCCGTCCTGCACGACGCGGCCGTCACCGAGGACCCCACCGTCAGTGACGACGCCATGCGGTCAGCCCCCTGGCCGACGAGGACGAAATCATCCACGCCTACACACGCGCCCAGGCCCTCGCGGACGGCGTTCTCGTCGCCGCCGACGCCGACTTGGCCCGTGATGCCGGGTTCCGTGTCCCGGTCGCCCTCACCAGCGCCGCGTGGGAGGACTGCGTGGCCTGGAACGACGGCGACAGCGACCGGCAGGTGCCGCAGGACGAGCGAGGCCGCCTCTGGGACGTCCTGTTCACCACCCGTGCGGCCATCCGGCGCACCGGCGGAGGCGACGGCCAGGTCAACGTCAACCTCCGGCGCGTGCCGCGCGACGGCCGCACCCGGCAGGCCCGCCCAGTCCAACTCGCGTGTGCGATCGGGCCAGGCGACCACGGCGAGCCCGTGATCACCATCATGCAGCCCGGCGAGGACTGAGCACCCAACCAGCCCGGGGGCGCAACGCCCCCGGGCCCCCGACCCGAGACCCGAAAGGACAGGCACCCATGACCACCCCCGCAGCGGTCGCGGACCGCGTGGCCGAGATCCTCGGCGGCAGTTGGAAGGCCGCCCCCGGCCCCTGGGAGTCCTACGGCCGCCTGGACGCCCCGGAAGCCGACACGTACACGCTCCATGTCGACGACCACGGTGAACTGTGCCTCTGGGCCAACCTCGATCCCACCGGCGAGATCGCCTCGTTCCGCGAAGTGCGCACTCCCGAGGGGATCAAGGCCGTCACCGAGGCCATCGCGGAGACGATCCGCCAGCACCACACCACCGCCGACCGGGAGTAAAAGGCCTTGGCCCCCAAACGACACAAGGGTGTATAATTGATTTTTGAGAGTGAGCGGCAACTTGCTCGGCACCAACCGATCGCACGAGGAGCAATCCGTGAGCGACACCGCAACAACACCGATGCAGCGGGTCACCCTGCGACTTGGCCAGATCCGCGTCAACGAGAACAACGTCCGCCAGGACCTCAACCTGGACGAGAAGTTCCTCAAGTCCATCGAGGCCAACGGCGTGAAGGTCCCCGTCGTGGTCCTCCCGCTCGGCGAGGACACCTACGAACTGAAGATGGGCCACCGGCGCTACTTCGGCGCCCGGACCACGAAGGACACCGAGGAGGCGAAGGACGCGATCGAGGTCCCGGCGTACGTGCTCGACCCCTCCCTTCGCGAGGCCGGTGAGGACTTCATCGACCAACTCATCGAGAACGACGACGACTACCGCCGTGGCCTGACCGAACTGGAGCAGGCCGACGCCCTGTTCGGCGCGGTCGGCGCGGGCATGAAACAGACCAGGGTCGCCCAGCTCACCGGCCGGAGCCGCACCGAGGTCTCACGCGCGGTCAAGACCGCCAGGACGGTCGGCGAGCGGACCCGTTCGGCGCTCGCCGAAACCGGCACGTACGACCTCGACCTTGAAGTGCTCGGTGTGCTGGGCGAGTTCGACGACGACGCAGACGCCGTAGACCGGCTGCTGGAGGCCTACCGCAAGGGCCGCTTCGAGTTCCAGGTGCAGTGGGAGCGCGACGAACGCACCGAGCAGCAGGCCCGCACCACCGTCCGCCCGCACCTGAAGGAGGCCGGGGTACGGCTGGCCGAGGACTCCGACACCCTTCCGCCGACCGCCGAGCCGCTCGCCGAGCTTGACGGCCCGGACGGCGAGCCGCTGACCGCCGAGGCCCACGCCGGGTGCCCGGGCCACGTGGCAACGTGGGCCGAGAACCCCAGCGAGCCCGGCGAGGTGGACTACTTCTGCACCGACCCGGACCAGTTCGGCCACCGGCCGCCCCAGGAGGACGCCCCGGAGGCGGACGGCGAGGGAGACGTACAGCAGGGCGAGGCGGCGGGTGAGGCCAAGTCGTCAGAGCCGTCGCGCGAGTACGTCAAGGCGGGCAACAAGGCCTACCGCGCCGCCGAGAAGGCCCGGCAGGCGTGGCTGAAGGACTTGATCGGCCGCAAGAGCGCGCCGAAGCCGCTCGCGGCGTTCATCACCGAGCAGCTCCTGACCTGCCCCAAGCCTGTGGCGCAGTGGTCGGGGGACATCGGCCGCCACAACCTCATCAAGGAGCTGACCGGCTACAGCACCCTTGCCGAGCGCGCCAAGACGGCGACCCCGGCCAAGCTCACCCTGCTCAACTTCGCAGTTCTGGCCGCGACGTTCGAGAAGAGGTTGAGCGAGGTGCGGACCTGGCGCACCGACAGCACCGCCCGCTCCGCCGTCTACGAGCTGCGCGAGATCCGCGCGGACGCCCGCACCTGGCTGACGTTCCTCGCCGAGCTCGGCTACCCGCTCTCCGGCGTCGAACAGGCCATCGTCGACGACGAGCCCTACCAGGAGCACGAGCCGGACGCGGCCGATGACGACGGCCAGGCCGATGAGGACACCGAGGCCACCCCGGACGGCGCGAGCGCCGAGGACCCCGAGGGCGCGTCCTGACCTGTGCCCCGGGCCGGACCACTCGGTCCGGCCCGGGGCCCCTCTTCACGCTGCGTGCCGCCCGCCCGGAAGGCTTCGCCATGCTCCGCTCCGAACTCCGTCTCACCACCGGCCTGTTCGTCGCCCAGGCCGCCGTCAGTAACCACACGGGCCTGATCGCCCGGGCCGGGCTCGCCATGCCGACCGCGCCCTTCGGCTCCGCCGCCTGGCAGGTGCCCGCGCTCGTCGCCTACCTTCACCGCCTCCATCAGGACGAGGAGGACCCCTCCCCCGAACGCTGGCGCGCAGACACCGAACGCCCCACCGGCCCGGTGCCGCGACCGCACCGCCGCTATCAGGGCAACGGCCTGCACGACCCGGACGCTGTGTGCGTACTCGACATCCAGCTCGGCCCGCGCGACGAAGCCACCGGCTGGCCCGCGGCCGACCTCGCCGTCATCGAGCAGGAGGAAGGCGCCTGCCCCTTCGGGCGCGTCACCCGCCGCCACGGCGCCGAGGCGATCGCCGCGTACGCCGCCGTGGAACTGGCCGCCGAGCACGCCCGGCTCATGGACTGGGCCCGCCGGCACCAGGACGCCTCCTTCGTGCGCCTCGCCGAGCTGGCGCAGCGCGCGGCCGAGTGGGCCGACAAGGTCCGCGCCGCCGCGCACGCCGACGCCATCCACGTCCAGACCGCGAAGGCCCGGGCCCGCATCACCCGCTGACCGGCACCACTCACCGCCGCCCCGTGGAGGCCTGCGCCATGTCCGAGTTCGAGCCCGTCTCTGTCGGCGCTGGTCGGCGCGTCCGGGCGGAGTCAGTGGCTGATGTCGACTGCAAGGACCAGACGCCCGTGGCCGGCCTGCGGCATGGGCAGGCCGGCCACTACCTGGCGCAAGCGGGGCACGTCCACGATCCCGCGGTTCAGCGCGTCGTACATCGCGCCGTGGCCGCGTCGGTGCTCGGCCACGAGCGTGAGGTCCACCGGCGAGGTCACCGGACCGTCCGCGCAGAGCAACGCGTCCACGAACTCGAACAGTTCGTCCCGCGCGCGGTCAGGCAGTCGAATAGGTCGTCCCGGAAGCGTGACGCTTGGCGAACGCTTCCCCGGGATCGGTGTCAGGCAGCAGACTCACCTTCACGGCCTTCGTCTTGATCGGTGCACCTTGGTCGGAGCACATGATCAGACGAAGGCCGCCCCAGCGTCCGACGAACGCCTAGGTGAGCAGGCAAGTTCGAGGCTCATTTCGACCTCAGGCCGTGAAGGACAAGCTGAGGGCGGAGTTCATGGATGAGCAGGACCGGCGCAAGAGTGTGGGCAGTTCGCCCGGTACGCAGTCGGGCAGCCATTCATCCAGAGTGCAGCGCCAGGTTGCCACGAAGAACTCGATGAGGAGCCGCAGCTCGAGACGGCTCTGTACGTCGAGTCTGCGAGCGATCTCGGCCTGGACTTCGGCGCAGTGCCGCAGCGAGTACCCGTCGAGTGCGGGCGATTCGGCGATCAGCCGCAGCGTGAGCGGGAAGCGCCGGTACCAGTCCTCATCCATGCGCTCGAGAGTGGTCAGCATGGCGTCGAGGAAGACGTCGGCCAGCGGCCCGGACTTCTCGGTGTCGTCCAAGACTTCCAGGTAGACGTCCCAGAGCTCCTTGACGGCGGTGAGTGCCACGTCCTCCTTGGAGCGGAAGTTGCGGAAGAAGGTCCGCCGGGACACCTCCACCTGCTCCAGCAGCGCGTCCAGCGGAGTGCTGTCGAATCCGCGTTCGCCGAAGAGCGTGACGGCGGTGTCGACCAATGCCTGGCGAGTGCGGAGCTTCTTCCGTTCGCGCAGGGTGGCGGGCTGTTCGGAGGTGGTCATCGTGAGCACTGTACCAAGCACGCCGAGATCGCGCATATGCTCTACTGAAGCAAACGCCACACTGTGGCACATCGGGAAAGGGATGCTCCTGTGCGCGCACTCGTCGTCGACCACACCTCACCCGGACACCTGTCACTGACGGATGTCCCCGCACCGCGACCCGCCGCCCACGAGGCGCTCGTGCGGGTCGAGTCGGTATCGCTGAACTTCGGTGAGGTCCATGAAGCGACCAGCCCGCAGATGCCGGGCGGCACCGTGCTCGGCTGGGACGCGGCCGGCGTGGTCGTCCAGGCGGCCGCCGACGGCTCCGGCCCGACCGAGGGAGAGAGGGTCGTCACCCTCGGCGAGGCCGGCTGGGCCGAGCTGCGAGCCGTACCCGCCGCCCGGCTCGGCATCGCACCGAAGGACGCCGACCCCGGCGCACTGAGTACCGTCCCCGTCGCGGGACTGAGCGCCCTGCATGTGCTGCGCCGGATGGGATCGCTGCTCGGTCGCCGGGTGATGGTCACCGGTGCTTCCGGCGGTGTCGGCCGCTACGCCGTCCAGTTGGCCGCCCGCTCGGGCGCGCACGTCGTTGCCATCAGCCGGAACCCCGCCCAGGCGGAGGGACTGCGAGCCTTGGGCGCCCACGAGGTCCACCCCGAGCCGGCCGCCGCGCGGCAGCCCGTGTCCGCCGTTCTGGACAACGTCGGCGGACAGTACCTCGTCGACGCCTTCGCCACCCTGTCGGCCGGCGGCATCCTCTACAGCGTGGGCCGCTCCTCCGAGGCCGACGTGGTGCTGTCACCGGATGCCCTGCTGGGCAACGGAGGACGGCACGACCGGTCGATCCGCACCTTCTTCCTCTTCGGCGACCCCACCACCGACTTCTCCGCCGATCTGACCTGGCTGGCCGGAGAGATCGCCGCAGGCCGCCTCGATCCGGGCATCAGCTGGCGCGGCCCCTGGACTCGCCACTCCGAGGCAGTGCAGGCTCTGCTGGGCCAGCGCCTCCACGGCAAAGCCGTCCTCGATCTCGAGTAACCGGCCGGATTCGACACCGTCACAACCTCCGTCGGCACCGCACAACGCCGACGGAGGTTAAAGGACAAGCTGATCGCCCACGGCGCAAGCAGGGCGACCGCGGTGGGAAGCGACAGGTTGGCGACCATGATGAGCAGCTCTTCCCGCCATGTGTAGCCGGCGGCGAACACACCGAGCAGCGCATTGGCGCCGCACACGAGCGACCACAGCGGAAGGAAGGCTGCGGTCGTGCCCCGGCTCCTCGCCCGGTCCGCAACACCCGGAGCCAGCAGAGCGACCAGGAGGGCCACGGCTGCCCAGAGCACGATCCCGGCCGTGAGCATCACCGGCGTGCGGCCCGTCGTGAGGACGGGACCGCCCTCCCACTCGCTCTCGCTCACCCACCACATCACCAGGCTTGCCAGGACCGGCAAGGAGAACGTGACTCCGAAGTCGACGATGTCGTCGCCGACTTGGATGCCGGAGGCCATGCCGAGCCCTGCGTTGAGCGCCGTCAGGCAGTACCAGAGAGGTGCGAACACAGCCACCGAGGCCGCGCCCACCGAGCGGGAGGAAGGTGGCGCGAAGAGGGCTGAGAGCAGGAAAACCGCGATGGACAACAGGATCCCAGCGAGCAAAAGTCGTGGCAGACGCATCAATGTTCACTTTCGTGCTGTACGACGTGCAGACGTGCGCGGCCGGCGCGCTGAGGCGTGAGGGAGAGAAGGCGTGGGGCGACCAGGAGAGCCCCGATCGCCCCACGCGGAGACTGTCTGCGTCAGCTGTTCGCCTGGCGCACCGTGAGCAGGTCGGCGAGGCCCACGCGGGTGAGGAACTCGCGTCGGATCTGGTCGGCGACGTCCGAGACTTCTTCGGAACCGTCGTCGATCGGGTTTATGGTGACTCGATGGGGGCGCTGCCCGGCCGGCAGGGCGACGATGCGGGCAATCTCGTCGGCGACGAGGGACGCCTCGGCACCTTCAGGGGCCCAGCGCGGCGAGCTTCTCGCCCACCTGACCGACCAGGCCGGCGTACTTGGTCTCGTACTCCGCTTCGACATCGTGATCGGACGGACGCCCGGAGTGGGTGAAGTGGTTGGTGCCGCTCGTGAGACCAGGCTGGCCGCCGCTTACCGCCGGAGCCACCCTGGCGTCGACATCCGCATCCGCGACACCGACCTGACCGGCCCGACCGGGCTGCGCGCGGGGCTGGTCGATGTCGCCCCAACCCGGGCGCCGTTCGACGAGACCGCCCTGACAGTGCGGGAGCTGCGTACCGATCCGGTGGGTGCGGTCCAGCGCGCCGACGATCCGCTGGCCCGCCGCGACCGGCTGCAGCTAGCAGATCTGAGCGACCGCCGCTGGTTCCAGTCCCCAATGCCGGTCGCAACCGTCCTACCTCGGGCGGATTCCGTCCAGGAGGTTGTTGACGAGTGCGACGATGAAGTCGTCGGTGACAGGTTCGTCAGGGATGAGCAGCCGGTGGTAGACGGCGCCCCAGAGCTGGTCGACGAGGACTTGCACGTCAATGCCGGTGCGGATCTGGCCGAGTTCCTGAGCCTGGCCAAGGCGTTCTGCCGCCAGTCGGCGCCGGTGCGACGAGTACAGCTTCCGATAGGCGGCGGCCAGGTCCTGGTCGGTCTGGGACTCGCCGATCAGCTCGGTCAATACTCGCCCGCCTGGGGTCTGGGTCATGACGTGGGCGAAGGCGCGAAGTTGGGTGAGCAGGTCGGCGCGGATGTCTGCGGTGTCGGGGAAGGCGAGCGTGTCCTGGACGGCGTGGACGTAGCCGTCCAGGGCAAGCGCTCCTTTGGAGGGCCACCATTTGTAGAGGGTGGTCTTGCTGACGCCCGATGCCCTGGCGATGCGTTCGAAGGTGAGGTCGGCGATGCCTTCGGTGAGCAGCAGGTCGCCGACGGTGTGCAGGACGTCTGCTCGGACCTCGTCCGCGGGCCGGCGGCCCCGTCCGCGGCCGTTGCCTTCCTTGGCGGCGGGACCGTTCGCGTTGTTCGGCACGTGTGCTCCTGCTCGGTTGCCGGGGGTCGTGTCGGTTTCCATCGTCGCCGGTGTCACGGGGTGATCCGCAGGCTCGCGATCAGCCCGTCGCGCAGGCGGAAGGTCATGGGGCCGGTGCCGTTGTGGCCGTTACCGGTCACGGTCAGGGTCGCGACATAGCTGTCGGAGGACAAGCCGGGCTCGATCGCATCCAGCTCGAAGTGTGCCTGGACGCCGATGTTGTCGGTGCGGTCCCAGGCGCGCACGCCGTCGCGACCGTGGTACTCGCGGCCCCAGTCGTTGAGGTCGGCGTCGTGGGTGAACGCGGCGGCGAATGCCTCGGCGTCGCCTTGGTTGGTCGCCTCGATGAACGTCTGGATGGCGGGCGGGGTTTCGATGGTGAGCATGGTGATTGCCTCGGTGGTGAGGGGAGCCTCGACGGGAGGGCTGAGTCCGTCCTCCCGTCCCGGACCCGGGTTTCAGCGCTGGACGGTGAGCAGGTCAGCGAGGTCGATGCGGGTGAGGAATTCACGGCGGATACGGTCGGCGGTCTCGGAGACCTCCTCGGATCCGTCGTCGGCGGGGTCGATGTGCACGCGGTAGGGGCGCTGTCCGGCGGGCAGGGCGACGATGCGGGCGATCTCGTCGGAGACCAGCGACGCCGTCGCGCCCTCGGGGGCGAGGACGGCGAGCTTGGTCGCCACCTGGTCCATCAAGCCGGTGTACCTGGTCTCGTACTCGGCCTCGACCGCGGTGTCGTCGGGGTGGCCGGAGTGCGCGAAGTGGTTGGTGCCGCTGGTGAACGATCCGGGGACGATGATCGAGGTTTCCACGCCCCAGCGGGCGAGTTCGCCGGCGTAGGACACCGCCAGGGAGTCCATGGCGGCCTTGGCGGCGAAGTAGGGGGCGAGGTAGGGCGGGGTGCCGCCCTTGACGCTGGTGCTGGACACCCAGAGCACCAGTCCTTGTCCGCGTCGGCGCATGGCCGGCAGCGCGGCGCGGTTGACGCGCTGGGTGGACAGCACGTTCACGTTGTAGAGCTCGGCGAGCTGCTCGGTGGTGAACGCCTCGGCGGGCCCGGTCACCATGTGCCCGGCATTGTGGATCAGCACGTCGATGTGGCCGTGCTCGGCCTCGATCCGTGCGATGGCGGCCTCGACCGAGTCCTGGGAATTCACGTCGAGCTCGATGGGGCGCAGGTCGACGTGGTGCTCGCCTGCGTAGTCGGCGGCGGCCTGGACCTGGGGTGCGTTACGGCCGGTGGTCTGGCGCATGCCGGCGTAGACGGTGTGGCCGGCGTCGGCCAGCGCGCGGGCGGTGAGCGCCCCGAAACCGCTGGAGGCGCCGGTGATGACGACGACGTTGCCGGTGGTGGACATGGACGTGGTTCCTTTCAGCAGTGACAGCGGGGGCGGGATTGTGCGTGTGCGTCAGGGTCAGGCGAGACCGCCGTTGGCGTAGAGGACCTGTCCGTTGACCCAGCGCGCGGGGCCGGCGAGGAACGAGACGACCTCGGCGATGTCCTCGGGCCGGCCCAGCCGCTCGAGCGGGGTCGCCTTGGCGAACTTCGCGATGGTGGCATCGTCCTTGCCGTCCAGGAACAGCGGCGTGGCGGTGGGACCGGGCGCGACGGCGTTGACGGTGATGTCCCGCCCGCGCAGCTCACGGGCCAGGGTGAGGGTCAGGCCCTCGACCGCGGCCTTGCTGGCGACGTACGCGCCGTAGGCCGGCAGCTGGGTGCGGACCACCGAGGTCGAGAAGTTGACGATCGCGCCACCCGGGCGGACGTGGCGCGCCGCCTGCTGGGAGACGACGAAGGTGCCGCGGATGTTCGTGCGGTGCATCCGGTCCAGGTCAGCGAGGTCGAACGTCGCGATCGGCGCCAGGATCATGATGCCGGCGGTGTTCACGACCACGTCGACGCCGCCGAAAGCCGACTCGACCGCGTCGAACGCAGCGCTCATCGCGCTCTCGTCAGCGACATCGCCTCCCACCGCGAGGGCCCTGCCGCCGGCCACGGTGATCGCGGCCACGGTTTCCTCGGCCCTGGCCTTGTTTCCGGCGTACTGCACGGCGACCGCAAAACCGTCCTGGGCAAGTCGCTCGGCAACGACGCGGCCGATGCCGCCCGAGCCTCCGGTGACCAGGGCCACGCGGTCGGTGGTGGAGGTGCTCATAGTGTTCTCCCTCTCAGTGGCTTTATATGAACGACACGTTCATATAATCAGATAATGAACGCGACGTCCATATGTGTGGGCGAGATCTTTTCCGAAGCGCGATGACGGACTGCTCTTCACCGCCGTCGAGGCTTCGTAGGCAGGAACAGCCCCGGGTTCCCCGCCAAGCGCTCGGGGAACCGAGGCCGCCCAGGTGAGAGCTCTCGGGTCGCTGGCGGTGGAGTACAGAGCGCCACTCGTCGCCTACCTGCGCGACGTGGCAACGCGCTACCCGGCCGACCGCGAACTCACGGACATGATCAGCGCACTGCGGGCATCAAGCCCCGAATTCGCGCTGCCGCGAGTACGAGAACCGGGTCAGCACACTCGCACCGCCCGAACCATGATCGTTCTCAGCGCCAACGGCTGTACCGATGTTCCCCGAGGCCGTGGACGGGGACCGGGCGGGCGCGCTGAGCGGAGCGCCCACGGCGGGCTCGGCCACATCGCGGCAGCTGCTCCCCCGCAACCATGGCGGGCGGTGCGGTCTGCTTACGCTGCCTGCCAGGAGGCTGTCGAGCGGGCCAGGGCGAGGCCCTCCGACCCAAGCTGACCGCGCGTCATATTGCCTGCGACCAGGTGTCATATTGCCTGTGACCAGTAGGAATGCCAGCCTTCCTCCGGCCTGGAAAACAGAAGGCACCAACCGCCTGGCACTACCGGCGGCGGCTTGCCGAGGATGGTTGCCAACTTCGCCCGTCCCGCAGCGTGCGGCTTGCCGAGGATGGCTGCCAACTTCCCCCATCCCGCAGGGTGCGGCTTCCGGACGTGGTCGGCTCACGCGTCGCCACCTTGGCGTACCGGCCGTGACCTGCTGGGATGGCGCCGTACCGGTACGGCTGGTACGGCCGGTACGGCGTATCGGTACGAACGCTTGGCGTACCGGTACGGCGTTCGTACCGGTAGATATTTGGCAACTTTGCCCGCGAAATAACCCACGCGCGATTTTGAGAAATTATCTCGCGGCTTTTAGCGGGACGCAATCAAAAAAATAATCCCCGTTTAAATTATCTCTCGAAGTTACCTCGGGGTTTATTGCGTAATTGGATTTAGAAACGTGCTACCGTGGCTGTCAGCAGTCCACATGAGGGGTGGACTCCGCGCGTCGCTTGCAGCATCGGCGCGGAGCCCACCGAGCGGAGTGCGTTGAAGGGCCCGCCCGCCATGGCGGGCCCTTCGCAACGCTTGAGGTCAGAGACCTACAACTCCCGCCACACGCAAAGCGTGTAGTAGATGAGCTGCGCAACCACGACCACGGGCCTCAGTGCACGGCGTACCCGTGCCCCGAGGCCCCGACGTTGCCTCTCCGCCGGCCCCGGGCCCTTGTCGGGCTCCGTTCCGGCAGTCATCCACTCTTCACCCCCCTTCGCAGACAGGTCTCACAACCGTGAGACGGCCCAAGGGGAACAAGGTTTACGGTACCACTCGGGGAATGCCGGATAGGATCCGTCACGCACTGCCGACTTCCCGGCGGGACTGGTCCGGAATTCTAGGTTGCATTCCCAACCGAGTTTCACCCGCAGAAATATGAGAAAACACGCAGGTCAGCTCCAAACCGCGCTGCGCCGGCTCCTCGTGTCGCGGTGCAACCCGGGCGACCGACCCTCCCACGGTTTGTGATCCACGTCACATTGGCAGCGGATCATGGCAGTTGGCTCATTCTCGCCCTACAGCACCTTCACCAGGGCGTTCTCCTCCCAGCCGTCGCCCTCCTCGAAGTAGCCCTCCATAGCTGCGGAGTTCTCGACCCATCCGCCCTGCTTGGCGATGACCTTGCGGTCGTTGCCGCCGCGCTTGGAGCTGGTGGCCAGCCCGCGGCGCGGGGAGTGCCCGGTGGGGCGGAAGGACAGCGCGGCCCACTTGCCAGCCGGGTGATGACGTCGCCGATGGGTCTCCGGGTCGAGCCCGCCGTCCATGACGGTGCGCCAGCGGTTGTGCAGCGGCTTGTACGCGAAGTCGTCCGGATCGGTCAGCTGGGCCTCTTCCTTCCAGGCCCGCCACGCGCGCACCGGGCAGCTGCTCGGCCGGGAGCCGAACGGCACCTTCACCTTCCGGGGCTTGATCTTCGACACCCGCACGTCGACCTCCATGCCGTGCTCGGTGACGACGAAGTCGCGCACCCGCAGGAAGGCCACCTCGTGCTCGCGCCCGGCGATGGCGAAGCAGGTCAGCCCGATGGAGCGGTCCCGGATGCCCAGCCGGTTGTCGGAGGCGGCGACCACGGTGGCGCGCAGGTGCTCGGCGAGCAGCGCGGGCGCCGTCCCCGGCCCCGGGTCTCCTTGGTCATCTCCATCGCCTTCACCTTGGCCTTGAGCACCCGGCGGGCGCGGGCGGCCACGGTCTTGTCGAGGACCAGGCGGTGGTCGGTGCGGCCGGTGACGACCACGCCGGACAGGCGGCGGTCGATGGTCGAGGGCGCCACGTAGGTGCCCTGCTTCCAACCGGGCTGGAACCACAGCCACTCGACGAACGCGGTCAGGCTGCCCGGGGTGATGGCGGTGACGGGGAGTTCGAGCAGCGCACAGAACTGCTCCCACTGCCTCCAGTCGGCGGCGTAGGAGTCGGTGGTGTTGTCCGGCCGGAGGTTCTTCTCGTGCTGGGCGGAACGCTCCTCCATCTCCTGGAGCTTGGCGAGCACGTCGGGGGTGAACGCCGCGGTGTTCGTCGCCGCGGTGGTGCCCGCCAGTCCGGCCGACGCCGGCAGCACCACGGTGGGCGTCACGATGCGCGATACGTCCGTACTCGTCTCGGTCTGCTCCATGATGGTCCGTCACGCACCTTTGTTCGTAGCGCTGTTTGTAGCGTCTGCGTCCCGCATACGTGAGCGGTGGACGGCAGGCGTCACTGGGCGGGTTGCTGGCGGCCTGGGCGAGCAGGCGCTCCCAAGTGCGGGTGGATCTTCATCGCGCCTGCGCCGTGCTGGTGAACGCTTAGGCGGACCGGCAGACCAGCGGCCGCGGATAGGGCGAGCTCCCCCAGGACTCCACCCTCGACCCGGCCCTGGCCGCGATCCACGGGTTCTACCTGCACCTGGCGGACATCGGTTCGGTCACCGCCGACGCGTCCGCCGCCCTATTCACCACCGTGCCGGTGCCGGGCAGCGGGCAGGAAAGCTGATCCTCCGGCCGACCCCCGGCAGCCAAATTGACGGCATGTCAGCTGACCGGCGCCCCGGCCCCACCGCCGGGGATCACGGGTAGTCGATGCCGAAGAGGCGCTTGAAGATCGCCACCCCGCCCCAGTGCCGGACCTGCTCGTGGATGTCCCGAGGAATGAGCACCATCCGGCCGAAGTCGGGATGGTGGTGCCAGACGAAGTCCGGGCCCGGGTCGTCGATGCCGAGCATCTTGTTGGCGGCGGCCGCGTCCTTGGCGCGGGACCCGCGGTACATCCCGATGTTGACGTCGCCCCGCTTGCCTGCCCACTCGAAGATGTGCTCTTCGAAGCCCTCGAAGGCCGCGCCGTCCATGGAGAGCGCGGCGCGCTCCTCGTGGAAGAGCCGCTTCAGCAGCAGGAAGCTCTCCACCTGCTTGCTGGTGGCGGGGGCGCCCGTGCTCAGCTCGATGACGCGTTCGGCCACACGGATCTCCGAAACCGTGTGCCGACCGAGCGCGATCATTCCGGCGCTGTCCTTGGCCAGGCGGCTCATCATGGTCGTGAAGCGGGAGGCCAGGCCGTTGGCCAGCGCGGATTCCACGATCAGCGGGTTGACGAAGCCGAAGGCGAACTCGGTGACGTTCAGAAAACGCTGCATCGTGTCGTAGCTGTCGCGCAGTTCGTACAGCCGGCCGCTGCTCGCGTTGGCGGGCGGCTCGGTGTAGCGCCAGGAGGACAGCGGGCCGTGCAGCAGCGGATTGAAGAACAGGAATTTGTCCAGGAGCCAGTTCCACGCCGACTCCTTGGCCACCTCCCACTCCTCCTCGGGCGTGGCGTAGTCGCGGTCGGGCGCGGGGGTGAGCGGGGTGCCGGAGGGGACCGCGGCCGGGGGCCGGGGGATGAAGCCGGGGGCGAGGTAGGGCGGGTCGGTGGCAGGATCGAGCCGGGAGCCGGTGCCCCAGAGCTTCTCCCAGTCCTTCGCCGTGGGACTCGTCCAGTACGGGATGCCGTGCGGGTCGTGGGCCACGGCCGGCGGCGGTGCGGACGGGCCCTGGTGGCCCGGGGCGCCGGGGCCACTACCCGCCTCGGGGCCGCCGGCCGGCGGCGGTGAGCCGCTCGGGCCGCTTTCGCCGCCGGCCGCGCCGCCGTGCTCCGGAGATCCGCCCGAGGGTACTCCGCGCCCCCCCGGGGCGGGCTCGCCGCCGGCCGCGGGACCTTCTGCCGCGGTGCCGGGCTGGCTCCGCCCGGCCGGCGCCGGGCCGGTGTCTGACGTGCCTCCCCCGCCCGAAGCCGGCGCACCGGGGCTCCCCCCGCTGTCAGTGGAGCCATGGCCGCCCGTCGGATGGGGAGCGCCAGGGGACGCCCCGCCGCCGTCCCCGGCCGGGTGCGGCGAGGTGGTGACGCCGCCGGTGGCCGCGTGGTCGGGAAAGATCCACACACCGGTGCCGTCGTCACTGGCAACGAAGGCCGGCTCGCCCTGCAGGTGCGGGTGGCCGTGCGTCTGGAAGTAGGTCAGCGCCTCGTGCCCCGAGGCGTGTCCGTGGATCAGCTTGTCCACTGTCGCTTCTTCGGCGGGGGTGGCAGCGGGTGTCGTCCAGATCATCGGCAGGCTCGGCGCGCCGTGACCGTGGCTGCTGCCGGGCCAGTCAGCGGTCCAGCCGAACAGATCCGCCAGGTATGCGGCGGTCTCACCGCCGGTCCTCGATTCCATGACGGCCGGCGCATGGCTGGGATCGGGCATGTCAAGCTCCCCGGTTCGGCGGTTACAGCGGCGGTCAGAGCGGACGGAGATACGGCGAGGGCACCGGCGCGATGTCAGAGCTGACCGCGCGCACCTCGCCGGTGGCCTCGTCGATCAGCCGCACGAGGAACGGACAGGCCTGGCCCTTCACCACCTGCACATGGGCGGTGACCTGGTCCACTCCGGTCACGGGAAGGATCCGCACCGGCCGGTCGATGGCGATGTCCATCTCAGAGCCGCCGAGATCCAGGTACCAGTCCGCCTCCAGGCGTACCACAGTGCGGGCGGGTCCCGTCACCGTGAACGAGACGTCGACCGGCACTTCCGGATAGAACGGCTGGTAATCGGCATCGCCCTCGATCGTCCACGCGCGACGCGGGTGCACCAGCAGGGCAACGTGCCGCGGACCGACGGCCACCTTGTGCGCCGTCAGCGCGAGCTCTGCCCGCAGCGTGTAGGGACCCACCAGCGCATCCGCTGGGGGGCCTACGGTGACCGTGACGGTCTGCCTGCCCGCTCGCAGCTGCAGGTGCCCGGGCTCCGCCCGCAGCCAGCCGTTGGCGTCGCTGCTGCTGGCCGCGACCTGGAGTTCGGCTGCGGTGCCGTCGAGCGGCTCTTCCACGTCGATGTCTACCAGGACCACGCCCCGCCCACCGGCGGCCACCTCCAGGGCGCGGATCCTCGGCTCCACCGTCACCATGCGCAGCACATCCGACACCGCCACCCGGCCACCCCCTCGCGTTCCCGGCATTTTCGCCTATGCCGGATACCTCCGCTGCCCGAACGCGCCAACTGGCAGACGGTCTTCCGGTATAGGGGTGCTTGTCTGAACCCTCGGCCCGGTGACCAGACGGTAGGCCGCGCTACACGCGCGTCAGCGCCTGTTCGCACCGCACCGTCTTGCCGTCGCACGTCGTGCGCACAAACCGCGCCACCTTCGTGAGACACGCTCCGTCGTTCTGTATCAGGGCGCTAGCATCCGCAGGTTCTGGCACTGGGGGAAGGGCGAGCGGATGCTGCCGTTACAGGACTGGCTGGACCGCTGGGGGGCGAAAGCAGAGGACTTCCTGAGCGGGGGTGACACGGCCGAGATCTATAACAGGTGTGTGCGGGCCGCGCTTGCCGATCCGGAGACGGAGCGGCTGCTGGGAAAGCGGGACGGAGTGACCTGGGATGCCGTCCTGGAGCGGATGAGGACGGTGACGTATCACCGATACGCCACCATCCGGTGCCCATCTACCGACCTGGACGAGGCGGTGGAGAAGCTGGATGAGGTGCTTGAGAAGCGCGAAAGGGCGGCCGGCGAGACAGAGTGGAACTGGCGGGTCGTCTGCTTACTCATCGTGCTCGGAGCCATTGCCGTGCTCGTCTTCGGCGGACTGCTCGCGCTTCTGGTTGCGGTTCTGACTGCAGCTGGCGTGATGTTCACGCTGTTCTGGCGCGGTTCGGCGGCCTGGTTCAACCTGAGACACTCCCTGGCTGCCGGAGGGCTGGGCATCTCCTGGCTCGTGCAGCGCTTCGAGGTCGGGGTGTGTGCTGTGCGCTGGGGCGAAGACCTGCAGGACCGGGGCACAGGCCCGGTCGTTGCCGATTTGGTCCGCCACATGCTGGGCGACGACCCCGACTCCCTGTTCATCCCGGACGACTACGACTGGGGCCTGCGCGCGCCGCGGGCCCCGGGCTACGTCGTTGAGAATGGGGCACGGCGGCAGCTGGAGCGCAAACTCTCCCACCTCGAGGACGGCACAATCGCCGTCTGCGGCCCGCGGGGCGCGGGCAAGACGACGCTTCTGGAGCAGAGCGTCAAGAAGGCTGGCTTCGGTGTGATCGTCCAGGCGCCGGCCACCTATACCCCGCACGACTTCCTGCTGTCGCTTTCGGTGCAGCTGTGCGAGAAGTACATGCGCGACAGGCGCTATGAACCGCCGGAGTTCACGCGGCTGTCTCCGGCTCGCAGACTGCTGCGGCGATTGAAGGTTCAGGTCAAGCGGCTGGGGCGGTGGAGTTCGTTCGCGGTGCCAGCTGCCGCTCTGCTGGTGCTCGGTCTGTCCGCCTCAGTGCGCACCCTGTATACGCAGTATGCCGCGTCCGTCGCCGACTTCGCCCGCACGAAGGCCGACTTCTTCCGCGACGACGCGACGGAGATCTGGCAGGGGCATGCAGTCGTCGCAAGCCTGACGGTCACCATCGCCGGAATCGCCTGGTGGCAGGCGCGGCGCGCGGCCTGGCTGCCCCGTTTGCTGGGACGACTGTGGATGCGCGGGAGCAGACCGCTCGGCCTCCTTCTGACCTGGTTATCCGCTGGCACCGTGCTCGTAGACGAACAGATCCGCCAGCAGGTCCAGCACTTTCAGCGCACTGAGCCGGACGAGCTGGGCGAGGCTGGCTTCTACGTTGTGGTGCTGATGTTCGTGTGGTGGCTGTTGCGCCGCGCCCGCGATTCGGGCGTCGGGTTTTCCCTCGGCAGGTGGCAGATCTCCTTGGAGCAGGTGTTCCGTCCGCTGGCCGCTGCTGCCGGGACGTACCTGCTGGTGTATCTGATCGACAACCCGCAGACACGCACCCTTCTGGCGGACTCCGAGAACCCGCTACGGCTCGCGGGCATCATCGTCGGAGTCCTGCTGTCGAAAGCGGGAGGCTGGAGCCCGCGGCCGGAGGAACCGGCGCTGGTCACCCAGTGCCGCAACCACCTCTTCCGTCTTCAGACGATCCAGCAGGCCACGAACGGACTGACCACCGGCGGCGCTGCCCAGATTCTGAGCCTGGGCACGAACCACACCACGTCCGTCTCCACTGTCCCCCCGAACTACCCGGAATTGGTGGAAGAGTTCCGCACCCTGCTCAAGGGCATCGCCACTGAGAGGGCCAGCGGGGCAAGACCGTAGTGATCGCTATTGACGAGGTGGACCGCCTCGGCACGGATACCCAGGCACTGGCCTTCCTCAGCGAGATCAAGGCCATCCTGGGCGTGCCCTACGTCTACTACCTGATCTCGGTAGCCGAAGACGTCGGGGCCGCATTCGTCCGCCGGGGCCTGCCGCACCGGGACGTCACCGACAGCTCCCTGGACGACATCATCCACGTCCAGCCCAGCACCGTGGAAGAATCCCGCGCCATTCTCGCCAAGCGTTCCCAGTCACTCAAAGACCCCCACGTCATGCTCGCCCACGCTCTGTCCGGCGGCATCCTGCGCGACCTGCTCCGCTATGGACTACAGATCCGCGAGATACAGGACAAGACACAGTCCCACGAGCTGACCGACATCTCCCGCCACCTCGTCCTGGAAGAACTGGCAGAAACGTTCGCCGGCTTCCGAACCCTGCTGAGCAAGCAGCAGTGGACCCACAACACCAGCGACGTTCTCGCCTCATTCCGCACCCTGTGCGGCTATCTACGTGCCCCATGCCCGTGCACCGAAGACGAAATGCTGCACACCCTGGAGCAGTTCGCCTTCTGCTCCCACGCCACCCGACCAAACCCAGCAACCGCAGATGAGGAGCCACGTTCCGCAGCTCGTCAGGAGCTCACCAGCGACGCACGCCAGCTCGTCGACGAGGCCTCCGCCTACGCCTACTTCTCGCTCACTCTGCTCGACATCTTCAGCATCGAGGGACTCGAACGCCGCACCCAGCTGGCAGCTGCACATGGCCCGGACGGTGATCCAGAACGGCTGGCCGACGCCCGCCAGGAACTCGGCATCTCGCCCTACAGCGCCCGCCCCCTGATCGACACCATCCGAAAAGCGTGGTCGCTGCCCCTGACCCCGACCACCAGCGGCCGTATCCCACCCTCACTCGTGAACTGTCCGCGCCACAACCGCACCGAATGACGGCCCAAGCCACGAGTGATCACACAGTAGATGGAGGCGTGGGAGGTGCCGCCTGGTCGGCCGGCTGGTCCAGCTGCTGTTCACGGCGCCGTTGCTCGTTGCGTAGCGCCTCGACGCGCTGGGTGAACTTGGCGAGCATCCGCGCCGCCCATCGCGACCGCGGTTCGTAAGGGCCAGCTGCTCGCGGCCGGACCGCGCTACTAAGGGACGCCCAAAACGTCGGCGAGCCTGAAAGCCGGTCGGTGCCAGCAGGGCTTCCGATTTCAGTGCCGATCTCGATTCCAATTTGTCTACCTGCTAGACCGGTAGTCCCCCGAGGCGCGTTCAACCAGGTCAGAAACATCTTGTTCCTGCAATGCGATCCGCAACTAAGGGGTCCGGAGACCTGGTAACTACAAAACTGGGGGCGGTGCGGCTGGCTGAGCACGTTGGTAGGCAAGCTCGGTGCTTCGCTGAACACACTGACTGGTCCATATCTGTGACAGGCGGTTGACGGTGAGCGAGGATCAGCCGGTATGGATCCTGAAGTCCTCGCCGCCCTCATCGGCGTCCCCGCCGTCCTGATATCCGCCGCGATCGCGTACCCCGTCGGACGCGGCGTCGCCCGCCGGCAGGCCGAAGACCAACACACCCAATGGCTGCGCGCCCAGCGCGAGAGTGCCTCCAACCAACTCACCGACGCGGCCACCGACTTCATCGAATCGGCCACACACGTCTGGGAAGCCGTCGCACGGCCCGAATACGCGCACACTCGCCGCCGCGACATCGAATCCCGCAAACGCCTCGATCCGACCCTGTTCGAGCCCCTGAAGACGGCGATGCGCGATATGCACAACGCCATGCCCGCCCTCGCGCTGCACGGCCCTCACGAGTTAGCGGACGCCGGCCAGGACGTCTACGACGCGGCAATGGAGATGACCGGGGCTGTCCTGCACCTGGACGCCGCATGTGTCCAACGATCCGTACTCGGGGGCGCGTTCCAGCCCGACGGTTCAGGTCTGTCCCAAGAGCGCATCCAGGCTGCCCTGGACGACCTGGACACCGCCTATGACCGGCTGGCCGCGCCGCTCGGATTACCGGAGTTCACTGCCCGTGCGGAGGCGACCTTGAGAGCGAGCGCCGTCATGGCCGACCTGATACGCGTCTGCGCAGCCATCGATGACCCGCCGGCAGCAAAGGCGGCCATGAGCGATCTGCGGCAGGGCTTGGACGCCACCCCCGAGCTGCGGCCCGCTATCGAGCCGTTCCTGTCGTTCATGCCGGTGATTGAGGTTCGCGCTCTGGCACGGGCTATGCAGGAAGGTCAGCCGATTGGTGTCGACGAGGCGGTCGGCGCCATGGCCGCGGCCTTGCCCGCCCTGTTGGCCGTCTTCGGCAATCTGCGGGACAGAGTCCAAAACCCCGTCCCCGAAGGCGTCGATCCCGACGACCTGCCACCAGAGCTCCTCACCGTGCTTCAGGACATGACGGCGTCGCTTCAGCAGCTCACCAATCCCCTCCAGATCTTGGAGGAGATACAGCAGCACATGGCCGTAGGGGACGAGCTGGCGGCCGCCGTCGCCCAGGACCCCGTCACCAGTCTCTTCGCCGGAGCAGTCTGGGACTCCAGCATGGGTGCACTCGCCATCAAGGCGGTAGAGGAGTTCACCCAGCTCAACACGGCGGCCTCGCAGATGACCGGTCTCTTCACGCCGGTGCTCGAGTTCGGCATCAGCGAGGCAAATGCCGAAGTCACCGCCGCCAGGGACAAGTTCATCAAGGCCCGGATCGACTTCATCGACGCAGCACGAGATGCCATCGTCGCCTGACCGTGCACAGAACGGCGGCGGCCCCCGGCCCGACACCGGACCAGGGGCCGCTTGCACATGGCGCCCTCGCGGTTACGGCAGCGGCACCACCCATGCCTCTGCCACGTCCGCCAGCCACTGGTCGGGCAGCTCGTCCTCCCAGGTCGCGGCCAGCCACATCGGCGCCGCGTCCAGCCGCTCGCACAGCACGATGCTCACCGGCTGGCTCGCCAGCTCGTACCGGCCGTGCCCGGCCAGCGCACTGCCCGGCCCGAACTCCCGGTACAGCTGCTCCAGCCGCGCACGCCGCTGGTCGACGAACTGCTCCAGCCGTGCCGGGTAGCCGTACCGGACCTCCTGCGGCATGGCGGGCCAGACCACCTCCAGGACCTCTTCCGACAGCTGCTGCCGCTCGTCATCGAGGCCGGTGAGGGTGCAGAACAAGCGCTGTGCGACGGCCAGGACCTGCTCCAACCCCACCGTGGACGCCGCCGGCCAGGTACCCGGCTCCTCCGAACGGAGAGGAACGACCTTCGCCAAGAACGCGGCCTCGAACTGTGCGGCATCCCGCGCCAGGAGCAGCGCCTCGTCCAGCGTGTGCCGGTAGGCGACGGCGCGGCCGACGTCGCTGATGTACCGCCAGCCGCCCTCCGTCCAGCACCGCTGCGCCGCCACGGCCCCGTCGGTTAAACGCGCTAGGAAGAAAAACACCTACTCAATCCTCAGGCGAGGCTGTCCGGCCGGCGCAGCCTGCTGGAGCAGTTCGACCCGGCCGGGCCGACGACCGGCCCGTCCTCGCCGCCTTCGAGGAGGAGCTCGCCTGCCCGTGGGCGCTGTATCACGTACGGTGCATCCTGCCGGCGTCAAAGGCAGACCCCACCCGACGCGGGCGGCCGATGCGCTCGGTGGAGCGGGTCCATGTGGGCCGCGCCTCCGCTCTTGGCCGGAGGCTGCGCACCGTCTCCGAGCGGCACGGCTACCCCGTGGAGGTCGACGAACGCTACGGGCGGGTGCGGACGTGGATGCGGCGCCGGGAGTCGGAGCTGCCGACGGTGGAGGCGCTGATGGTCACCGCCCCCTACCAAGTCCAGAACAAGCAGGTGGGGCACTCTGAACGGGAATGGAGGGCGCACTCATGGCGGGGTCTGCGCCGGCGAGATTGACAGCCACACATCAAGCGCTCATTATTGATTATGCGAAACCAGCGGCAAAGGGCGGTGGTCGGCGAAAGGCACCCCCTCACGGGGGTGTCGCCCCAGGGCGGCAACCCCGGCCGAACGTCCCGCCGACCACCTTCACCAACTCGACTCGCCCGCC
>WUUC01086482.1_pt1 | contig 27013 bp, 22 predicted proteins | sample 6278441 | NCBI WGS metagenome assembly WUUC01 (sample SAMN13675441, study PRJNA597444) | soil metagenome | isolation source: soil | place: USA: Washington | collected 2017-10 | reverse complement strand
GCGCCCTACAAGGGCTCTACCACACTCGTAGAGCGACGACTTTAGTCGTCGCGTGATGGCCGACCGTCGCGTGTTACTTCGGAAAAATTGCCAGGAACTCGAGGGGATCGATCCCCGGGTTGGCGAAACCATGGAACGTGTTCGCGGGCACGACGTCGATGTCTCCCCGGTGGACGCGCTGCAGTCCCCAGAAACCGCGTGGCTGCCCGATGTATCCGCCGGTCAGGTATACCACCAGCGTGTCCTGCGGATGGAAGTGCCACGCCGCGCTCGACGGCACGCCTGGCAAATAGCGTTGCTTCGTCACGAGGACCTGCGGATTGTCGATGAGCACGCGCACGTCCGTGACGCCGGTGGCCGGCAATGCCTCGGGCGGCGTCACGCCGGCGGAGCGTTTCTCAGCGTTCTTGACCTCGATGACGAGCGCCTGGACAGGAGCGCGGCCGCGATTCTGCACGTCTCGCGCCCCGGCGGCCTGCCACGTCGCTTCGGCGGCCGGCATGCGCCCTCCGAAGTCGGCAGTGAGAAACACGAGCACCGCATCGGTGTCACCGTACGAAGGAACCTGCGCGCCAGGCGCAATCGAGATTGAACGGACGCGCATCCGGTCGTTCTCCCAACCGGGCACGTAGCGCTTCGTTAAAGAGGCTGCCTGCTCCTGCGCGGAAGGCGTATGGCGCATCCCCGTGAAACCGAAGACGAGAGCAAGCGCGAACGGCAGTGTGGCCAGGCGTGCTGTCATGGTTTCCTCCCTGATGCCGCGAGATTATGTCCTGCCGCACCAGGGCGCCGGCAAGCTGATCAAAGCGCGCGTATAAACCCGAAACCGGCCGGACAACCAGGAATCGAGCTCGTGCTAGCATTCGCGGTGCGATGCCTCGCGTGAGACTGCTTTCGGCCATTTTTGCGGTTGCCCTGCTCGCTGAAACTCAGGTGTTGTCGCAGTATGTCGACCCACCGCTCGGCTCTCACTGTGGGTGCAGCGGCGGCATCTGCCCCATCGGGGCAAACGGCCGCGCGTGCTCGTGCGGCTGCGCACGCCGGACGGATGCGCAGCCCGGGCAGGCGCTCGAAGCCATTGCCGATGCGAGATGCACCGACGGCGTGGCGGGCGGATTTCCCTGCCGTGATATCGACCTGCTCGCGCTGCTGCCGCACGCGGAGATCGGTGGCGGCAGCGGAAACGACATCTGGGGCTGGACGGACCCGCAGACAGGTCGCGAGTACGCGCTCGTCGGCCGCAGTTCGGGGACCGCGTTCGTGGACATCTCGAACCCGCGCGCGCCGAGCTATCTCGGGAACCTGCCGACCCACACCGTCGATTCCGCCTGGCGCGGCATCAAGGTATTTGCCAACCACGCGTTCATCGTCAGCGAAGCGCCCAGTCACGGCATGCAGGTCTTCGACCTGCGGCAGCTCCGCGATGTCGCCTCGCCACCGGTCACGTTCGAGGCGGCCGCGCATTATCCAGGTTTTGGCTCGACGCACACGCTCGCGCTGAACACCCAGACGGGCTTTGCCTACGCGGTCGGGACGCGAACGTGCGAAGGCGGGCTCCACGTTGTGGACGTACGCGATCCAGTCGTGCCGACCGCCGCCGGCTGTTTCAGCTTCGACGGCTATACGCACGAGACGCAGTGCGTGCTCTACACCGGGCCGGATGCCGAATATCGCGATCGCGAGGTGTGTTTCAACTCGAATGAGGACACGCTCACGATTGTCGACGTCACGGACAAGCACGCGCAGCGGCAGCTCGCGCGGGTCGGCTATGGCGGCAGCTCGTATACGCACCAGGGATGGCTCACCGACGATCAGCGCTTTCTGCTCGTCGATGACGAAGGCGACGAGCGCGCGTTCCGGCATCCCACGCGGACGTGGATCTGGGACGTGTCCAATCTCGACGAACCGGCGCTCGTCGGGCACTACGACGGCGCGACCGCCGCGATCGACCACAACCTGTACATCCGCGGCAACCTCGTCTACGAGTCGAACTACCGCAGCGGCCTGCGCGTGCTCGACGCCGAGCGCGTTTCGAGCGGGCAGCTCACGGAAGTGGGTTTCTTCGACATCTATCCGGCCGACGATTCACCGGCGTTCAACGGCGCGTGGACGTCATATCCGTTCTTCACGAGCGGCTCGGTTGTGGTCAACGGCATCGAGCAAGGGCTGTTCGTGTTGCGTCCGCGGATGGAGCCACGGGGTACGGCGACCGGCCTCACGGTACGGATTGGCGAAGGAGACGATCCCGCGCCGATCGACCGGGAATGGACGTATCTCGTCACCGTATCGAACCACGGCCCGGAACGGCTGGACAACGCGCGGCTCATCGACATGCCGCCCGGGGGGTCGCGCCTCGTCGCGGCGCGGCCGTCGCAGGGTCGATGCGAGATCGGATCGATTGCGACGTGCGATCTTGGCGGGCTCGCCGCAGGATCTGACGCGGTTGTCGCCGTGACCGTTCGCCCCGGCGGTGAGGGTGACTTCGTCAACACCGCAGTCGCGACCGCCACGACCGCCGGCGGATCGGCTCGCGAAGCCTCGGCGATCGCAACGACGCGCGGGCTACGGTACGCGCCCTCATTGACGCTGCACCGGCCGGTGAATGCAACGACGTTCCGGGTAGGCCGCAACAATACCGTTCAATGGACGCTGCGCGGCGCAAGCGGCGGCGTCCGGATCGAGCTCTCCCGGAACGGCGGCACGAGCTGGACGACATTGAGCGAAGAGGCGCCGAATACCGGGTTCTTCGACTGGACGGCAGCCGGCGTGCCGACGACACGGGCGCGGATCCGGATCACCAGCGTGACCCGGCCGGACCTGCGACAGACATCTGCGGATTTCGCAATCGCGAATTAAGGGCGCCACGCCTCAGGATTGATTCACGAGCTTCGCCGCGCGGGTCCTGACGTACGCCTAGTTGAACGCCAGCCCGTTGAACTTCGCCGCCTTTATCGCAAACGCCGACGCCTCGCGCTTCTCGAAGCACGTTCGCTCATCTGGACCAGATCTCCTGACATCGACCCCGGCATCATGTTCGGCCTCGGCACGCGCGTACCGGCGCGCAGCTCCTCCAGCGCCTTGCAGTGACGCCTTCGTGCACGTACGACGCAGCGCTCCAGAGGTGCCGCCCCTGGGAGGGCCCAGGCATGGTGAAAAGGTACTGAGGCAGGTCACAGCCTGAGCGGCCGCTCGAACCAGGCTACGTCCCAATACCTGCCGAATTTACGTCCCACGCCGGGGAATACGCCGACAGGCCGGAAACCAAATCGCTCGTGCAGCCTGATCGACGGAGGGTTCGGCAAGCTCACGCCAGCGACGATGCGGTGTATGTCTTCGCTGGCGATGGTTTCGAACAGCGCTCGATACAATGCCGAGCCGCAGCCGCGACCAACGGCGCCGGGGCGGCAGTAGACGCTTGCTTCGACGGTCGTCTCGTAAGCGGGCTTCGGCCGCCACCGGCTCGTGCTGGCATATCCCAGCACCTCACCCTGACCATCGACGGCAACGAGCAATCGATGCCGCCCGGTCGCCGGGTGATCCTCGAACCACTGCCGCCGTTCCTCGGGCAAGAACGGACTCACGTCGAACGTGACCGCCGTGTGAACGACGTAGTGGTTGTAGATGTCGGTCAGCGCATGCAGGTCGGCGAGGATGGCTGGGCGGATCACCACGTCAACACGCGTCGCGGCCTATTTGTCCGCCGACCTCGTCGTCGTTTTGGCTCGCGTCTTTTTCGGGCCCGCCTTGCGGCTTACGGTCGTTCTCGCGCCCTGCGCGCGTGTGGCCTGGTGTTTCCCGCGTGCGGCGCTGCGTCCGGCGCCGCCCTTCACGGACTTCCGTCCTGGCTTTTCGCCAGGCGCATCGACTACCCGCTTCTTTGGAAGAGTGCCAGTTTCGTTGTGCCGCTTCCCACGCCCTCGTTTCATCTAACCCTCCTCACAGACGCTCGTGTCGCGTTGCCCGGTAGTGTACGGCGGGTGCGGGCGCCATCGGCTGGCATTTCACGCCTACATATCTGAATGGCTGACCATGACGGTCACCGTGCAGTTCACGCTCGAGTAGGCCTGACGGACCCGGGTGGAACTCCCATGTCGGCCCGCGGCTCGCTACGCAGGCGGAAGCTACCGATCGTCGCGACTGCCCGTGCCGCGCCGCAGTGTGACCAGCCGATCGGCCTCTACGCCACTCCACCGCTCACGGCTGCCATCCGGCCACTGAACAACGACCGAACGTATGGCCGCGGACGCGCCTAATCCCACATGAACGCGTATGTCGCTTGCTGACAAGTAGCTGCCATCGGTCTTGACGCGCCTCCAGAGCGTCGGTCGTCCTGCGCGCTCCACGCCGACGCGCGCGCCAAGCCCGAAGCGGTTGCGCGAATCCTGTTGCAGCCGCACCTGCAGCCAGTGATGTTCCCGACGTCCCTGGTTGATCAGCAGCTTGACGGGTCCGTTGTTGTGCGTGACGACGAGGTCGGTGTCGCCGTCGTTGTCCGCATCGCCGAATGCCGCGCCGCGGGCGACGTCGAGCGCCGCGAACGCCGGACCTGCCGACCCGCTCGTGTCCGTGAACTGCCCCGTTCCCGTGTTGTGAAACAACTGGTTCGTCATACGGTAGGGTACGGGCTGGCCACGCTGCCGTTCGATCACGTTGACGGCGCCATTGGCGACGAACAGATCGAGCCAGCCGTCGTTGTCGTAATCGAACCAGTCCGTACCAAACCCGGTGAACGCCGCGGTGGGACGCGCCAGGCCTGACTGCAGCCGGACGTCATCAAAGCCTGCGGTTCCGTCGTTCGCGTAGAGAACGAACGTTTCGCCGGCGATGTTGGTGATGAACAGGTCCTCGTCGCTATCGGCGTCGAAGTCGCCGGAGGCAATGCCCATGCTCCCCTCCGGGTTCCCCGCCGCGCTCAGTGCGGCGCCGGACAGGAGTCCCTCGTCGGCAAATGTGCCGTCGCGCTGGTTGATCCAGAGCTGGTTCGGTGTGGCGTCGTTTGCGATGTACAGGTCGAGCCAGGAGTCGTTGTTGTAATCGCCAACAGCGACGCCAAGGCCGGCGCCGTCCGCCTTGCTGATACCGGCCGCCTCGCTCACGTTCGTAAAGCGGCCGTTTCCTTCGTTCCGATAGAGCCGGTCGGGAACGGGGCGGTAGGCGCGCGGGGTGCAGTAGTCGCGGGTGCCGAGCGCGTCGTGACACACCTTGTTGTCGGCGATGGCGAAATCCACGTAGTTGGCCACGAACAAATCCAGGTCGCCGTCACGGTCGTAATCGAGGAACGCCGCGCTCGTACTCCAGTACGGATCGCTGACGCCAGCGCTAGCGGTGACGTCCGTGAACGTGCCGTCGCCGTTGTTGCGAAACATCGTGTCGGGACCGAGCGACGTGACGAACAGATCGAGGTCACCGTCGTTGTCATAGTCTGCGGCCGCAGCCCCCATTCCGTAGGCACGCAGCCCAAGACCGGCACGCTCCGTCACGTCGGTAAAACGCAGGGGCCCCGTTCGCTCACGTCCAGGCACCAGGTCGTTGCGAAAGAACCGGCTCGTCGGCGAGGCCGGAGTCACGTCGAGCGGTCCGCCCTGCACGAGAAACACGTCGAGATCGCCGTCGTTGTCGCAGTCGAACAACGCGACGCCTGCGCCCATCACTTCCGGCATGTAGTGTTGGCCCCGTGCGCCGTTGACGTGCGAGAACGTTAGCGCCGCGGGCCCGGCAGATTCCACGAACAGCGGCCCTGAGGAGCTCGGAGCCATGGTTACCGAGAGGACAATGCCGGTGACGAGGACCCGAATCATCGCAGGGACGTCAGATGGCGCTCGATGGCAGCCGCAAGGTCGTGTTGACCGAACTCGATAGCAAGTTGCTTCGCGTCGGTCGCCCAGGTGATGCCGTCTTGCCTGTGCCCGGCTCGCACGTGCGCGACCGCCAGCGCAAACAGGTATCGCGGTGCTTCGGCATCTCGCAGGTCCACCAGTTTCCCGAGCTCTGATATGGCTTCGGCCGGCCGGCCCATCGCGATGAGCATGCGTCCGAGATTGAATCGCGCCAGGCGGAACGCCGGCTGGCCGTTGAGCGCCTGCCGGTACGCCGCCGCAGCCTCCGCAAAGTTCTGCTGTCGCTCGAGAATTTGGCCGAGGTTATTGTGCGCCTGCGCATGCAGAGGGTTGACGGCGAGCGCCGCGCGGTAGGCAGCCGCGGCAAGATCCCACTTTTCCTGCAGGCCAAGGAGCACGCCATAGTCATAATGCGCGTCGGCGAGATTGACGCCGAGCGTCGTGACAGTTCGATACCGTTCTTCCGCCTTCGTGAACTTGCCGGCGCGAGCGTACAGGGAAATCAAGTTTGCATGGGCTTCTACGTGCGACGCGTCACGCGCGAGCGCGGCCTCGTGTGCGGCGATCGCGCCCTCGATGTCGCCTCTTCCCGCCAGCTTGATACCTCTCCGCACATGCGCCGTCGCATCGTCTTTGAGTGCCGCGACGGTGTCGAGCACTGGATCGTCGAGCGCCGGCCAGCGCGGCCCGTACTGCCCGTGGAGTGCAGCAGCCCGCCGGGCGTCCTGTTGCCGTCCGAGCGCGCGATACGATCGCGTCAGGGCGTAGTGCGCCGCGCCAAGCTCCGGGAACAGCACGATTGCGCGTTCGAGATGGGTCACCGCGCTGTCGTGGCGTCCTTCGACAGCGGCAATGCGCCCCAGCCCGAGTTCGGCTATCGGCTCGGCCGCCGGCTCGCGTGCGAGGGCGGAGAACAGCGCCCTGCTCTCGTCGAACGCGCGCGACTCGAACAGTGCTTCCGCCAGCTTCGAACGGGCGGGCAGATAGGTTGGGGAAATGGCAAGCGCCTCGCGCAATCGGGTCGCCGCCTCGGGATGTCGCGCGAGACGTTGGAGCACGACGGCTTCGAGGTACCAGCACTCGAACGATGCGGGATTGAGCTGCCTTGCGCGCTCGTATGCCTGCAGCGAGGCCTCCCACAGTTCCCACGCGTGCAAGGTTTTGGCAAGCGCGGCAACCACGTGCGCATCCGAGGCGTTGGCCGTCGCCTCGCGGTAAACGCGCGAAATCGCGTCGCGCGCGGATGGAGGAAACGACTCGAGCGTGATGGCGGGAAGCGGCGCTTGCGCGGCTGCCGACGACAGGAGCAGCAGGCAAAGGCCGCAGGCCAACGGCCCGAGGTTGCGCCCCGGGCCATTGGCCTCGAACCTTTCAGAAAGATCGATTCTTCTGCGTCTCCGACAGCCGTGCCCCATCCTCTGCGTGCTCGTGGGCTGTGTCTCGTCTCATCACGGCCTGCCTAGAAGCTGAACCGTAGGCCGAGGCGGATCTGCCGCTCGGCGTAGCCGCTCAGGATTTGCGTGACACGCATGAAGCTTGGCGACGTGATCACCAGGTTCTCGTTGAGTGGATTCGCGAAATTCGCGCGGTTCGTGAGGTTCGACGCCTCCAGCCTGAATTCGACCCTGCGCGTCTGGCCCAACGGGAATGCGCGGAAGATCGACAAGTCCAGGTTCATTCCGCCAGGGCCACGGAACTGGTTGCGCTCCGTGTTCCCGAACCGGACGCCCTGCGGTTGCGCCCATGCGCTGATGTCGTAGTACGGCCCGTTCGCGCCGACATCACCGATCTTGCGAACATCTCCCACGAGATCCGCCGTCTGCGCGTTTTGCGGCGTGTTGAGCGTCGCGGGGTTTGCGAGGACGGTAAACGGAGCCCCACTGAACGCGCCGAACACGCCATTGACCTGCCAGTCGTTAATCAGTGCCCTGCCGATGTTCGACCTGGTCGCGCCGCTCTGCCAAGGCAACTGGTAGAGGAACCCGATCTGCACGTTGTGCGTGCGGTCGTAGCCGGCGACGGCGAAGTTGCGATCGTATTGGCTGTCCATGTTCCACATCAACTGGACACGGCCGTCTTCGTCGTTGCCACCACCGAGCGTGGGGGCACCGCTCGAATTGTTCTCGGCGCGGCTCAGGGTATAGGCGCCCTTGATCAGGAAGCCGTTCGTGAACGGCCGGTTCAACGCCACCTGCAGCGCTTGATACCGCGTCTGCAAGCGCTGGCCGAACGAGAAGAGCGGCTGGACGCGGCCCCTAGAGAAATACGGTCGTCCGGCATTGCCCGACCCGATGACCTGTGGAGAGTTGATGTCGAGAACCGCGTAGCCATCGTCTCCCCGCGTCCCGACGTAGGCGACGTCCACGGCCATGTCCCACATCAGCCGCCGTTCGAACGCCACGTTCCACGACTGGATGGTGCCGCGGTCGATGTTGCCGATCTCCGGCGTATACACCACGGTTGAATTGGGAAGCGGAACGCGGCCGCTGCTCGCATCCGGTCCGGTCAACAGCGGCAGCCCCTGATCGATCGTCCCGTATGGGGCAAACGGCTCGTTGTCAATGAAGCTCGCCGCGACGGTGAGCGGATACGCGTTATCGCCGCGCAACACGCGCGCCCATGGCACCGGGTTGTAGGTGACACCGTAGCCGGTCCGGATGACCGTTTCTTCGTTCAGCCGATACACGGCGCCCAGGCGTGGAGCGAAGTTGTCCCAACTGGCCTTCAAGTCCACGTTGTCGGGATTTCCGCCGACGCCGCCGATGATCACCTCGAGGGTGTCCAGGTCGACCCGTTCGAGGCCCCGATCGGCGCGACGCATGATCGGGTAGTACTCCCATCGCAGGCCCAGGTCGAGGGTCAGCTTCGGTGTGACGGTCCACCGATCGCGAATGAACAAGCCATGCTGCCATTCGCGTCCGGTCATCAGCTCGTTCTGCACGCTCTTGCTTGCCGTGCCGACGAGGCCGAGCAGGAACGCGGCGTACTGGTTGTAAAAGTTTCCGGCCTGCGCGCCGCCGCGGAGCGCGGTGGCGTTGGTGGCGAACTGGAATCGTCCGCGTGGATTGTCGGTTTCGGGCTGCCAGTGATCCAGGTACAGGTAGTTCACGAGGTAGCCGCCGCGGACCTCGTGAGCGCCCACGAGCTTCGTCATGTTCGTTGCAAACGAATAGGTGCGCTCGTCGCGGAAGATCGGATTCCAGCCGTCGCGGTTCCCGAGGAAGCTGAACCCCGTGTCGAAACGCGGGTAGCCGGCGTAGCGTGGGTCGCGGTTGATTGGATCGTTGGTTCCCGGAATCCCGAGGACGTCGAGACCGAAATAGCCCGCCTGGAAGTCGGGTCCGAGCACCTCCTGGTCCTGGCGCGAGAAGCCAAACGTGCTGTCGAGAATGACCGAGGGCCCAAGCGTCCACGTCTGGCCCGCCGTGAACTGCCACACCTTCGTGAACCCGCCATCACCTTCCGCGTTCGGATCCGGACCGAGATAATTCGTGAGGTCGTCAACCACCGCATCCATGAAGCTGAACTTGCCCCATACCTGGTGAGCCGACGTCCGGTTCCAGTTGATCTTCGCGTCGAAATTGTGGCGGTCGGTCGTGCGCGTTTCTTCGCGTTGATAGTTGTTCACGAGGCCCGACGTTGCGGTGTTGGGCAGTGGGAACAGCCCGTTGACCTGCCGCGAGATCGCGTTGATCAACTCCGCGGGTATCACGTTGCCCGGGAACGGCTGTCGGCCGGTGCCGTCGGGATTGCCGGTGCGCGGATCGTAGATTACCTGGAGACTGCCGTCCGCGTTTCGCGCGTTGCTGAAGTCGCCGTTGCGCAGCCCCGCGTTCGGCACGTTGAAGAACTGGAAGAGACTCTGCTCGCTCTTGTAGCCCTCGTACGATCCGAAGAAGAACAGCCGGTCCCGGCGAACGGGGCCGCCCAGCGTGGCGCCAAAGATGTTGCGCTCGACCGGCAGCTTGTCAGGCGCGGCGCCACTGCCGAAGAAGTACGGCTTCGCGTTCAATGCTTCGTTGTTGAAGTACTCGAAGGCTGAGCCTCTGAAATTGTTGGTGCCCGATTTGGTGATGACGGTGATTGCCGCGCCGCCGGCCATGCCCTGTTCGGCATCGAAGTTGTTCGTGGAGACGTTCACGGTGTCGATCGTCTCGGCGGGCGACACGTACATGTTGTGTGACGGCAGCCAGATGTTCACGTTCGTCGCGCCGTCGGTGCGCGTGGCGTTGCTGTTGATGGCCTGCCCGTTCACATTGGTCGCAAGCGATCGCGCCGGCGTGTCCGTTTCGGCATTCTGAAACCGCGCCGGCGTAGACCCTGGCGCCAGGTTCACGAGAGCCTGGTAGTTGCGGAACTGGTTCAGCGGCAGGCTGGTGATCTCAGTCGACTTCAGTTCGGTGTGAATGTCGGCCTTGTCCGTCTGCAGGAGCTCGGCGCGCGATTCCACGGTCACGAGCTCGCTGAGAATGCCGACTTCGAGCGTCACGTCCACGCGGCTGATCTGCCCGCCCGTGACCGGTACGCCCGCGCGCAGGACCTCGCGGAATCCCTGCAGCGAAATCTTCACATCGTAGGGGCCGGGCAGGACATTGACGACGCTGTACCCACCGTCGCTGTTTGTCGTGGCCTCGCGTGTGAGATTGGTGTCCTTGTTGACAATCGTGACGGTAGCACCAGGAACCGTAGCTCCTTGCGAGTCGGTCACGATGCCGACGATGCTGCCGTACAGAACCTGTGCGCTTACAGGTGCCGCCGAAAGCCCCAGGCTAACGGTGAGCAGGCTGACGGCGAGGGCGCGTACGCGCGAGACCGTGATGGGGGCAGGGTCGCTCACACCTTCCTCCTTTGGAGAAAGCGTCGTGCGGTTATGGCGACGCCGCGATTCGGGAGGGAGGCTAATGTCCAGTCACCCCACTGTCAACCTTTCTTCAGCGATATCGCGACACAGATCGCATTTACCGCGCAAACCTTTGACCCCGTCGGCTGTCCAGCTGGACGGGGTCAGTCGTTGGTCCTGGCCGACGTACGCTTCATCCTTTCGGGATCCCATCCAATGGGCCGCCCTTCGAAATAGCTGTGATTCGCAAGAATAGCGGGACCGCCGGCGCGCAGTCCGAACACGGCGTCCTCCACTACCGGTCTACGCGTGCGCACGGCATCGAAGAAGTTCCTGAAGTGCTCGTACAACTCGCTGTAACCTGCCGGCGCTCCATAGACGTCCTCGCTCGTTTCCCGTAGTTCCTGCTGCTCGGGGTACTTCGTGCGATAGTCGGCGAGAAATGCCTCCTGTGTCGCCTTCGAGAAGGTGTCAGCCGTGTGACCCGGCTCTTGCGCGCGCTGACGGCGAGAAAGCGTGACGGCGCCGCCGCCAATCGTGAGCACGCCCTCCGGTCCCACAAAACGAAACGCCTGGTTCTCCCCGGCGCCTTCCGCGAAGTTCACCTTGAGGACGAGGCGGAATTCCGGGTGCGCCGCGGTTTTCGGATAGTCGTACATCGCGAGCATCAGATCCGGGACGTCGCGGCCGTCCTTCCAGTACCCGAGGCCGCCACTGGCGACGACGCGCGTCGGGCCGATGGAATCGAGGACGACATGAATCCCGGAGAAGAGGTGGACGAACAAGTCGCCCGGAATGCCGGTGCCATACTCGCGATAGTTTCGCCACCGGAACAGGCGAACGGGATCGAACGGTCGCTGTGGCGCGTTGCCGAGAAAACGATCCCAGTCGATGGTCTCGGGAGAGGCATCGGGCGGAATCGAATATTGCCAGGCGCCCTGCGGCGAATTACGGTTGATCCATGCTTCGACCAGGGTCAACTCTCCGATCGCGCCGGCACGGTACAGGTCGCGAGCTTTCGCGTAGACGACGGAACTTACACGCTGGCTGCCTACCTGCAGGATACGGTTCGTTTGCCGGGCCGCTTCGATGACGCGAGGGCCTTCGTCGAGGTCCTGCACCATTGGTTTTTCGACGTAGACGTCTTTGCCCGCTTTCATCGCGTCGATGGCGATGCGTGCGTGCCAATGATCCGGCGTGGCGATAATCACGGCGTCCACGTCCGGCCGGCTCAGCACATCGCGGTAATCACGCGTCGTGAACACGTGATCGCCCCACTCCTCGTTCGCGCGAACCCGGCGGCCGTCATACACGTCGGCGACGGCGGCCAGCTCAACCCCGGGAACGCGCAGCGCGGCCCGCGTGTCGTTGATCCCCTGGATGCCGCAACCGATCGTCGCGATCCGCACGCGATCGTTGGGGGACACACCCGGCGATCCGGGCAGCGCTTGCGCGTGCGCCCGCGCGCCCGCTGAAGCGGTGACGCCCGTTGCCGCCGCCATCTTCAGAAAGTCACGACGGGAAGGCCGCATGCTTACCTCCGAGCGCAAAGTAAGTTAAAACATGCACCCATGCAACAACTCTCCGCGCGCGCCGCCACAATATTCCTCGTCGTTGCGCTGACCACGACCGTCCTGAGCCAGGATGGATTCGTCCCCCTCTTCAACGGACGCGATCTGTCCGGGTGGAAGGTGCCCGCTGGCGACAACGGTCACTGGCGGGTCATCGAGGGGGTGATTGACTACGATGCGGAAAGCGAAGCCGCCGGCGACAAGAGCCTGTGGACGGAGCGGGAGTTCGGCGACTTCGTGCTGCACGTCGACTGGAGGATCAAGAGCACGCCGTACGTCAACCCGTCGGTGCCGATCATCCGCTGGGACGGCACGCAGAAGAAAGATGCCTCCGGGCGCGAAATTCGTATCGCCGTGCCCGACTCCGATTCGGGCATTTATCTGCGCGGATCGAACAAGTCGCAGGTGAACATCTGGTGCTGGCCAATCGGGTCGGGCGAGGTGTACGGGTATCGTACCGACGCCTCGATGCCTGCCGACGTGCGTGCAGGTGTGACGCCATCGCGCAACGCCGACCGTGACATCGGCAAATGGAACACGTTCGCGATCACGATGCGGGGAGAGCGGCTGACCGTGGTGCTCAACGGAGACACAGTGATCAGCGGCGCGCAGCTTCCGGGTGTGCCGGCGCGCGGACCGATCGCGCTGCAGCACCATGGCGAAAAGAAAAATGGCACGTGGTCGGCGCCGCCCAGCCTCGTGCAGTTCCGTAACATTTCCATTCGAGAGCTGAAGTAGTGCGATACCGGAGCGTTCCACGCGTAGGGTGGCAGGTGTCGGAGATTGGGTACGGGATGTGGGGACTCGCCGGCTGGACCCAGTCGGACGACCGCGAGTCCGTTGACGCGCTCGAACGCGCCGTGGCGCTCGGATGCAATTTTTTCGACACGGCTTGGGCGTATGGCGCCGGCAAGAGCGAGCGCATGCTCGGCGACCTGTTGCAGGCGCATCGTAATACGCGCCTCTATGTCGCGACCAAGGTGCCACCGAAGAACTTACGATGGACAGGGCTCTCCGGCATTCCGCTGGATGATGTCTTTCCTTCCGACCACGTTCGCGAGTACACGAGCCGCAGTTTGGAGAACCTTCGCGTGGACGCCGTAGACGTGCAGCAGTTTCATGCGTGGAGTGACGAGTGGGCCGACGATGAGCGGTGGCAGCGCGTGGTGTCGGATTTGAAGGCTGAAGGCGTCGTGCGGACATTCGGCATCAGCGTCAACCGCTGGGAACCGTCGAACGTGCTGCGGGCGCTCGACACCGGACTGGTCGACTGGGTGCAGGTGGTCTACAACATCTTCGACCAAGCGCCGGAAGACACGTTGTTCCCGGCATGCCGGGAACGTGGCATCGCCGTGATCGCGCGAGTGCCGTTCGACGAAGGCAGCCTGACGGGCACGCTCACACCCGGCACGCGGTGGCCTGAAGGTGACTTTCGCAACCACTACTTCACTCCTGAAAATCTGCGCGAAACCTTGCCGCGTGTCGCACGGCTGAACGCCCTCGTTCCGCCCGGCATGGACCTCCCAGAGCTGGCGCTTCGCTTCATACTGCAGCATCCGACAGTGACCACGACGATTCCTGGGATGCGGCGCACGCGGCACGTAGAACGAAACATCGCCGCGAGCGGCGGCAATCCCCTCGAACAGCAGGTTTATGAGACACTCCGCGACCATCGGTGGGATCGAACGGCGGTACTTCCTTAGACGCGCGGCCCGTGTACTTGCACTGGCAATCGTCACTGCCGGTTGCGCGTCGCGTTCACCAGTTGTGCCGAATGCACCGGTCCCGACGGAGGACGACCTGTCGGCGTTGATACGACACGGCTGCTTTCGATGCCTCGAGGAAGCGTTCGAGAAGGCACAGGCGCGCGGCGCGACCGACTACGGGTTCGAGGCAGCGGCGCTGCTGGTGTTGCGCTCGAAAGAGCTGGGATTACCGCACGAGGAGTGGCTCGAGTCGGCCCGCGCCGTTGCCGAGATCCAATCGCGTCCCCTGCTCACGATGATCGAGGCGATGCCTTCGGACCCGTTGAGCGGCGACCCCGATGCCGCGCTGAACATGGCTGGGCGGACTCAGGCCCGCACGTCGCTCGCGACATGGCGAGAGACACTTCAGAACGGGCCCTGGTCGGAAGTGTTCCGCGCCTACATCGACGTGTCGCTGGTCTGCGCGTTCGGCACGTTGAAGGAGAACGAGCGGAGCTTCGCGGGCCCGCTCGACGCTGTCGCCGAGGCGCCGGTCTACCAGTATCGAATCGGCGTGTGCGACAACCGGCAATGGGCGCGCCTGGCCGTATTCCGAACGCGCTATCCGGATTATGTCGATGCCGATTACGCCCTCGGCCGCTACGCGTTCGACGACCCCGTCAACCCGGACCAGGAAGAGGGACTGCAGCGGCTGCAGTCGGCCGCCGCGGCGTTTCCGCGCTCGCCCGCGATTGCAACCACGATCGGTAACGTGTATCGCGCGTGGGAAGAATGGGCACCAGCACTCGATGCCTACGATCGCGCCATCGCACTGGTACCGAATCACCCTGACGCGCTCGTCGGCCGGACGATCAGCCTGTCGCGCCTCGGACGGCCACAGGAGGCCATCGATACTGCGTCGCGTGTAATCGACGGCGGCCAATGGCGACGTGGCGAAGCGTATTACTGGCGCGGATGGAATCAACTCGTCCGCGGCGAGTACCAGCTGGCGCGGGGCGACACCGATCGAGCCAAGGGACTGATGGCCAACGCCGCGGTGTACGTGTTATCCGGCGCGATTGAATGGCGACTGCAGCGACGCGAATCGGCCGAGAAAGAGTTCGAGCAGGCGCTGCGGATGGATCTTGGCGAGTGCGAAGCCGCGTTCAATCTCGGCGTCGTACGAGACGAACTGGGGAAGGCTGCCGAAGCCATGGCCGCCTTCACCCAGTCGCGGCAATGTTACGACCTGTCCATCGCGCTCAGACGGGAGGCGATTGCGAAAATTCGCTCCGGGCCGGGGAATGACGTCACCCGGAACCGCGCCGCGGCGCTCCACGAACGTGCGCTGCGGGACTTCGAAGCTCGCCGCGAAGAAGCGACGCGCCTAATCCGTCGGCTTTCCCTTCAGCAGCCCTTCGCACGGTAGTGTTTGCGGGCCGTTCTCCGTACACACGGCGAACGTCGCCCCTTCGAACATCGACACGCCTGCGTATTCCCCCTTGGCGTTGAGGATGTAGAAGCTCAGGCCGAAGTTCGGATGGCCTTGTGAGTTGAGCAGCCTCTTCTCGATCGTGTTTGCCTTCACGCGCCGCAGCGCTTCCAGCCCGGCGTCCTTCGGGTGCATGCCGCGGCCCATGGCTTCGACGATGGAGTACGACGAGAGCGCATAGAGATTCGCTTCGCCGCGGCCGGTGGAGCCAGCCGCGCCGACGTCCTGCGTCACGTACAGACCGGCGCCAATGATGGGCGAATCGCCGACGCGGCCGGGGATCTTCCACGCCAGTCCACTGGTCGTGGTCGTGCCGCAGATTTCACCCTTGGCGTTGATGGCGTCGCAGTTGATCGTGCCCCAGTACGACTCGGCGTCGATCAGCCCTTCACGCACCATTTGCAGGCCTGTCGAGTAGCCGACCTCGGCGCGCTTCTTCGGATCGAGATAGTGCTCGGGATCCGTGCGCCGTTTCCATTCGAGCCACAGCTCGCGGGCGCGGTCCCCGATGAGACCTTCCTCGACCTTGAAGCCCATGTTGCGCGCAAACGCCTGCGCATCCTTGCCGACGAGGAGTAGGTGATCGGTCTGATCCATGACGGCCTGGGCCACGAGCGACGGGGTGCGCACGCCCTCGATTGCCGCGACCGCACCCGCACGTTTCTTCGGGCCGTGCATGCACGAGGCGTCCAGTTGCACGACGCCTTCGGCATTCGGCAGGCCCGCCCAGCCCACGCCCGTTTGGCCAGGTTCCAGCTCGACGATGTTCACGCCGGCGATGAGGGCATCGAGCACGTCGGCGCCGCTCGTGATCATCGCAAATGCCTTTTCCACGCAGGTCTGTGTGCCGCCGTTCTTGAAGCGATTGCCGTTCGACGACGCCACGACCGCCGGCTTGACGCTGGTCTTCACCGCCGGCGCTTGTCCGAACACGGTGGGCGCAGCCGCCGCAATGCCCACTGTGGCACTGGCCGCAACAAATTCTCGACGGTTCATTCGACGTGCCATTCAAGACCTCCCGCGCGAATGCATGCGCACTCAGGTGCGCCGGTTTACAAGGCTTGGATGCTCGTGATCCGCCACGGCCCTTCGTCGAGGCGCTGCAGCACCCACTGTCGATGGACGTTCACGTTTTGAAACGTTCTGTACTCGCCGTCGAACAGGCCATAGTGGTCCACCCAGACGACCACCTGATCGACGTTCGGCAACCCGTTGTCGTCATCACGTGCGAGGACGCGTCTGATTTTCTCGACGCGTTCCACCCGGGCGTCGTACACCTCGCCCATGATGAGGCGACGCGACCGGTCCCAATCGGACATGAAGCGGCTCGGGTCCGCAGAGTATGACGGATCGATCATCGTCCGGCCACCCTTTCCGGACATCACCTTCCACGGCGCGAACAGGCTGGTCCACGTCTTGTCGTCTCCGGTCTTGATCGCATGGATCATCGCCTCGACGACGTTGGCCGGCGCGGTATCGTCGCGGACGATCTTCGCGAACGACGAGAGGACCTCCTCGCCTGCGAACCGCGGCGGCGACGTGCGAAGGTCCACGAACACTTCGTCCTGCCCCGCCATCGCGGCAATCGGTTCAACCGTGAGGCCCGTCGCCGGCCGGCTGTTCACCGTGAACATCTGCGGATCATCGAGGACGCGCGCAATAAAACGGTAGCGCTCGTCCATCCGGGGGTTGACCTGCCCTCGATATCGCGACAGCACCGCCCACAGATCTCGAAACGCCGGGTGACTGAGCAGGACGAAGTAGTAGCCGTCCGAGGGGGAGCCGATCGCGGCGAAGCTCAGGCCCAGGTCGTTGAGGAAATTTCGCATCGTGATGGCGGGGAGCTCGACGACCTTCCCGATCGCCGCGTCTCGCGCGAGCACCGAGGGCGCAGGAAACGCCGGCATCATGTCGGGCGCAAGCTCGTCCACTGCCACCGGCCACGCTCGTGCGGCCTCGGCCTTCGCGATCTCGACGCGCCGGACACCAAGCGCCCGGTACTCCAACTCCGCCGCCCCGAGATCGGCGTGCTTGCCGCGAGCGAGCTCCATCCCGCGCGTCCAGTCGTCGCGCATCGCACTAGCGAAAGGGCCCGGATAGGTCACGAGCAGAAAATCGACGCGACGTTTCTGCTCCATGTACCAGGCCAGCTCGTTGCGACTGTTGTAACTCCGCTGCGTCCACCCGGCCGCGAAATGCAGCGACAGGCGCCCGACACATTTTTCGAGCCAGGCGGACCATGGGGCATCGAAGCCGTCGTTGGTTAGCCGCTGCGGTCCGCCTGGCGCCATCGCCGTCTTGCCGTGGCTGTCGTAATAGAAGTACTCGAGGTGAAGTTTGCCCTCGACATTGAGCGGCTCACCGTCGCGGAGAACCGACAGCGAGATCGTGTCATCGTGCCGTGCGGCGATATCCTGCCAATACGTCGCCTCCGCGTGCTGACCCACACCCTTTCCCATCTTGCCCGGCTGCAGGAACGGCGCGAGCGACTCGCCGTTCACGCCGACGATCAGATCGTTGATTCGGAGCTTCCGGCGAAAGTCGCTGTCCCAGTCGATCCACGTGACGAGGAATCCGCGAGGCTCGCTCTCGATGTGGCCTTCCGTCTTGATCCCGGAACGGAGATCGGTCCCGAGTTTCATCGTGAGCAACGCGTCGGTCATTCTTCGTACCCCCCGAGCCGCTTGAGCTTGTCCATGATCTGGGCCCTGGGCACGTCAATGAACTGGAGCTTGAACCGCTCGAGGAAGCTCGAATCCAGGTCGCGGATCTTCTCCTCCACCTCGAACAGTCGCGCGTGAACGATCTCCTTCAACCGGCGCCGCTGGTCGTCAGTCAGGCGGTCGAGCGAGATGTCCGCGCATTTCGCAATTTGATCCGCCGCAGTCCGGAACTCGCCGGGCAGATTCAGAGAATCGACATCCCGCCAGAACTGGTTGAAGAACTCGTGCTCCGCGAGCAGCTCGGCGGTCTCATCGCTCACCTCGCCGGTGAATGTACCTTCGAAGTGCTTGTAGAAGTCGTCGAACCCGTCGTTGAAGTCATCGACAATGGATTCCGATGTCTTGATCGCCTGCTCGGCCAGCTCCCGAGCGTCGTCCTTCTGGCCGTCCTTGGGGCACCGGGTCGCGGCTTCCTTCGTCGCACTACACGCGTCGGACCACGCCCGCGCGACCCTCTTCTTGTTGACTGTATCGAGATAATCCTTCAGGCGCTGCCGGCTGTTGCCGAACATCGTGTGAATGGTTTGCTCGTTTGCATACAGGGCGAGCGCCGATCGCGTGACGTCATCGAGGCTTTTCTGCAGCATGTGCACGGTGTCGAAGGCCGTCCGTGCGACAGGCGCGATTGAGGGATCGGGTGAAGGTTCTTCTTCCTTTTCCCACCCGAGAAGTACGTGGCCAATGGCCGACTCGATTTTCGGGGCCCATCCGCGGGCATCGGACACGGCTTTCCTGAACATCTCGAGGACCTGCACGCGAAGCGCGGCAACCTGGCCGTCGATGCGCTCGTCCAGCCCGACGATCTCCTTCCACTGGTCATCCAGGTCTTTGCGGAACCGGTCGAAGTCACGGAGGTGTTCGCGGACCTGTCCGATGAAGCCGGCCAGTGGCATCCCCGCGATCGCCGAGTAGGCGATCGATTCCTGCATCGCCATGAGCTCGAACGTCCGCTCGATCGGGTCGTCGTCGCGGGAAACCTGGTCGTTGAGCAGTTTGAATGCTTCGCCACCGCGCTGGTTGAAGCCGTTCGTCCAGCGTTCCTGCTGGCTCTTCGCCGTAGCGGTCGAATCAGGCGTAAGCCAGCCGAGGCCGCCCGTGAGCGCGCGCTCGCGCCACTCCACGTACGTGGCCACGCCAGCCTGCAAACGAATGTAGGTCGCGAGGACCGCGGGCGGCCCGCCGCGGCGTTCTTCCTCGACCGCTCGTTCCTGGAGCAGGGCGACTTCGCGCGACATCTCCGAAGCGCGCCTGGCGTAGTCAGACATGAAGCGACTCTCTCGGGGGGAGCACAGGATATATCAGCAATGACCAACGCCGCTCGGCGCCGCCCGCACTCGCGCTGAAAGCAGTCCGTAAGCGGCACGGGACTACAGATCGGCAGAAATAACAGGAAGAATGTCGTGCGCGCCGCCCGATTGAATGTGGCAAACTGACCGGCCGCGGCACGCTTTCCGGTGTTCCCGACACCCACTCATTCCCATGGAGGAGCTTTGCGATGACCACCACCGTTTCACGTTTGCTCGGACGTCCAGTGTGGTACGAGTTGATGACCACGGACACTGCAGCAGCCGAGAAGTTCTACAAGAATGTGGTTGGCTGGACGTCCGCGCCCTTTGAGGGCTCGCCCGATCCCTACACGGTGTTCAAGCGCGGGGCGGCCGCCGGAGTGGCCGGCCTGATGAAGCAGCCCGAAGGCATGAACATGCCGCCGTTCTGGGCGATGTACGTCGCGGTGCCGAAGCTCGATGACGCGGTGGCGCATATCACGCGACTCGGGGGAAGTGAACTCTCTCCGGTGATCGATGTGCCCACCGTCGGCCGCCTCCAGATGATGAAAGACCCGCAGGGCGCCGCCTTCAACATCATTCAGCCATCGTCAACGGAAGAACGTCCGGAAGGAGCGCCTGAGATCGGCGAGGCCTCGTGGCATGAGTTGATGACCACCGATGCGCCGGCGGCACTGAAGTTCTACAGCGAAATCTTCGGGTGGCAGCCGAGCGAGGCGCTCGACATGGGCCCGATGGGCAAATACCACATGTTCAATCGGCCGCACGGCATGATCGGCGGCATGATGAACAAGCCGCCTGAAATGGCGCAGGTGCCTCCGCACTGGATGATCTATTTCCGCGTGCCGGACATCAACGCGGCGGTCGAGCGAATCAAGGCGAACGGTGGCCAGGTTCTCAATGGACCCATGGAGGTTCCCGGCGGCGACTGGATTGTGAACGCCATGGATCCGCAAGGGGGCGCGTTCTCGCTGCACGCGAAGAAAGCGCAGTAACGGAGTACACCGAGGAGGCAGCGATAATGGCGACAACACTCGACACGCGTTTGCAGGCGAAGACCGTCTCGCCGACGTTCACGGTGGACAATCTTCAGCAAAGCGTCGCCTTCTTCGAGGGGCTGGGCTTTGCGATTGAAGAGCGATGGGAAGAGAACGGCACGTTGCTCGGCGTGATGTTGCGAGCAGGCGATGCGAGCATCAACCTCAGTCAAGACGACTGGAAAAAAGGGCGCGGCCGGCAGAAAGGTGTCGGCATGCGGATCTTCGTGAGCACGACGCAGGACATCGATCAGCTGGCTGCCGACGCCAAGCAGGCCGGAATCACCCTGGACACCGAACCGCACGATACGCCCTGGGGCAGCCGCGCGTTCGAGGTCACCGAGCCGAGCGGGTTCAAGCTGACGATCTCCTCCGAGACATAAAGAACATCAGCGCGGAGGCGGACTGAAAAGTTCGCCTCCAATCACAGTGTTCCCGCGGCCTGCCGTTCGTACACCGCCACGTTCTTGATCTTCACGCCCTTCGCGTTGACGCCCGTAGTGGTCACGGTGCGGGACTTGCCATCCTTCGCGAGCACCAGCGTGGCCGTCTGCACCACCTTGCCATCTTTCTTCCGCGTGAATTCCAGCGTATCGGGCCCCATCCGCTTCACGGCAACGGTGTCCCAGTCCGGATTGCCGGTGACAGGCACGTCTTTCCCGTCCATGTTCGCTGTGAACGAATAAGCCGTCTTCTTGCCATCTGCACTCGTGCTGGTGACCGACACCTTGACACCCTGACCGAGTGCTTCGTACACCGATACCTGGCGTTTGGGCGGCGGACCTGGCGAGTAGGTGGACTTCGCGACGTTGAGCACCCAGGTTCCTACGAGCGCATCCCTTTGCGCCTCCATTACGGCGGGCGCTGAGAGAGCGACGCCGACGACGAGCGCGACGAGCATCTTCATTCGCCTCCTGTCGGAATTCGAGCTTCGAGGATCTCGGTTTTTGCGTCGGGCGTTCCTCCGATGCGCTCCGTCGCGAAGCACAGCGGAGCGTGCGCCGATTGTAGTTGGAAACCGCTCTATGTGCTTCGAGTCCAGGGCAGCAGAACTTGCAGCTCAGCACACGCGGGTGCGTCACGGCCGCGCCGCGGCCATCCGCTTCACCGCCTCCGGCAGCTCGCGTTCGTTCAGCCACGCAAAGCTGAATCGCGCGAACGGTATGGGCTGTCCATCGAAGGCATACCGTCGTCCCGTGTACCACGACACGCCACGTTCCACGCTGCGACGCGCCCACACGTCAAAGTCAACGGACATCCGCAGGTGGACCCACAACGCCATTCCTCCACCGGCCATCGTGAACTCAACCCCGTCGCCAAAGGTCCGTCGCAGGCTGCTCGCCAGAATATCGCGACGGTTCGCGTACACGCGTCGGGCACGAGCGACGTGTCGCTGCAGCTCGCCATCCTCAATCAGCGTCGCGATCGCGGCCTCCGTCGCCAGGTCGCCCTGGATATCCAGTAGCGAGCGGAGGGCGGCGACACTGCGCAGCACCGCCGGCGGCGCGACGATGTAGCCGATGCGGAGGCCGGGGGCAAGGATTTTCGACAGCGTGCCGATGTAAATGACGAGCCCGTCATGATCCGCGCTCGCCAGCGGCAGGACGGGATGCCCGTCGTAATGAAACTCGTAGTCGTAATCGTCCTCGATGATGGCAGTGCCGTTGGCGCGCGCCAGCGCAAGAAGCGCCAGACGACGCGCGGCCTTCAACGTGACCGTCGTTGGATATTGATGATGCGGCGTGACGTAGATCGCGCGGACCGCCGTTCGGCTAGCGAGCTTCTTCAATGCATCGACGCTGATGCCGTCGCCATCGACAGGAACGGGAACCACGGCGGCCCCGGCGGCTCGAAACGCTTCCCACGCGGGGCGATAGCCAACCTGTTCGACCGCGACAACGTCGCCGGGACGGACGAGCGCTCGTGCCGCTAACGTGAGCGCCATCTGGCTCCCGCGCGTGATGAACACATCGTCGGGAGCCACCGAGAGGCCCCTCGTGTTCGAGAGCATCGAGGCGAGCGCCGATCGGAGCGCAGGATGGCCTTCGATGTCCCCGTACGCGAGCACGTCCGCGGGTCGCAGCGCGAGCACCCGGCGGTAGGCGCGGCCGATCGATCGTGCCGGAACGAGGCGTACGTCGGGCGCGCCGCTACTCAGGTTCAACGTGCCGCGCGGCAGAAGCGGCTGGCGATAGGCGGCCGGGGGCTCTGCGATCGCGAACGGGACACGGGTGGGCACGTGCGCGCGAATGCCAAGTCGGCGTGAGAACGGTCGCGCCCGGTCGGCAGGGATCGCGCGCGTCACGAAGGTGCCACGCGCCGGTGTGGTCTCGATCCAGCCTTCCGCGATCAACTCGGCCAAGGCGGCGAGCACCGTATTGCGATGGACGCGAAGGCTCGCGGCGAGTTGACGACTACCGGGCAAGCGATCGCCGGGCCGCAGCCTGCCACGCTGGATGTCTGCCGCCAGCGAACGGGCGATCTGCAGAAACGGCGGAAGGGCCGCGTCGCGGTCGCGATCGATCACCAGCTCCCAGGCGCGTCGCATGGTTCGGTCGGGCCATTCTAACCTTGCGACAAATCGACTGGTCCAATCGAAATAGCCGTTCCGGTCCTTGGCGCCTGGACCAGTGTGAATTACGAAAGATCATGACGAACTCGTGGCTGCGAATCGTTGGCCCCGTGGTGCTGGTGTGCGCCGCGCTTCCTGTCCACGTCCCCGCTCAAACGGATCGCGGTACGGCCTCCGCGACGGCTGGGGACAGGTCCTACGCACGTATTGCGATCCTGCGTGCGCATGAGGGAGACACGGTGGACTTCGAAGCGGGATACATCCGACATTTGGAGTGGCATCGGCAGGCCAAGGACACGTGGGTCTGGTATGGGTGGACCATCACGTTCGGCGAACGCCAGCGATGGTTCGTCTACGCGTCGTTCGGCCACTCGTCCGCGAGCCTGGACAATCCTGTGGCACCGGCGGAGGACGAGCGCGACAACCTGCTCAACGTCCTGCCACACGCTGATTTCCTGGGAAACGCGCTCTACGAGTACTTGCCCGCGCTCTCGCATGGGACGGGGATGCCGCAGCCGACCGCTCGGCTGGAGCTCACGACAGTGGACCTCGCGCCGGGGACGGAGAGCGCTTTCGAAGCGGCCCTCGGCGCGGGCCAATCAACCCCGAAGGGCGAGACCCTCTGGTATCGGATGGTGGCTGGCGGAACGGCTCCGCGCTATGTCCGCCTGCGTCCTCGACCCAGCCTGTCGGCGGTTCTCGATGGAAGAAGCGAACAGGCGCTTCCTGAGAAGGTCAGCCTGCTGGTCGCAAAGACGACCGTCGAGATCTTAACGCTTCGACCGACGATGAGTTACGGCCTTCCGCGAGGACGCGACTAATGGACGCGATGAGCGACGTTCGTCAGGTCCACGGCGCGTGTCCGCTCGACTGCCCTGACACGTGCAGTTGGATCGTCCGTGAAGCGAGGCGAAGCCATTGCGCTGCGCCCGCGAGCATGTCGATGCGTGGCTTGCGCCGCGACGTTTCAATCTGGGTCTCGTGGGTGCCTTCGCGCTCACCGCGGTATTCCTGGCGGTATCGGGCCTGTACGGACTGGTGTCATACGCTGTCAGCCAGCGTGTACAGGAAATTGGTTTGCGGATAGCAATCGGCGCCCACGCGATGTGCATCGAATGATTCTGCGTCAGGCAGCTCGTCTCGGCATCGCGGGCGCGGCGACCGGACTGTGTGTGGCGACCGCCGTGGGGCCGCTCGTCGTGGGCACGTTCGCATCGAGCGAGCTGGGTGTCGGCCGCGACGCGTGGATGGACCCGGCAGTAACCGCGGCGACAACGGGGTTCCTCGTCGCGGTGGTGCTGACCGCCGCCTGGCTGCCGGCGCGACGGGCCGCGCGGATCGAACCTACGCTGGCTTTGAAGCGACCGTGACACGTCCGTGAAGGACAGTGTTGGATCCCTCGTGTCCGAGCCGCCGAGCTGATCGGTATTTGTCACCGGCGCCACTCCGCCATCCGCGCCGGACGTTCACTTGCCCAGAATGAGCCGCGAATGACATGGCCGTGGGAGCCGCTCGCCGCGTAGTCGGCGCGCGCCCGTAGCCCACAGGAGGGGTCTCGGGGACCGGGGCGGCGAAGTTCGCTGCGATGAGAGCGGCGTTTCCGGCGACGATGCTTGCACGTTCAAGGACATGCTTGAGCGGTCAAGATTGAGGCATGCGCCTTGCTTTGAACGCCATAAGGGCCGACGCGGCGGCGGGCGGGCTGTTGCCTGTCCCTCGTGCGGTTCACGGGAGTAGGGCCATGGTTCACTTTGTCCAGCAGTATTCGGCGATCGTGGTGAGCGACGATGCGCGGCCATACGTCGCGCGGGCGTACGCGGCGGCGCGCCCGGATGGTCGATGGGATGGGTGGTTCGTGTTCCTCCCGCTTGGCGGGGGACGATCGCTCGCGACCGATTGGGAAACAACCCAGAGCACGCTTGCCGCGGTGAAGTATTGGGCCGAGGCAATCAGCTCGGTGTACTTGCAGGGTGCGCTGCACCGAGCATGGGCCTCCTGTCCCGAGCGCCGTTTCGAGCGCGCAGCCGAACGGGCTGAGCAGCAGGAAGCGCTGGCCCGTGCCGCTGCTGTCTCTTACGCCGAGGCAGCAGCTGCGGCCAAGACGGCGGCGACACGTGCCAAACACGACCGCCGGTATGCGGAGGCGCGGATCCTCGTCGAGAGGGCCGCTGCGGCCGGCGCTGCCGCACTCCTCCAGGAAAAGGCCGCGGCAGCCGCGCGCACGGAGGCTGCGGAAGCCAAACGTCGTCTGCGCACATTCGAGCGGAGGCTCGCTCGCGTGAGCCACCCGGGTCGGCCCACCGCAGCGTTGCCGCGTGCGGCGCATGTCCCACACTTCACACATCGACCGCGGTCGATCAGCAGAACTCACCCTTTCGCAGGAAGTCACGAACATGAATAAGTACCTGACAGAGTTCGTCGGCACGTTTTTCCTTGTGTTCACGATCGGCCTGGCCGTGCTCAGCGGGACGCCCATGGCGCCGCTCGCCATAGGCGCCTCGTTGATGGTGATGGTCTACATGGGTGGCCATGTCTCCGGCGGCCATTACAACCCCGCTGTGTCGCTGGCCGTGTTGTTACGCGGCAAGCTCGAGGCCCGGGACGCTGTTCCCTACATGGCTATGCAGGTGCTCGGCGGCATCGCCGCCGCGGGCGTCGTGTATCTCGTGATGGGCAGGCCGTTCGCTCCAGCGCCAGCGGAGAACGCGACGGTGATGGGCGCGCTCCTGGTGGAGGTGCTCTACACCACCGCGCTGTGCCTCGTCGTCTTGCATAGCGCGACGGCGCCGCAAACAACAGGCAACTCCTTTTACGGCCTGGCGATCGGGTTCACCGTGGTCGCGGCGGCGTTTGCCGGCGGACCGGTGTCGGGCGGCGCCTTCAACCCGGCCGTCGGCATCGGCCCGATTCTGATGTCAGCGCTTGTCGGAGACGGTTCGACTGCCAATCTGTGGCTGTATCTGGCCGGACCGTTCATGGGTGCGGGCCTCGCAGCTGTGGTATATCGCGTTCAACAGCCGGCAGAGCGGACGCCTCAGGAAGCGTTGGAGGTGGCGAGGGCAACGCCGCACCCGATCCCGCGTTAGCACGCTGTGGCGGCGCCGGGCGAGCTGGAGCCCGCGCGCCGTTACCATATAATCCGCGCGCCATGTCATCCCTCCGAAGGAGCAAACGATGGTCGATCACATGACGCGCCGGACCTTTGTGTCCACCGTCTCGGCAGGACTGGCCGGAGCAAGCGTGCGACCCGCGTTCGCTCAGGCGCCCACGGTACTGACGCGAAGCACCGTGAGGCCGCTGGTCATTTCGGACCTGAGCGGCGCCACCTTCCGCAACGGCGGTACGCAGAACTGCGTCGAGAAGGCGTTCTCGATGATCGCGAGCGGCGCGGACGTGCTCGACGCGCTCGTCGCCGGCGTCAACATTCCCGAGCTCGATCCCGAGGAAACAGGCATCGGGTACGGCGGCCTGCCGAACGCTGACGGCGTCGTCCAGCTCGACTCGTGCTGCATGCACGGTCCGACGAAGCGCGCCGGAGGAGTCGCCGGGATCGAGGGTGTCCGCACGCCATCGCTCGTCGCCAAGGCGGTGATGGACAACACCGACCACCACCTGCTCGTCGGCAAGGGGGCACAGGACTTCGCGCGCGCGATGGGTTTCAAGATCGAATCCGACCTGAACACGGAGAAATCGCGGAAGCTGTGGCTCGACTGGAAGCGGCGAACGGATCCGGAACACTATCTCGATCCGCGGAAGCGAGGCGCTTCGGGGTACGAAGCCGGCCTCCAGATGGTGAGAGAAGGGCTCATTCCCGAGAGTAGCTTCTGGGGCACGATCAACTGCGACGGGATCGGTCCAAACGGCGACATCTGCGGCGTGACGACCACGAGCGGGCTCGCGTGGAAGATGCCCGGCCGCGCTGGCGATTCACCGATCCTCGGCGCCGGCCTCTATGTGGACAACGAAGTCG
>WUUC01200715.1_pt1 | contig 27068 bp, 24 predicted proteins | sample 6278441 | NCBI WGS metagenome assembly WUUC01 (sample SAMN13675441, study PRJNA597444) | soil metagenome | isolation source: soil | place: USA: Washington | collected 2017-10 | reverse complement strand
GTTCAGCTGGTTAGAATACCGGCCTGTCACGCCGGGGGTCGCGGGTTCGAGTCCCGTCCACTCCGCCATAACCGCAGATGTAGGCGCGAGCGCTGCGTGGCGCGCGTCCATCCCGTCACCCTCGGAACCTCTAAGACTAGCTAGCCATGCTTACAGCTATACGTGATCGCGTCAGCGGCTGGGTCGCTTATTTTATCTTCGGCGTGATCAGTCTAACCTTTGCGTTGTGGGGAATTGATCAATATTTCGGGGGCACAAACACGCGCGCAGTGGCCGAGGTGAATGGCGTCGAGATCCCAGCGCAGGCGTTTGCGTATCAGTACCAGCAGCAGCGACGCTACCTGCAGCAGGTCTATGGCGGCGAGTTGCCCAGCGACCAAAACGATGCGGCGATCAAGCGGTCGGTAGTCCAAGGCATGATACGCGCGGAGGTTTTGCAGCAGGAGGCGCAAGAGGCCGGATACAGAGTTGCAGACCAACCACTGATTCATGAAATCAGCGGCATGGAAGCGTTCAAGACGAACGGGCAGTTCGACAAGCAACGGTACGAGCAGCTTCTGCGGGCTCAGCAGCAAACGAAGGCGAGCTTCGAGCAGAACTTGCGGCGACAACTTGCTCTGTCGTACTTCGAGGATGGCATCTCACAATCGGCGTTTCTCCCGCGCGAGTTGCAAAGGGAGTTACTACGGCTCAAGAATCAGCGCCGAGAGCTGGCCTACTTCGTTATCCCAGCCGATGCAACGAAGATCAAGATCAGCGACGAGGCGATAGCTGATTACTACAAAATCCGTCGCGACAGTTTTCAGACGCCGGAGCGCGTAAGGCTTGCGTACGTCGAACTTAGCGAACGAGCCTTGAGGGACAACATCGAGGCCGATGACAAGGCGCTTCGCCGGCATTATCAGGAACAAATCGAACGCTACACCGCGCCTGAACAACGCAAGGCCAGTCAGATTCTGATCAAGGTGCCGGCGGATGCCCCGCAAGCCGCGGTCGCTAAGGCCCAGAAGCGTGCCAATGAGTTAGTGGCGCGCCTCAAGGCCGGAGAAGACTTCGCCGCACTAGCGAAGCGCTACTCGGACGACGATCTATCCGCGTCGTCCGGTGGAGATCTCGGTTACATAGCGCGCGGCGATTTGGCTCCAAGCTTCGAGGATGCCTTGTTCAGCCTAGCGGAGGGCGAGGTAAGTGGTCCCGTCAAAACGGACCTCGGCTTCCAGATCATCAAACTGACCGACATAGAACCAGCCCGCGTAAAACCCTTCGAGGACGAGCGCGCGGAGGTGGCGCGCGCCTATCGTCAACAAGAAGCCCAAGCGCGCTACAGCGAGCAGGCAGAGCAACTGCTCACCCTGGCCTACGAGCAATCGTCCGCTCTGGAGCCTGCGGCGAAGGCGCTCGATTTGGAGATCAAGCAGACGGAATGGGTGACCCGGCAGCAGGGCTCAGGTATCGCCACTGATCCAAAGGTGCGCGCGGCGGTCTTCAAAGAGGACGTGCTCGAGGGCGGCTACAACAGCGACATGGTGGAACTGGAGCCAGGTCACGCGGTGGTGCTGCGCGTGATTGAACATGAAGCGGCACGGCCGCAGCCGCTCGAGGCGGTCCGCGACGACATCAGGCAGGTTTTGGCGACGCAAAACGCGCGAGTAGAGGCTGCGGCGGCCGGCGAGCAGGCGCTTGCCGATCTGACGGGCGGCAAGACCCTGCAGGAAGTGGCCGAGCAGTATGGCGCAACGGTGGAGTCTCCTGGATTTGTTGATCGAACCGATGTGACGGTGCCGCAACCCATCATTGAAGTAGCCTTTGCGATGGATAAGCCGGCAGAAGGCGCCTCGTTTGGCGCCACGCAGCTCGCTGACGGATACGCCGTTATCGCGCTGCGCGACCTGCAGCCAGGCAAGGTGGACGGCGATGAAGCGACGGCATCCACCGCCCAGCCGGAGATCAACTATGGTCTGCGCGAGCAGGAAGCGGCGTACACCGCGCTAGAGCAAGGGGCTGAGATCGAAGTGATGCAGGAGAACTTCTAGGAACTCACCGGTGCTGCGGACCTATGGATCGCAGCATGGTTCGATGACAGTAGCGCCGTTCCGAATTGGCTGACTTAGCTCCAGGCTGCGTCCCGCGCCATAGGACAGTAGGCCTCCCGCATCTGATCACGGCGCCTGCTCGTAACCGGCCATGCCGATGATGTTATAGCCGGAGTCCACGTACAGGATCTCGCCGGTGATGCCGGACGCCAGATCGGAACAAAGGAAAGCGCCCGCATTGCCGACGTCCTCGATTGAGACATTTCGGCGCAGGGGCGCCTCTCGCTCGACGAGATCCAACATGCGGCGAAAATTGCCGATGCCGGCGGCGGCGAGGGTGCGGATAGGCCCCGCGGATACGCCGTTGACGCGAGTACCCTCAGGTCCCAGGGCATAGGCCAGATAGCGCACATTCGCCTCCAGGCTTGCCTTCGCAAGACCCATGACATTGTAGTTCGGCATGGCACGCACGGCGCCTAGATAGGTCAGCGTCAGCAGCGCGCCAGCACGACCGTGCATCATCTTGCGGCCACCCTTGGCCAAGGCCGCAAAACTGTAGCTGCTGATATCGTGCGCCATGCGGAACCCGTCGCGCGTGATGTTGTCGAGATAGTCGCCCTCCAGCGCCTCGCGGGGCGCGAACGCCACCGAATGCACGATGATATCCAGGTGATCCCAGTAATCGTCCAGATGGTCGAAGACCGCTTCGATCTGTTGATCGTCTTCTACATCGCAGGGCACGACGACGTCGGAGTCACATTCGCCGGCCAGTTTTTCGACTCTCGATTGAAGCCTGTCGTTCTGGTAGGTGAATGCAAGTTCGGCCCCTTCGCGACGCATCGCCTGCGCGATGCCCCATGCGATCGAACGATTGCTCGCGACCCCCACGATCAAGGCGCGTTTACCATCAAGAAAGCCCATGCGATGCCTCCCGTGATTTGATGCGTGTTACTACATCGCCTCGTGACTGTCAGAGTAGAACCCGCTGCAACGTTTGCGCGGCCAGTCGCATCATATGCGGGCCACCAGCGAGATACAATTCGCCACTCTGTCTGCCTTCCTAGACTTGTCACCGACGGTACGCGCATTATCATTGACCGCACTTAGAGCCATGCCGATGCCCCGCCTTAACCAGCATTCCAATTTCACACTCGCGAAATCCAGCTAGCCCGCAGTGGAAAGATTCACGACCAAGGACTTCTTTCTGTTCTCAGTGCTCGCCTTGGTGATGGTGATGATCCTGTTGGCCATGTACATGGTCGATCGCCAATGGATTAAGCTGGCAGAGATGCAGCGCACGCTGAACGAGCAGGCAGTGAGCCTGCAGACGCTCGCGCGCACGGTAAGCACAGGCGTTCGCGTCGACGGGGAAGCGTCCAATGCAAACGCACAAGCGATACCCGATTCCTTCGAACGGGCATATCGGGCGACGCAGATGGTCGGCTACGCGCCTGGCGATTGGCTGGTGTCGCCGTTCGCCACCGGCTTGAAGACCTTAACTCCGCTCGTCTCTTCCGATGCGTACGCCGCGGAAGTACAGACCTATGTACTGGAATCGCTGCTTACTCGTAATCCAGAGACCCTGGAGTGGGAAGGACTGATCGCAAAGAACTGGAGCGTCAGCGATGACGGACTGACGATCAGCTTCCGCATGCGCGAGGGCGTCAACTTCTCCGACGGGAAACCCATGGACGCAGAGGACGTCGCGTTCAGTTTCAATTTCATTATGAATCAAGAGATCGCAGCTCCGCGTCAGCGCGCGTACTTCGAGAAGATCGAGAGCGTGCGGCCGACCGGCAAGTACAAGGTGGTGTTCAAGTTCAAGGAACCCTATTTCGAGAGCCTGCAGTTGGCGGGCGGGATGCCGATCCTCGCCGAGCATTTCTACGCGCGTTATCTGCAGAAACCGCAGACCTTCAATCAGTCGACGGGGCTGTTGTTTGGGTCCGGTCCTTTCCGACTGGAGGACTCGGAAGGATGGACGCCCGATGGCGGCCTGGTGGAGCTTGAACGCAATCCCTACTACTGGGGGCCCATATTGCCTCCTTTCAACAAGCTGCTGTGGAAGGTCATTGCGAATGATAGCGCTCGGCTCACGACCTTCCGCAATGGCGATATCGATCTCTATGGCGCACGACCACGTGAGTACAAGACGCTAATGGATGATCAGGCCCTCATGGGCCGAGTACAGAACTTCGAATACATGAGCCCCACCGCAGGCTACAGCTACATCGGTTGGAACCAGAAGCGCAACGGCAAACCCACGCTCTTCGCGGACAAGCGCGTGCGGCAGGCGATGACCTATCTCACTGACCGCAAGCGCATCATCGAAGAGATCATGCTGGGTTATGCAGAAGTAGCCGTAAGTCCTTTCAGCCTGCGTAGTCCGCAGCACGATCACAGCATCGAGCCGCGTGAGTACAACCTGGAGAAGGCGAAGGAGTTACTCGCGGGGGCCGGTTTTCGGGATCGAGACGGCAATGGTGTGCTCGAGAATGCCGAGGGCGTTCCTCTAAGTTTTGAGCTGGTGTACTTCCAGGACAACGAAGACACACAACGGATTGCCCTGTTTCTGCGGGATATCTACGCGCGCGCCGGCGTCCTGATGATCCCGAAGCCGACGGAGTGGTCCGTGATGATCGATCTTCTCCAGCGGAAGAACTTCGACGCGATTACGCTGGGTTGGACTGGAGGTATCGAAACCGACATTTATCAAATCTTCCACAGCAGCCAGACTGTGGCGGGCGGCGACAATTTCATCAACTACGAAAACCCGCGCCTGGACGCCGTCATAGAGCAGGCGCGGTCCACGATCGACGAAGAGAAGCGCATGGCCCTCTGGCACGAGGCCGAACGCATTCTATACGAGGATCAGCCTTATACCTTCCTGATACGCAGCAAGAGTCTGGTATTCATCGACGACCGCATACACAACGTGCAGGTCACGCGACTCGGACTCAACAAAGACATTGTGCCGGTCGAATGGTTCGTGCCAGCGGAACTACAACGATATACCAACTGATCAGGGGCCCGAGGGGCTGATCCGTGCACACCTACATCTTGCGCCGTCTTGCGTTGATGCTCCCTACGCTATTCGGCATCACGCTGGTGGTGTTCGCCGTGATGGCGGCCGCACCCGGCGGCATCAGCGCGCAAAGCCTGATCCAAGGCCAGAATCTGGAGCCTGCCGCCAAGAAGGCGATGGAGGATTATTACAATCGGCTCTACGGGCTGGATCAGCCCGCGCCCGTTCAGTATCTGCGTTGGCTGAATAACGTCTCGCCCGTTGGGTTTACCTTCGATGCGGACGGGGACATCCAAGGCTTCTCGTTTACCAAGGGCTCCGAACTCGGCACCAGCTTCTACTATAACCGGCCGGTGCTCGAAATCATCGCCGAACGCCTGCCGATAACCCTGCTGCTCAACATCCTATCGATCCCGATCATCTATATCATCGCCATCACGGTTGGGGTACGCGCCGCGACTGAGCGGGGCAAGCGCTTCGACGTAACCTCGGGGGTGGCGATGCTGGGTTTGTGGTCGGTGCCGACCATGCTCACCGGCGTACTCATGATTGCCTTCCTGGCCAGCGACCAGTACTGGCGCTGGTTTCCGGCGGCCGGCATCAGCGAACGTGCGGCCTTGGAGATGCCCTTCATGCCGCACTGGGGCAGTTACACAGACGTGCTCATGCTGCTGCTGCTCGCAGTCGCTGGCGCCGCGCTCTTGGCGTGGCTCAGCCGCACGACTGGTCGGCGCACGCGCGCCATCGTAATGGCGGGATTAGGGGCGTTCCTTGGAGTAATGATGGCCGAGGAGGTGATGGGCCGCGGCATCTCGATTCTGCACGTCTTCCTGGGGTCAAGTTTGGCGGGTCTATTCGCTCTGGTCGGGCGCGCCGACTACGAGGGCCCACGCACCGTGACTATGGCGCTGGTTGGGCTGGGCCTTGGCATCGGTCTCGCGGCCGAGTTCGCGCAGGGGCAGTTCGTGCGAGGCTTCCTGCTCGATCGAATATGGCATCTCGTGTTGCCGGTGGTGTGTCTCTCCTATGGCGGGTTTGCCTTTCTCTCCAAGCTCACGCGCACTGCCGTACTGGAGAATCTGCTCGCGGATTACGCTCGTACCGCACGCGCCAAGGGAGTTAGGGAATTGGATGTCCTTTGGCGGCACGTCTTCCGCAACAGTCTGCTACCCCTTATTACGGTTTCTGCAACGCTGCTGCCGGGTCTCTTGGCTGGCGCCGTCATCGTCGAATCCATCTTCAGTATCGAGGGTATGGGCAAACTCGCGGTAGAGGCGGTCAAGCTTCGAGATCGCGAACTGGTGCTGTCAGTAACGCTGATCAGTGGCGTATTGACGTTGGTGGGCTACCTGATCGCCGACATCTGTTACGCCATCGCGGATCCTAGGGTCAGCTATGAGTGATGCGCATGCGCAGATCGAGCGTGGCGCTCATGCGCCAACGCCGCTCGCGTTGCCGGTGACAGTAGGTCCGCGCGGCCACCGCAGTTATTGGACGCAGATCGCGCGTGAGGTCTATTCGCAATGGGGCGCGAGGCTGGGCGCGGCATGGATCGCCTTGCTCGCGCTGATGGCCGTATTCGCACCGCTGCTAGCGAACAGTCATCCACTCTTGCTGAGCGAGAATGGTGAAGTGAGCAGTCCACTGGTCGAGTTCCTCACGCCCGGCGACGTCACGCTACTCGTGGTGTTCTTTAGCGGCGCGATACTGGTCTTCGTGCCCTTGCGGCTGCACATTAAACTGCTGAGCTTGACGCTCGTCCTGGCAGTCACCGCCAGCTTGAGCCTGGCCCTCATCTCACCGCCGTCGATCACCATCTACTCCGAGTACCGCGCCAAAGAGGCGCGGGGCGCCTACGACTGGGTGATTCATACGCCCATCCCGTATTCGCCTAAGGACTATCTGCGCGACTTCGGCGATGCCGGCTTCGAGGCGCCCCTGGAAGCTGTGGAGCGCACCCACTGGATGGGCACTGAAGAAAACGGTGCCGATGTACTGAGCCGGATGATCTACGCGTCGCGCATCGCGCTGGGCATCGGCTTCGTCGCGACCGGCATTGCGATGTTCATCGGCGTTATCCTCGGCGGGCTGATGGGCTACTTCTCAGGTGCCGTAGACATCATTGGTATGCGTCTGGTGGAAATCTTCGAGGCCGTGCCGACCTTGTTCCTGTTGCTGACGCTGGTCGCATTCTTCGGCCGCAGCCTGTATCTGATGATGGTCATCATTGGCGTCACGAGCTGGTCCGGCTATGCGCGCTACATACGCGCCGAGTACCTGAAGCTCCGAAACCAGGAGTTCGTGCAGGCCGCGATCGCCTGTGGACTGCCGCTGCGCTCGATCCTGTTTAGACACATGCTGCCCAACGGCATTGCGCCCATTCTCGTGGCGGCGAGCTTCGGTGTAGCCTCCGCGATCCTTGCCGAAGCGACCTTGAGCTTCTTGGGGCTGGGCCTCGTCGATGATCCGTCTTGGGGCCAGATGCTCAACCAGGCCGTGCAATTTGCGACCTTTCAGTGGTGGATGGCCTTGTTTCCGGGCAGTGCGATCTTCCTGACCGTGTTCTCGTATAACCTGATCGGCGAGGCCTTGCGCGACGCGATCGATCCTTATCTCAAGAAGACGGCGAGCTGAGCTGCATCGAGATGCTGCTGGAAGTCGAGAATCTGAAGACCTATCTCACCGTCGGTCAAGAGACGGTAAGGGCAGTGGACGATGTGAGCTTCTACATTAGTAAAGGCGAGACGTTCTGCCTGGTCGGAGAATCGGGCAGTGGCAAGTCCGTTACTGCGCTATCGGTTATTCAGCTGATGCCGGCGCGAATTACATTCCACCCGAATGGACGGGTCCTCTTCGATTATCGTCACAACGACGGCGCTGTCGAGCGCGTCGACATGCTGCGTCTGCCAGAGCACCGCAAACGCGAGATCCGAGGCGCGCGCATCAGCATGATCTTCCAGGAACCCATGACCTCGCTCAACCCGGTTTTTACCATTGGCGACCAGATCATCGAGACCTTGAACCTCCATCGCCCCGACTTGGGTGAGTCCCAGGCCCGCGCGCGCGCCCTAGAGGTCCTGCAACAGGTCCAGATACCCAATGCCGCGGAGCGCATGGATGACTACCCGCACCGGTTATCGGGCGGCCAGCGCCAGCGCGTGATGATCGCGATGGCCATCGCCTGTGAGCCCGATTTGCTGATCGCGGACGAACCCACCACCGCCTTGGACGTCACCGTGCAGGCGGAGATCCTGCAACTCATGAAGGACCTGCAGGCCCGGCGGGGCACCAGTATCCTGTTCATCACTCATGACTTCGGGGTCGTCTGCAAGATGGCAGACCGGTTGGCAGTGATGCGAAGAGGCAAGATCGTCGAAACAGGGACGCTCGCGCAGGTGCTGAAAGACCCGCAGCATGCATACACTAGGCAGCTGCTCGCTGCGCTGCCGGAGAACCTAGGCAAGGTTCATCGCGCAGTCAACACGACGCAGCCCGGCGGCGTCCAGAACAGTAGCATGAACGACAAGCCAGGAGTCAAGTCGGCGAAGCCGCTGTTGCAACTATCGCAACTGCAGATCTATTTCCCGGTCAAGAAAGGACTATTGAGGCGCACGGTGGGCTATGTCAAGGCCGTCGACGGTGTCACGCTAGAGATCCCGGCCGGGCAGATTCTGGCGCTGGTTGGCGAATCGGGCTGTGGGAAGACGACGCTCGGCCGCGCGATTCTGCGCCTCATCGAACCGACCGGAGGCAAGATTATCTTCGAAGGGCGAGACGTTACTGAAGCATCGGGCGCCAAGATCAAGCCCTTCCGGCGGAGCGCACAAATCATCTTCCAGGATCCCATCGCATCCCTGAATCCGCGCCTGACCATCGCGGTGACACTGACCGAACCTATGGCTGTGCACGGCATTGGCGATACGCGGGAAGAGCGCTTGGAGATTGCGCGCGAAATCCTGGCGCGGGTGCAGCTCGAGCCGGACCATGTGTGGCGCTATCCACACGAATTCTCTGGCGGACAGCGTCAGCGGATCTGTATCGCACGGGCGCTAGTCTTGAATCCCCGCTTTATCATCTGCGATGAAGTGACCAGCGCCTTGGATGTTTCGGTGCAGGCGGAGATTCTACAGATACTCTTGGACTTGCGCCGCGAGCGCAATCTCACCATATTGTTAATTACGCACGATATCGGTGTGGTGGAATACATCAGCGATGAGATCGCGGTCATGCTCGAAGGGCGTATCGTCGAGCGTGGTCCCACCGAAGCCGTATGCAAGCTGCCGGCGCATCCCTATACGAAGAAGCTATTGTCCGCCGTACCTCGGGTGGGGCTGCCATAACTCGCGGCGAGAGCGCCGCGATCAGAACCAAGGGAGGAGCTTTTGGCGCCAGGGACGCTTGGCGGGAAAGGGCCTTTTCGGCCTGGCCAGCACGACAGAGACGTTGTCTCTGCCGCCATGCTCGTTGGCCAGCGCGATCAATTGACCTGCGGCCTCGTCCAAATCTCCGCCATAGATCTTAAGCAGTCGATGGATATCGTGGTCGTTGACCATATCGGTCAGGCCGTCTGAGCAGAGCAGGTAGATGTCATTGGCCAGCGCACCATCCTCCCGGATTTCCACGGTGACACTCGCCTCGGTGCCTACCGCGCGGGTCACCAGGTTCTTGGCCAACGAGGCATGCGCTTCGGCGGGCGTGAAGAAGCCCCTGCTGATCATCTCCTGACGCAGCGTATGATCCACCGTAATCTGTTCCAGCCGATCATTGCGCAGGCGATACATGCGTGAGTCGCCCACGTGGGCGACCGTAATGCGATTGTCATAGAAGATCGCCAGCACCAGGGTCGTGCCCATACCTTGATACTGTGGCTCTGTTTTGCCGGCCTGATAGATCAGGCTATTGGCGCTCGCTATGGCTTGGCGTGCTGCAAGACTCTCTCCGACGTAGCCGGTGGCGGCATCGATCTCGCCGGGCGCAAGTGCGGGTATCGAGGCTCTCAGGCGCTCCAAGACCGTCTCAACGGCGAGCCTACTGGCGATGTCTCCCCCGCGATAGCCACCCATGCCGTCGGCAAGGACTATCACGCCTATCTCCGGCGCATCGCCTATGCGGTCCTCATTGCGAGAGCGCACCTGGCCTGTATGGCTGCGGCCGGCGATATCGAGGACGGTCTGTAAGTTCATACGCTGCTGGTTAGTGGTCCAAGTCTGCGGCAGCTTATGGGTTCCGAGGTGCGCACGATGTGAGTGTGATCACGCGCGGTGCACTCGTCATGAGCGGTCTGACTGGAGGCTATATCGCGACGATGAACGGTGCCAAGCGCGCGCTCTGCAGCTAGCGCGGCTGTGATTTGCGCGTCGCTCTAAGCGATAGCCCTACAGGGAGCCGGCATCGACATACAAGGTCATCGCTTGTCCGGGATAAAGCAGGCTCTCACTCGGCATCTTATTCCAAACCCGCAGATCGGAGACTGTTACCTTGAACCGACGGGCAATGGCGTAGAGAGAGTCGCCACGTTGTACCGAGTAATTGATAACCGCTCTGTTCGGGTTCGACGGCGCCGAATCGCCCCAAATGACCAGCCGGTCTCCTGCCCTGATCAGCGCACCGGACGACTTGCCGTTCCACCTCACCAGATCGGCAAGCGCGACGTCGTAGCTGCGCGATATACTCCAGAGGCTCTCGCCGCTGCTGACGACATGCGTGTAGGGCGTGCCAGGCTCAGGTCGAGACGTCGCCAGTTGCGCGGCGGCGAAGATGCTGGGAGTCGTCCCCTGCGGCACCAGCAGATGGTCGCCGGCGCGAATACGACTGCTACGCAGTCCGTTACTCTGTTGAAGGACGCTCACGCTCACGCCATAACGTTGCGCGATGGCAGTGAGTGTATCGCCCGTATTGATCGGGTAGCGCAGCCAGGTGACCCGTTCTTCGGAGGGCAATTCAGACAGCCGCAGCTTGAAGCCATCGACTTGCGCTATCGGCAGGAGGAGGCGGTGGGGACCTTCGGGATCGGTCGCCCAACGGCTGAAGCCTGGATTGAGCAGCCGGAACGGCTCGATCTCCATATCCGCCAGTCTGGCCGCCAGCGCTAGATCGATCTGACTCTCGATATCGACGGTCGCAAGATACGGTTCGTCGGGCACCGGCCACAACTCGATGCCATAAGCAGAGGGATCCAGTACCAAGGCTTTCAGCGCTAAGAGCTTCGGCACGTAGTTACGCGTCTCGGCCGGAAGATCGAGGTGCCAGAAATCGATAGGCTTGCCGAGGCGACGGTTGTCTTTTATCTCGCGCAGGACCCTGTTCGGACCAGCGTTGTAAGCGGCCAGCGCGTGAAACCAGTCTCCGTCGAACTGCTCGTGCAGCGTCTTTAGATAATCGAGGGCGGCTAGCGTCGACGCGTAGACATCGCGCCGTCCGTCGTACCACCAGTTTTGCTTGAGTCCGTACACGTTGCCGGTGTCCGGTATGAACTGCCATATACCGGCCGCGTGCGAACGCGAGTATGCGGACGGGAGATACGCGCTCTCAACGATGGGCAGCAAAGCCAATTCGGTCGGCAGCTGTCGGCGCGCGAGCTCCTCCAGGATGAAGTATAGGTACGGTTCCGCGCGCTCGGTGACGAGTTTCAGATAATCCGGCTTGGACTGATGCCAGGCCAGATATTGACGCACACGCGTATCATCGCCGGCCTGTGGCATGGCGAAGCCAGCGCGTACTCGCTGCCAGATGTCGCGCGGCGCGACGCTGGATGTCTCAGTATCCGCGGCAGGAGCATGTTTGATCGACGCACCCCGCGTGGGTCCCGCGGATGCGTCGGCCGTATTGTCATCAGATACGACTCGCCTCGCAACACGCGCCGTGCGACGACTGTCTGTCCGCAATTCCGCGTCGTCCGATATCCGTGGGTCCTTGGTCGGGCGCGTGCTGCAAGCGCTCAGTGCCACGCACAAGACAACGAGTGCTGCGCAAGTCAACGGGAGGCGCATAGACATGCCACAGACTCTAGCCGCTGCCGCCGCACTATTACAAGCTTCTGTCTATGCTGATCAAACCACCGATCGTATTGGAATGTCCGCCGATCGCGCTATGGTGCGCGCGTGCCCCCGAGTGGTAAAAGCGCTATCCTAAGCTGCCATGGAGAGCAGCAAGCACTGCATCGATGCGCCTGCCCAATTGGCGGCTGCCATGCGCCACTGGTACGCCTCTCATGCGGGCAGGCTGCTGCTCGCCGATGTTCGTAGTCGGCTCGATGAGGTGCTCGCCTCGCGGTTCGGCTACCACGCGGTGCAGATCGGTTGTGTCGCGTCTGACTTCGATCTGCTCGCGGCTAGCCGCATCAAGCATCGGGTCTGTATGGATATCGATCCGTGCGCGGCCGAGCTGATCGCCAGCCCAGCGGCCTTGCCATTCGACGCCGATTGCATCGACCTCCTGCTCCTGATGCATACGCTCGATTTTTCAGCGGAGCCTCACCGGGTGCTGCGCGAGGCGGAGCGCGTCTTGATCCCGGAAGGCTGTCTGATCCTTGTGGGATTCAATCCATGGAGCTTGTATGGGCTATGGGGCGGCCTGCTCGGTTGGCGCGGGCGGGCGCCATGGTGCGGACATTTCTACTCTGGCGCGAGGCTCAGGGACTGGCTTTCTTTACTGGGCTTCGTTGTGGATTCCTGCGACTACAGTAGCTTCCGGCCTCCGCTCCAACGTCCTCGTCTGCTGCAACGGCTTAAGGCGCTTGAGCAGATCGGGCGCCGCGCCTTTCCCATGTTTGGCGGGGCGCGCCTGGTCGTGGCGCGCAAGCGGGTATCGACGCTCACACCACTGAAACCGCGTTGGGAGCGGCGGCGCTCCCTGGTTCCAGCAGGTCTCGCGGGGCCTTCGGCACGCATCGACGGCAATGCCCGTTGAGATCTTTACCGACGGCGCTTGCCGCGGTAATCCCGGGCCAGGCGGCTGGGGAGTGCTGTTGCGATATCGCGGTCGTGAGAGATGCCTCAAGGGTGGCGAATTGTTGACCACCAATAATCGCATGGAGATGACTGCCGCCATTGTCGCATTGGAGGCCCTCAAGCGTGGGTGCGACGTGGTGCTGACTACGGACTCGAGATATCTCATGGAAGGCATGGGTCGCTGGATCATGCGCTGGAAAGAACATGGCTGGAAGACCGCGGCGCGCAAGCCCGTCAAGAACGAGGACCTGTGGCGAAGGCTGGACGCGGCCAGCAGCCGCCACCGCATAGAGTGGCGATGGATCAAAGGCCACGCTGGCCATCCTGAAAATGAACTCGCGGACCGGTTGGCGAACGAGGCCATCGATGAGTTGCTCGCGGACGCAGGGCGGACGCCTGCTGTCGTAACCTGAATCTCGAACGCCCCGGGGACCATAGCCATGCGGCAGGTCGTGCTCGACACGGAGACCACCGGCCTGGAGGCCTCGCGCGGTCACCGCATCATTGAGATCGGCTGCGTCGAGATCGTCAACCGCAGGATCACCGGCCGTACCTTCCACAGCTATGTGCAACCCGACCGGGACATCGATCTGGGCGCCGTCGAGGTGCACGGTATTACGGCGGAGTTCCTGGCCGACAAGCCGCGCTTCGCGGACATCGCCTCGCGGCTGCTCGACTTCGTCCGCGACGCGGAGCTGATCATTCACAACGCCTCGTTTGACGTCGGCTTCATCGATGCCGAGCTGGCCGCGATCGCGGCCGGCTGCATTCGAGATACCTGCGCGGTGCTCGACACCCTGGAGCTCGCGCGTCGACTCCACCCCGGTCAGAAGAACAGCCTTGATGCCCTATGCAAGCGTTACAACGTAGACAATTCCAATCGCGAGGTGCATGGCGCGCTGCTGGACGCGCGCCTGCTGGCCGATGTGTATCTCGCCATGACGGGCGGCCAAGTCAGCCTGCTGCTGATGGACGATGCCGGCATGGCCCAAGGGGCGGCGCATGTGGCCATGCGGCCCCTTGGCGAGCGTCGTCCCTTGCGCATCATAGCGGCAGGTCCCGAGGAGCTTGCGGCGCACGCCGCCCATCTGCAGGCCATCAACAAATCCAGCGGAGGCAGATGCCTATGGCTGCGACCGATGTCCTGATCCTTACTGCCGCTGCTTCATCAGCCTTTGTTTGTCCCGTTGCCAATCGCGCTGTTTTTCCGCCGATCGCTTGTCGTATTGCTTCTTTCCGCGCGCAAGGCCGATCTCCAGCTTGGCGCGTCCGTTCTTCCAGTACAGTGCGGTGGGTACCAGGGCATAGCCCCTGCGCTCTACCGCGCCGATGAGCTTGTCCAATTGGCCGCGATGCAGGAGTAGTTTCCGCGTTCGGGAGGGGTCGGGCGAGACGTGCGTGGAGGCCGTAGGCAGGGGCGTGACATGCGCGCCCAGTAACCAGGCCTCGGCATCCTTGATCAGAACATAACTCTCGCTGAGTTGAACCCGCCCGCCACGCAGACTTTTGACCTCCCAGCCCTGAAGCGCGAGACCCGCCTCGAAGCGTTCCTCGATAAAGTAATCATGCCCTGCCTTTTTGTTGAGTGCGATCGTGCTGCCGCCACGTTCGTTCTGCCTGGCCATGCACTCATTATAGGTAATAAATCCAGGCGCCGATCTAAAGGCTGGTTGGCTCTTCCGTTACACTCTGAGCTCGACGCTCTGACCTAGACTGACACGCTCATGCGTAACGTACACCGCGAGGCAGTGGTGTCCTGGACCCCGGCCCAGATGTTCAGCCTCGTCAACGACATCGAGGCCTACCCACGTTTCCTGCCGTGGTGCCGCAGCGCGCGGGTGTTGCAGCGGGATGCCACGCAGATCCGGGCGATGTTGGTGGTGGGCAAGAGCGGGTTCGAGAAGGCGTTTACCACGCTCAACTGCCTGCAACAGGATCGATCCGTGGACATGCGGCTGGTCGAGGGTCCCTTTCGTCACCTGCAGGGACTATGGCGTTTCGAGCCGCTCGATGTGGATCGATGTCGCGTCTCGTTGAGCCTGTGGTTCGAGCTGTCCGGCGCGCTGATGGCCCTGACGCTGGGACCGGTCTTCAATCAGGCAGCAAATACGCTGGTCGACGCCTTTGTCAAGCGGGCACATGAGGTCTACGGTGCGCCTTGAAGACGGCAGCCAAATCCTCGTCGAGGTCGCCTATGCGCGTCCTGACGAGCAAGTCATAATCCAGCTCAAAGTTGCCGCCAAATCCACGGCGGGCGCGGCGATACGGAGTTCTGGCGTGCTTCAGCGCTTTCCTGAAATCGACCTCTCTATCCACAAGGTGGGTGTATTCGGTAGGCTAGTTGGGCTTGACCATCTGGTATGCAACGGCGATCGGATAGAGATCTATCGACCCTTGATCGCGGATCCGAAGGAGAGCCGCAGGCGCAGGGCCGCGGCGTCCAAGCCTGCTGCAGAACCCTCGGCGCGGCGTGGAGGCCGTGGAGGATAGCCGCTAACCTTCGGCTGTATCCGCCTGAATCTCCGGCCGTTCAATCCTGACGACTTGCCCGTCCTGGAAGAACACCGTCAACCTGCGCTGTTGTAGGGGGCCGTCGCCGGGTTTGAAGTAATAGACGTAGTCCCAACGGTCGGCGTGATAGCTATCGTCGATCATTGGGCTGCCGAGCAGAAAACGCACCTGCTCGGTGTTCATGCCGACCCTGAGCTGCTCTACGGCCTGGGCCTCCAGCGCGTTGCCCTGTCGGACGTCGATCTTGTGCACCTCGAATACCGAGCACGCCCCGAGCCATGCGCACGCGGCGCCGATCACGGCCAGGTGCAAGGACGCTCGCCACCAGCGAATCATACTCATTAATTGGGTTTTGGAAGTGGTAAACTGCGAAGGGAAGGCATAATACGTCATCCTAACCGGAGCGCATAGTGGAAAGCCAGGATCTCAAGAAGGCGGGGCTAAAGGTGACGCTGCCGCGCATGAAGATCTTAGAGATACTCGAATCCTCGGGCCTGAAAGATCATCATCTCAGCGCGGAAGACATCTACAAGCGACTTATCGACGGCGGTGAAGATATAGGGCTGGCCACCGTATACCGCGTGCTGTCCCAGTTCGAGGCGGCGGGCATCGTCATCCGCCATCACTTCGAGGGCGGGCAGTCCGTCTTCGAGCTCGATCGCGGCGACCACCACGACCACATGGTCGACCTTGAGACGGGTAAGGTTATCGAGTTCAACAGCGATGAGATCAAGCGCATCCAGAAGGAGATCGCCGACCAGCACGGCTACGTGATCGAAGAGCGTAGTCTGGTGCTCTATGTGCGACCCAAGAAGAATGGCAAGCTTGATTAGTCGGCGATCGTAGGCGCGGGAGGACACTCAGCGCGCGTGGACGGCGCGCGAGATCATCTCCTTGGCATGCGCCCGCGTCTTCTCGGTCAACTCCACGCCGCCTAGCATACGCGCAACTTCTTCGACCCGCTCCTCAACTTCCAGCTCAGCCACTTGCGTGCGCGTCGTCTGTCCGTGCGACCGCTTGCTGACCCGGAAGTGGTAATGCGCCTGTGCCGCGACCTGGGCGAGGTGCGTGACGCATAAGACCTGTCGCCGTTCTCCCAGCGCGCGCAAGCGACGCCCCACCACCTCCGCAACCGCGCCGCCGATGCCCGCGTCTACCTCATCGAAAATGAGCGTCGGAACGCTCAAGCCTTGCGCTGCGAGGACCTGAAGCGCGAGGCTTATTCTGGATAGCTCGCCACCGGAGGCCACCTTTTGCAGCGGCTTGAGCGGCTGACCGGGATTAGCGCTAACATTAAACGTGATGCGATCAAGGCCATGCGCCGTAGGCGAGTGCTTATCCGCGAACTCCACGTCGATATCAAAGCGACCACCAGCCATTCCCAACGCCTGCATCGCGCCCGTGACCGCTTTGCTCAGTTCCTCGGCGGCGGCGGCACGCGCCTCGTGAATGGCGAGCGCCATTGAGTGGTATTCGTCCCGCAACTCCTGCAGCCGCTCGCGCATACCCTCCATATCCCATCCCGCGCCCTGCAACGATGCGAGCTCGGTTTCCAGCTCCGCCTGGCGATCCGGGAGCCGCGTGGGTTCAGTCCGGTGTTTGCGTGCGACTTGGTGGATATCGGCAAGTCTGGACTCTATCCAGGCGAAGCGTTCCGGATCGAGATCCATGCTGTCGGCATAATGACGCAACGCGCTGGCCGCTTCCCTTAACTGTGCCTGCGCCGCGCCGAGTAGATCCGCAGGTTCTTGAAGCCTGCTGTCGAATTCCACGAGCGCCGCGAGCGTGGCCGTTATCTTGCCGAGACCCGCGTCCAGCGTTGCCTCGTCGGCCGCGTACAACGCTGAATAAGCCATGAGGCTGGCTTCCTTCAATCGCTCGGCGTGGGCCAAGCGGCGGTGCTCCTCTTCGAGCGCGTCCAACTCATCAGCGCCGAGTCTGAGGTCGGCAAGCTCTTGTACCTGAAATCGCAGCAGATCAAGGCGCTCTTCCCGCTCGCGGCTATGCGTCGTAAGGGATTGCAATCGATCCTCGAGCGCGCGTAGTTCGCGGTAGCAAGCATCGAGGCGCGCCAGACGTTCGCTATTGCCGGCATGTGCATCCAGCAGCTGGCGCTGGGTATCGGCACGCAGCAAGGAGACATGCTCATGTTGACCGTGTATGTCGACCAGCATCTCGCCGAGCTGCCGCATGATCTGCAGCGACGTCGGCGAGCCATTGACGTAGGCCTTAGAACGTCCATCCCGGGAAATAACGCGCCGCAGGAGGCATTCGTCGTCAGTACCCAGTTCATGTTCGTCCAACCACTGCAGAATCGGAGCTTGCTCGCGGACCTCGAGTGCCAGCGTGATCTCCGTCTTATCGGCACCCTCGCGGACCGTGCCGCTGTCAGCGCGGTCGCCCAGCACCAGTCCCAGGGCGTCGATCAGGATAGACTTGCCGGCGCCGGTCTCACCGGTCAGCACGCTCATGCCCGGTCCGAATTCGAGTTCCAGCTCATCGATGATCGCAAAATCGCGGATGTGAATGCGGGTTAACATCAGAAAAGGAGTGTATAAGCCTGATCTAGCCATCCAAGGCCCACCATCTTGCATAGTTTGAACCTCCGCCGGGACATCCTTTGTTGAGCGTTCGCCCGGGGCCGATGTTCTAGTAGCCATCCGCCTGCATCAGGCTCCTCCTAAGGTCGGCGATTCCTGCTCGCTAGGAAGGGCCGGCCACGACCTTCCTGTTCGTGGCGCTCGCCGGGGTGAGGCGGGAATTCACGCAGCACTGCTTCCTGCCACCGAACGCCCGAGCACCGGCCGGCGCTCGGGCCGAGACAGCGACATGTTGAATGTCGTCTTCCTTCCAGCTCACCCCCACCTCAGCTTTGCTCTCAGGATCTGAAAGTAGTTGTGATCCTGCGGCTGAATGAGGCGCAAATACGGCGCCTTGCGCTCGATGCAGATCTTGTCATTCGGCATCAGGTCCACGTCGCCCTGGCCATCGAACGAGGCGCCCGCGGGTGTGGCGTTCTCGCGGCACAAAACCACCTCGATGCGGCTCTCGGCATCCACTACTATCGGTCGATTGGTGAGGGTGTGTGGGCAGATCGGCACCAGCACGATGGCCTCCAGGCTGGGGTACAGTATGGGTCCCCCGCCGGACAGCGCATACGCCGTGGAGCCAGTTGGCGTGGATACGATGAGCCCATCGGCACGCAGGGTGTTGACGAAACGACCGTCGATATAGATCTCGAGCTCGATCATGCGCACGGAGCCCTTCACGTGCGCGACAACCTCATTGAAGGCGTCACTCTGGGCGGCAAGCCTGCCGGCTCGCATGACGCGGGCATGCAGCAAATGGCGGCGCTCCTCCCGGTAGCGGCCGCTAAAGATCTGCTCCAGCCGCGAGATCATGTCATCGGGGGAGATATCCGCCAGAAAGCCGAGGCGTCCACGATTGATGCCCAACAGCGGGACGTCATACTCGATCAAGGAACGAGCGGCGTGCAGCAGCGTACCGTCGCCGCCGACGACGATAGCCAGATCGCAACGCCTTGCGATCTCCTCTCGACGCACGCTGCTCAAGCCCGTATGCCGTAACAGCGGACCGGCGCTCTGATCCACCAGCACCTCGTGTCCGCGCGCGCGGAGGTAGTCGAGCAAGGCGCGCACGGTGTCACCGAGCAGCATATCGCTCGGCTTGGTGATCAAACCTATGGCTTTGAATTCGGTCAACGGCGCCCCTCGGCCGATTAAGTTATCACGCGGCGGAGACACAACCAACCTGGCGCAATTCTTGACATGAAACTTGTCGGTGGTGATGATGCGGTGACGCTTCGTTCCCGCATGCGTCAATGCGTTTCCGGGGAATGGCCATCTCGATGATCAACGAAACTTCATCACTGACCGTACTCAGCGAACGCGCCCAACACCTGTTCAAGGTGCTGGTGGAGACCTATATAGGCGAGGGCAAGCCGGTAGGCTCGCAGACCTTAGTGCGCGCGGCGGCGGTGGATCTAAGCCCGGCGACCATTCGCAATGTGATGGCCGATCTCGAAGACAAGGGTTTGATCTATTCGCCGCATGCCTCGGCCGGGCGCATTCCGACGGTGAAAGGCTATCGCCTGTTCATCGATACCATGCTCAACGTCAAACCGCTCAACGACATGGTCATCGACCAACTCAAAGAGCGGTTGCACCGCGACCTCACTCCTCAAAGCCTGGTCGAGGCGGCGTCGGACATGCTATCAGGCATTACCCGGCTCGCCGGTGTAGTCACCTTACCGCGCCAGAAGCATGCCGCCCTGCGCCAGATCGAATTCCTTGGGCTATCGGAAAACCGCGTCCTGGCCATTTTGGTGATGAACCAGCAGGAGGTGCAGAATCGCATTATTCATTTGGATCGTGCGTACTCCGCATCGGAACTGCAGCAGGCCGCCAATTATCTCAATGAGAAATTCGCGGGCAGAGATCTCAATGCTGCCCGCCAGGAACTCCTGAGGGAGCTAGACGCGGTGCGCGAGGATATGAATCGCATGATGCGTTCCGCCATTGAGCTGGGAGAGAAGGCCTTCGCCCGGGATGAACAGACGGAAGACGGCTTTGTGGTGGTAGGACAGACCCATCTCATGGGTTACGAACAGCTGTCCAATGTCGACAAGCTGCGCCAGCTGTTCGCCGCGTTTAGCGCCAAGCGCGACATCCTGCACCTGTTGGATAGATGCCTGTGCGCAAGGGGCGTGCAGATCTTTGTCGGTCAGGAGTCCGGCTATCAGGTGCTCGATGAGTGTAGCGTCGTATCGGCGCCTTATTCGGTACAAGGAGATGTGATCGGCGTTTTGGGCGTGATTGGTCCCACGCGCATGCAGTATGACCGCGTGATCCCCATCGTCGATATTACCGCCAAACTGCTCGGCGCGGCCTTGAATACCCGCAAGCCGGGCCCTATGTGATGATCAAGCCGGCCCGGCCGGCCTCGAAATCCTGTTCAAATCTGGAGTGAGTAATGGCTCAGAAGGAGCAATCCGGACAATTCACGAATGCGTCCGCCGCCGACGCCGTGCAGCAAAACGACGCGGATAACGATGAGGCGGTAAACACCGTAGAGGTCGAAGATGCCATCGACGTGGACGCGCTGCGCGCGGAACTCGACGATGCGCGAGCGAAGGCCGATGATTATTGGAACAGGCTCTTGCGCGCGCAGGCCGAAATGGAAAATCTGCGCAGACGCAACGCGCGTGAGCTAGAGCAGGCGCATCGTTTTGCACTGGAGCGGTTCGCGACGGAGTTGTTGCAGGTCAAGGACAGTCTGGAGATGGGCGTCGACGCCGCACGCTCCGAAACAGACGCGGAAAAGCTGCGGGAGGGTACTGAATTGACGCTCAAGATGCTCACGCAGGTCATGAAGAGATTCAACATAGAGGAGATCGATCCGCAAGGCGCGCCGTTCGATCCCGAACGTCATCAGGCCATGACCATGCAGGAAAATCGGCAATTGCCGCCGAACACGGTGGTGGCCGTTATGCAGAAAGGTTATGCCCTCAACGATCGGCTCTTGCGCCCGGCAATGGTCATCGTGAGCAAGGCGCCGGAGGAAGGATCGAGGTCTTGATGCACAGGCACGCCGCTCGGAGGTGATGCTACTCATGATCACGCCGCCCGCGATCAATCCATGGAGACTTGCTTGAATTCATGGAAACCGCCCCTACTAAGCCATTGAGGATTACTGTTTAGTTCCACGATTTCGGAGACAACCATGGGAAAGATAATCGGCATTGACCTTGGCACCACCAATTCTTGCGTGGCTGTGATGGAAGGCAAGAATCCCAAGGTCATCGAAAACAGTGAAGGCGATCGCACGACGCCGTCGATCGTCGCCTTCACTGAAGACGGTGAGGTGCTGGTAGGGCAGAGCGCTAAGCGTCAGGCCGTCACTAATCCGGCGAATACCCTGCATGCGATCAAGCGGCTGATTGGCCGCCGCTACCAGGAAGATGCCGTGCAGAAAGACATCAAGCTGGTGCCTTACAAGATTGTCAAGGCCGACAATGGCGATGCGTGGGTAGAGGTGCGCGGCAAGAAGATGGCGCCGCCGGAGATCTCCGCGCGCGTCCTGCAAAAGATGAAGAAGACGGCCGAGGACTACCTGGGTGAATCGATCACTGAGGCGGTCATAACGGTGCCGGCCTATTTCAATGATTCCCAACGCCAGGCCACTAAGGACGCAGGCAAGATCGCCGGTCTGGACGTCAAGCGCATCATCAACGAGCCGACCGCTGCCGCTTTGGCCTATGGTCTTGATAAGAAGCGCGGCGATCGGAAGGTCGCGGTCTATGACCTGGGTGGCGGTACTTTTGATATCTCGATCATCGAGATCGCGGAGGTCGACGGCGAGCACCAGTTCGAGGTGTTGTCCACGAACGGCGATACCTTCCTGGGCGGCGAGGACTTCGATATCCGGATCATCAATTACCTGGCCGACGAGTTTAAGAAGGATCAGGGCATCGACCTGAACAAGGATCCGCTTGCCAAGCAGCGTCTTAAAGACGCCGCCGAGAAGGCCAAGATCGAGCTGTCCTCCAGCCAGCAGACGGAGATCAACTTGCCTTATATCACTGCGGACGCGAGCGGCCCCAAGCACCTGAACATCAAGCTGACTCGCGCCAAGCTCGAAGCGCTGGTAGAAGACCTGTTGCAACGCACGATTGAGCCTTGCCGCATCGCCTTGAAGGACTCCGAGTTGTCGGCCAAGGACATCGATGACGTGATCCTGGTCGGCGGTCAGACCCGCATGCCGAAAGTGCAGCAGGTCGTTAAGGACATCTTCGGCAAGGAGCCGCGCAAGGACGTGAATCCGGACGAGGCAGTAGCGATAGGTGCCGCCATCCAGGCGGGCGTGCTGGGTGGTGAGGTCAAGGACGTGCTGTTGCTCGATGTGACCCCGCTGTCTCTGGGCATCGAAACCCTGGGCGGCGTGATGACCAAGCTCATCGAGAAGAACACGACCATTCCGACGAATGCGCAGCAGGTGTTCTCGACCGCCGATGACAACCAGACCGCGGTGACGGTTCACGTGTTGCAGGGCGAGCGCGACATGGCGAGCGCCAACAAGTCGCTGGGCCGCTTTGATCTGACCGACATACCGCCGGCCCCACGCGGCGTGCCTCAGATCGAGGTGACCTTCGACATCGACGCGAACGGCATCCTGAATGTATCCGCCAAGGACAAGGCTACTAGCAAGCAGCAATCCATCGTCATCAAGGCCTCGAGCGGATTGAACGAAGAGGAAATCCAACGCATGGTCAAGGATGCCGAGGCGCATGCCGAAGAGGATCGCAGGTTCCATCAGACGGTGGCGGCGCGCAATCAGGCGGACAATCTGATCCACGCCACGGAGAAGTCGCTCAGGGATCTGAGCGACAAGGTGGACAGCGACGAGCGCAAGCAGATCGAGACTGCCATCGCGGAACTACGCGAGGCCATGAAGGGCGACGACAAAGATGCGATAGAGGCCAAGACCGCGAGCCTGAGCCAGGTTTCCGGCAGGCTTGCCGAGCGCGTCTATGCCCAGCAGCAGGGCGGTGGTGAGAAGGCGGAGCAGTCAGCCGAAAGTCGCGAGAACGCACGTGGTGAAGCCCGTGAGGATGTGGTGGACGCCGAGTTCGAGGAAGTGGACGACGGCAAGAAGTAATGCCTGCACGTTAGGATCGAACAAGATCAGAAGATCTGTTCAAGGGACGCAGGCAGCGGTACGCAAGGTGCTGCTGCCTGCTTTGCGTTGTATGCGTTTAGAAAAACGAATCGATTGTCTGAAATGATCGCCTGGAACCGGCAGACGTTTCGCGGGCCGTCCCGCAAGTCTCGCATGTAATAGCCCGAGCCTTGTCCGGCATGAGCAAACGCGACTATTACGAAGTGCTGGGTGTCGAGCGTTCGGCGCCCGAGGCCGAGCTGAAAAAGGCTTATCGTCGCCTGGCCATGAAATACCATCCCGACCGACGCCCAGGAGACGCGGAGGCAGCCCAGCAATTCAAGCTGGCCAAGGAGGCGTACGAGGTCTTGTCGGACCCTCAGAAGCGGGCGCTCTATGACCAGTATGGCCATGCTGGCGTGGAGCGCAGCGCCGGCGGTGGCTTCCGCGGCGGCTTCGGAGACATCTTCGATGATATCTTTGGCGATATCTTCGGTGGAGGCCGCGGCGGCCAACGCGGGTATAGGGGTGCGGATCTCCAATACAACCTTGAACTGAGCCTCGAAGAAGCCGTCTTCGGCACCGAGGCCAAGATCCGGGTGCCGACCCTCGTTCAGTGCCGCACCTGTGGTGGCAGTGGCGCGCGCCCCGGTGCCTCGCCGCAGACCTGCAGCACCTGCGACGGCGTGGGTCAAGTACGCATGCAGCAGGGCTTCTTCTCCGTACAGCAGACCTGTCCACACTGCCGCGGGGCAGGCAAGATCATCAAAGATCCCTGTGGAGCTTGCCGCGGGCAGGGCAGGGTGGAGGAGCCAAAGACCTTGTCCGTCAAGGTGCCCGCGGGCGTCGACGCCGGCGATCGCATCCGCCTAGCCGGCGAAGGCGAGGCTGGCGGAAGAGGCGGTGGGCCTGGGGATCTTTACGTTCAGATCAGGGTCAAGCCGCACCCCTTGTTCACGCGTGATGGCAACAATCTGCTGTGCCAGGTACCCATCAGCTTCACCACCGCGGCGCTGGGGGGCGAACTCGAGGTGCCTACGTTGAACGGGCGCATGGCTCTGAAGATTCCACCCGAGACCCAGACGGGCAAACACTTCCGCCTGCGGAGCAAGGGCGTTAAACCAGTACGCGGCGGGCCTGAGGGCGATCTGATCTGTCAGATCAAGGTAGAGACGCCTGTGAATTTGACCAAACGACAGAAAGAGCTACTGGAGGAGCTGGACAAGAGTTTGGTAGACGGTGGCGAGCGTCACAACCCTCAAGCGCAAAACTGGTTGGATGGTGTAAAGCGCTTCTTTGAGGACATCAAGTTCTGGCAGTAGCTGTGAGCAGGTGACACGGCTAATCGCTGAGCTCTGGCTCCTAACTAACCCTCTGTGAATGACAAACCCGTTCTGGCCTCTCGCGCTGCTTCAGTGTGATTGCTCCCGTTCGCATGATCCGACTGCATTGCCATCAGTGGCCGATAGGCGAAATGCGAAATTCACGCGCGCTCTCGAGTTTCCGCAAGGATTCTGCAAGCCGCGCCAGTTGAGATGAGTCGGTAGTGCGAATGACCATGCGGTATTCGAATGAAGATCCATCGTCGCTGGTGCGATAGCTCATGTTAGCGATCGTGAAACCGTGATCTTCAAGCAGCCGCCTGACCTCCGCTTCTGGCAGGGTGTTGGCGCGCGCGAAACGGATGTAATGATGAGCGAATGACTCGCTCGGCATCCTGGCTTCGATCCATCGAAACACGGACAGCGTGCCAAGCGTTAATGTCGTGCCGACCAACGCCGCAAAATTGAATCCCACGCCTATCAAGATGCCGATCGCGGCGGTGAGCCAGATCGATGCGGCTGTGGTCAAGCCTCGGATCGTCAGCCCTTCCCTGAAGATGACGCCGCCGCCGAGGAAGCCTATGCCCGTCATGATGCCTTGGGCCATGCGGATCGGATCCGTTCGTACTAGGGGTATCCCCATACCCTGACCCCATCGCGACTGGTAAAGCGCCGTGAGCATCAGCAAGCTGGATGCAAGGCACACCAGCGCGTGGGTTCTAAAGCCGGCCGGGCGGCCGTGGAAGCTGCGTTCCAGGCCTATCAGAGAGCCGGCGAGCAGCGCCGCTGCAAGACGCGCGGCGATAATCGTGTAGTCGTTGTCCATAGAATGTGCGAATGGACTTGCGCAGCTGGGTCAGCTGCGCTCACTCCCAGGGCTATGATAGACCCTCGTGTGCTTTGTCGACGCGGTCTCGACGAAGAGGCCCTTGCTCTTCGATGAATACCCGTTGCGTGATGGGCCGCATGTATACCCGGTCACCAGGTTTAAGCCCTTCGATGTCCGCGTTGCCACGCGGCAGCTCCACCCTGATCAGCTCATCCGAACCCGTATGGCGCACGTCTACCCGCAATAGTGGCCCTGCTACCAACAGGTTTTCAACATCCCCTGGGATATAGCCCTCGGCACCATTGGTTTGGCGATGAATCTCCAGTTCGTGCGGCCGTACGTAAGCCACGGCTTCCGCATCGGCGGTTCTGGCATGCTCTGGCAAGGGCAAGCGCACCCCCTCACCGATATGCGCCCAGCCGCGATGCACGCGACCGCGAAACAGGTTTACCTGACCGACAAAGCCGTAGACGAACGGCGACGCTGGGCGGTCATACACGTCCGCGGGGGAGCCGATCTGCTCGATCTTGCCCCGGTTCATGACGACCACGCGGTCGGAGACCTCCATTGCCTCCTCCTGGTCGTGCGTGACGAACACCGAGGTGATACGGAGTTCGTCGTGCAGCCGGCGCAGCCAGCGGCGTAAATCCTTGCGGACTTTGGCATCCAATGCGCCGAACGGCTCGTCCAGCAGCAAGACCCTGGGCTCGACTGCCAGTGCACGCGCCAAAGCGATGCGCTGCCGTTGCCCGCCGGACAGCTGCGGAGGATAGCGATCCGCTAGCCAATCGACCTGCACCAGCTTGAGGAGATCCAGCACGCGGCTACGGATTTCTCCGTCAGTCGGCCGTCCGTTACGGGGCCGCACCCGCAATCCAAAAGCCACGTTGTCGAACACGGTCATGTGCCGAAACAGGGCGTAGTGTTGGAACACGAAGCCCACCTGACGCTCCCGCACGTGGCGGGAGGTCGCGTCCTCACCGTGGAAATAGACGTGACCGGTGTCGGGGACCTCCAGTCCCGCGATGATCCGCAGCAGGGTCGTCTTACCGCATCCCGAAGGACCCAGCAGTCCTACTAGCTCGCCTGTGGGCACGTCCAGCGACACGTCGTCCAACGCCTGGAATGCGCCGAAGGCCTTAGACACGTTTCGGATTTGAATGCTCATTGCGCGCGCTCCTCCTGGATAGCCGTGATTTCCGTACGTGTGCGCCACTCGACCACGCTCTTCGCGACCAGCGTGAATAGCGCCAATATAGCCAGCAAGGAAGCGACCGCGAAGGCAGCCGCGAATTGATACTCGTTGTACAGGATCTCGATGTGCAGCGGCATCGTGTTGGTCTGCCCCCGGATCTTGCCAGACACTACGGACACCGCGCCGAACTCGCCCATCGCGCGCGCGGTACAGAGGATAACCCCGTATAGCAAAGACCATTTGACGGACGGCAGCGTGACCCGCCAGAAGGTCTGCCATCCCGAAGCGCCTAGGGTGAGCGCGGCCTCTTCCGCCTCTTTGCCCTGTTCATGCATATGCGGGATTAACTCCCGGGCAACAAATGGGAAGGTAATGAAAGTGGTCGCCAAAACGATGCCGGGTACCGCGAAGATGATCTTGATGTCGTACTCTTGCAGCCACGGTCCGAACCAGCCGCGGACGCCGAATACCAGTACAAAGATCAGTCCTGCCACCACGGGAGAGACGGCAAAGGGCAGGTCGATCAA
>WUUC01237664.1_pt1 | contig 27078 bp, 22 predicted proteins | sample 6278441 | NCBI WGS metagenome assembly WUUC01 (sample SAMN13675441, study PRJNA597444) | soil metagenome | isolation source: soil | place: USA: Washington | collected 2017-10 | reverse complement strand
TGGAGCAGTCTGGTAGCTCGTCGGGCTCATAACCCGAAGGTCGTTGGTTCAAATCCAGCCCCCGCAACCATATTTACTAGTAGTAAAAGCCCCGCAAGATGGGGTTTTTTATTAGCCATAGCAGTGGTTATATCGTAGTAATTAGTGTATCTAGAGGGCTTTAGGCCCTTTTTTGTTGCACAGGAGATTGTTTGCCTAGTTTACAAGAGCAATTAATACAGTTGCTGAAGCAACCCATTATCGATTTGGGCTACGAGTTTGTCGGGCTACAATGGATAGCTCATCAGCGCTCAGCAACACTACGACTTTATATTGATAGCCCACAGGGTATTACAGTAGAAGATTGCGCAACGGTCAGCCGGCAGGTGAGTAGCATTCTCGACGTTGAAGATCCGGTACGGTCTCCCTATCAGCTCGAAGTCTCTTCACCAGGATTAGAGCGACCACTATTTACGCCCGATCACTATCAGCGCTTTTTGGGATCGCCTGTGGCTTTAGTGTTGCACTCGGCACTCCACGAACGGCGAAAATGGTCTGGGGTGCTTCAGGCAGTAGAAGGAACCAGTGTCCTGATCAACGTTGGGGAGTCCACTCAAGCGTTTGAGCTGAGTAACATCCGGGAAGCACATCTTATTCCACCGGTTTGATGGGATAATAGGGAGGAAGCTCATGAATAAAGAGATCCTAGCTGTCATAGAAGCAGTTTCCAATGAAAAAGCGGTGCCAAGAGAAAAGATTTTCGAAGCGCTGGAGATGGCATTAGTCATTGCTACCAAAAAAAAGTATCAGCAAGAGGTGGATATCCGCGTTAGTATCGATCGTAAGAGCGGTCACTTTCAGACTTTTCGGCGGTGGATGGTCGTACAAACCGTAACTCAACCAACGCTAGAGTTCACGCTAGCGGCAGCCCAACTGGATGATCCAGCAATAGCTGAAGGCGCTTGCGTTGAAGAACCCATCGAATCAATCGTTTTCGATCGGATTACCACGCAAACTGCTAAGCAGGTCATTGTACAAAAGGTCCGTGAAGCCGAGCGAATGATGGTGGTAGAGCAATTTTACCAATCTATCGGTGAGATCGTAAACGGTATTGTAAAAAAAGTGAATCGTGATAGTGTAATCTTTGACCTTGGAAATCATGCTGAAGCAATGATTCTTCGTGAAGAGCTACTGCCACGGGAGAGTTTTCGTACAGGCGATCGTATACGGGGTATTCTGTACGCCGTTCGTCCGGAAGCACGAGGGCCTCAACTCTTTGTCTCTCGTGTTCGTCCTGAACTGTTAGTAGAGCTATTTCGCATTGAAGTTCCGGAAATTGGCGAAGAGTTAATTGAGATTAAGGCAGCGGCCCGTGATCCTGGATCAAGAGCTAAAATTGCAGTAAAAACCAATGATAAACGGATTGATCCCACCGGTGCTTGTATTGGCATGCGCGGAGCACGAGTGCAGGCGGTTTCTAGTGAGCTTGGGGGGGAGCGGATTGATATTGTTGTTTGGGACGATAATCCCGTACAATTTGTTAATAACGCCATGTCTCCGGCTGATGTAGTCTCTATTGTGGTTGATGAAGATCGTCATGCTATGGATATCGCAGTGGCAGCTGATAATTTAGCGTCAGCGATTGGTCGTAACGGTCAAAATGTCCGCCTGGCCTCTCAACTGACGGGCTGGGAGTTGAATGTCATGGCGATAGAGGCTTTGGAAGCCAAACGACACGCAGAAGATGCAAATATAATTAATAATTTTGTACAGCATCTGGATATTGACCGTGATCTGGCTCTGTTATTAGTCAAAGAGGGGTTTGCTACCCTAGAAGAGTTGGCCTATGTCCCGTTAAAAGAGCTACTGGCCATAGAGGGCATTACCGAGGAGCAGATTATGCGGTTGCGGAGCCGTGTCAAGGAAGCACTAGCCGCTACTCCAGTAGCGCAAGAAGCTGATCACTGCACTCAATCCATAGCGGAAGCGCTGCTACAATTACCCGGTATGCAGCCAACGTGGGCACACCAGTTAATCCATAAAGGGTTAGAAAATCTAGAGAACCTAGCGGAACAGAGCATCGATGACTTGAGTGATATCAAGGGATTAAGTCGGCAGCAAGCGGGTGAATTAATTATGGCTGCACGTAACATTTGTTGGTTTAGCGATCAAGATTGATAAAGGTTGCAGGAAGGAGCAACATGACAGAAGTAACCGTACAACAGCTCGCTGAGGAGAACCAGATCTCGGTTGAGCGCTTGCTGCAGCAGCTGGCAGAGGCTGGTATTAAAAAAAATCCATTGTCTACCGTCACTCAGCAAGAAAAGCAGAGATTACTGGCCTATTGGCAGATCACCTCGGGTGATCTTGCCAGTTTACCCACTCGTTTGACCTTACAGCGTAAAACCCGCACGACTCTGAATGTATCCAGCAGTGGTAAAAGTAAATCTATCCAAGTTGAAGTACGCAAAAACCGTACCTACGTCAAGCGGTCTGCCGTGGCATCGCCAGGAACGCTGGAGTCAGTGAAAACCAGTGAATCAACAGCCACGTCATCGCCTGCCTCTCCCTATCAAGAGCAAATCGTCGAAGCCCCCATAACCACATCGAGTTCCCCGGTAGCTCCTTCCACGGCCGAACGGCCAGCTATGCTGAGAGCTGCTGCTTCGGTTAAGCAGGCTATCGAGTTGCCGCGTAAGCCAGCATCTGGGTCCAAAAAAACCGGAGCTAGTTCTGAAAAAGATCGCCTGGCACTGCTCGAAAAAGCTGACTTAGAGGCAAAATCCAGGGAATTAAAGGGGAAAGCCGAAGAGGAAGCACGTCGTAAAACTGAAGAAAACGCTAAACAGCTAGCAGAAGATGCCCGCCGGTTAGCTGAAGAAAATGAGCAACGCTGGGAGCAGGGTGAACAGCCGGAAAAAGTTCAAGAAGAGTACCATGTAACGACCTCTCGTTATGCACGTGAAGCGGAAGATGAAGCGGATCGCCGTGATGAGAGTGGGCGACGCAGCCAGATACGGGTCAGCAAGGCCACTAAACCGAAGAAAAATCATCGGCTCTCTGAAGCAAAAGCGGCCCGTGAAGAGGAGCGAGCTAATGTTCGAGGGAAGAGCAAAGCAAAGCCGAGCACTTTACAACAAGGCTTTAACAAACCGGTGCAACCTGTGGTGCGTGAGGTAATCCTCAGCCAAAATATTACCGTAGCCGAACTATCCGCAAAAATGGCGGTTAAAACCGCAGAAGTGATTAAAACCCTCATCAAGTTAGGGATCATGGCGACGATTAACCAGGTTATCGATCAGGAGCTGGCTCAGCTGGTTGTGGAAGAGCTAGGGCACCGGGTGACTTTGCGTCAAGAAAATCAGCTAGAAACTGCTGTCATGGACGATCGAAACCTCGAGGAGAGTGCAGCATTAGCTCCAAGAGCGCCGGTAGTCACTATTATGGGCCATGTCGATCATGGAAAAACCTCTTTACTAGATTACATTCGTTCAACCAAAGTGGCTGCTGGCGAGGCGGGTGGCATCACTCAGCATATAGGTGCCTATCACGTTGAGACTGAGAATGGCATGATCACCTTCTTGGATACGCCAGGCCATGCTGCTTTCACGGCGATGCGTGCCCGAGGCGCTCAAGTAACCGACATCGTAGTATTGGTTGTTGCTGCTGATGATGGGGTGATGCCACAGACGCTGGAAGCTATCCAGCATGCAAAGGCTGCTCAGGTCCCTCTAGTGGTCGCTATTAACAAAATAGATAAACCAGGAGCTGATCCGGAACAGATCCAACAAGCATTATCCCAGCACGGTGTCTTATCGGAAGCCTGGGGGGGGGAGACTCAGTTTGTTCAAGTTTCTGCTAAAACCGGGGCTGGCATAGATGCGCTGTTAACTGCGCTGCTGCTACAGGCAGAGGTATTAGAATTAACTGCGGCACCTCATGGCATGGCGAGTGGTATCGTGGTTGAGTCATTCTTAGATAGAGGGCGTGGGCCAGTCGCGACTATTTTGGTGCAGCAGGGGATGCTGAATAAAGGGGATATCATTCTTTGTGGATTTGAGTATGGCCGAGTTCGTGCGATGCGTAATGAATTGGGACAAACGATCACCCATGCAGGTCCTTCCATTCCAGTAGAGGTACTGGGTCTGTCAGGTATTTCAGCTGCTGGAGATCCCATGATGGTGGTGCGCGATGAGAAAAAAGCGCGCGAACTAGCCTTATACCGACAAAGTAAACATCGAGAACTCAAACTAGCCGGTCAGCAACGGGTTAAATTAGAAAATTTATTTGCTCAATCCAGTGATACTGCAGTCTCTGAAGTGAATATTGTGCTTAAAGCGGACGTCCAAGGTTCAGTAGAAGCGATTTGTGATGCATTGCTGAAACTCTCTACCGAAGAGGTCAAGGTTCGCATTATTGGCTCTGGTGTTGGTGCACTTACAGAGACTGACGCCACGCTGGCCGCCGCTTCCAAAGCAATTTTAATTGGCTTTAATGTCCGTGCCGACAGCACGGCTCGCCGGATCATCGAGAATGATGGACTTGATCTCCGTTATTACTCTGTCATCTACGACATTATCGATGAAGTCAAGAAAGCCATGAGTGGTTTGCTTGTCCCAGAATATAAACAGCAGATTATTGGATTGGCTGAGGTTCGTGATCTATTCAAGTCACCGAAACTTGGGGCCATTGCAGGCTGTATGGTTGTAGAAGGTATCGTGCGCCGGAACAGTCCGATTCGGGTATTGCGTGACCATGTTGTGATCTATCAAGGAGAGCTGGAGTCCTTGCGCCGTTTTAAAGAGGATGTGAGTGAGGTGCGCAATGGTATGGAGTGTGGTATTGGCGTTAAAAATTATAATGATGTCCGAAGCGGTGATATGATTGAAGTCTGTGAGACAATCGAAGTGCAGCGTTCAATTAGCTGAAGACCAGGCAGCGGATTTGAAGGTATTGCTATTGGATACAAATGCTACCAGGGTGATAGGTTCTGGTAACGTTGCTTGGAAACGAGAGGATGGGCATGGTCAAAGTAGTTAGCCGGTCCCAGCGGGTAGCTCAGGCATTGCAAAAAGAGCTTGCCGTGATTTTACAGCGTGACGTTAGAAATCCACGGATTGGCACGGTATCGCTCATGGGGGTTGAAGTGTCGCGCGATTTGGCACATGCCAAAATATTCGTCACTTTTTTTGAAAAACCCGGTGATAAGGCGCGTATTCAGCAAGGATTGGCGGCTTTAGAGCAAGCAGCAGGGTTTATTCGATCGCGCTTGGGGCAGACACTGCGGTTGCGTCTGGTACCAACCTTACGTTTTTTTCATGATCCCTCATTAGCCCATGGCCTGCATATCTCCCAATTACTGGCCAAAGTGATTAAACCAACGGACGACCTACCGCTGAGCGCTGTTCTGGAATCTAGTGCTGATGAGTAGCCGGACTGTGCGGCGGCAAGTCAATGGATTACTGTTATTAGATAAGCCCAGTGGTTTAACCGCTAACGCCGCCCTCCAGCGAGTTAAGCGGTGCTTTAATGCCTGCAAGGCAGGGCATACTGGAGCCTTAGATCCCCTAGCCAGTGGCATGCTGCCGATCTGTTTGGGTGAAGCCACTAAATTTTCACAATTTTTATTAGAGGCTGATAAAGCCTATCAGGTTACCGCGCAATTAGGGACCCGCACAGACACTGCGGACTCCGAGGGTCGTGTCGTAAGTGAGTGGCCAGTCAGCGTAACTATCAGTGATATAGAGCAGGCCTTGACCCACTTTCGTGGCACCATTATTCAAAGCCCATCAAACTTCTCTGCCTTGAAGTATCAAGGAAAACCTCTGTATTACTATGCACGACGTGAGATAGAGGTTCCACGCAAAGTACGCACGGTGGTGCTCCATCAAGTTATTTTAAATGATTTTAGTGGAACACAGCTCCAGTTGACTATCCACTGTTCAAAAGGAACCTATATTCGGACGGTGATTGATGATCTGGGGGAACTATTAACTTGTGGTGCTCATGTGATCGCTTTACGACGTCTCAGTGTGGCCGATTATCCGAGCAGTGCCTTGGTCACTTTGGAGCAGTTGGAATCACTGGTTACTGCCTACCCAGCCACTGGAGCGCCAGATTTTACAGCACTGGATTCACGGTTATTGCCGGTAGCCAGTCTGCTATCACGCTTGCCGGAGCTCAATATAACCTTAGAGTCTGCTACTCAATTGCAGCAAGGGCGTCTGCTTCCGCTATCGCAAACCCCGATGAGTGATCTAGTACGGTTAACGGTAGGGTTGGATCGCCGCTTGTTGGGGGTGGGGGAGCATCGTGATAATCAACTGCATGCTAAACGACTACTCACCTGGAATCTGCCACTATTATAGTCTGCGTTGTGCAGAGCATTTACCCTCTGGCCCACCTTGTGGCATGATAGTCTGGCTGCCTCTATTGACCCTCTCTACTGTTTAAGTCAAGGATCAGTGACATGACTCCTATCGGTATTTTTTTTGGTAGCGATACTGGCAACACCGAGCAGATCGCTAAAATGATTGAACAACAGCTGAACTTACACCACACCGACTGTACGGTGCAGGATATTGCAAGCAGCAGTGCTGCTGATCTAGAGCAGTGTGCGGTACTGCTCTTAGGGATTCCTACCTGGTACTATGGGGAGCCTCAGTGTGATTGGGATGACTTCTTCTCTACTTTGAAAAAAATTGATCTGCATCATAAGCAGGTAGCTCTGTTTGGCTGTGGGGATCAAGAAGATTATGCGGAGTACTTTTGTGATGCTATGGGATTGCTTGCAGAAATTGTCAAGCGCCAAGGTGGCAGCATTATTGGTCATTGGTCAACCGCAGGGTACACTTTTGAGGCCTCTAAGGCATTAGTAGATGAGTCACAATTTATTGGTTTAGCCCTTGATGAAGATCGCCAACCTGAGCTCACAGAGGAGCGTGTGAAAGGTTGGGTAGCACAGATCTGCCAGGAGAGTTCGTGTCTGTCAGCGACAACTGGAATGTGATGATATGACCACCAATGATCAAGCCTTGAAAAAAGCGGGGTTAAAAATTACCTCGCCCCGGCTTAAAATTCTAGATATTTTACGACTGCCTGACTATCACCATGTGAGTGCTGAAGATCTCTATAAGAAATTGTTGAGTATGGGAGAGGAGATCGCTTTAGCCACGGTTTATCGGGTTCTCAGTCAATTTGATGCAGCGGGGATTGTGACTCGTCACAATTTCGAGAGTGGTAAATCTGTTTTTGAACTGTCGCAACAGCAGCATCACGATCATCTTATCTGTTTAAGCTGCGGTAAGGTGATGGAGTTTCAAGACGACTTGATCAAAAAGCGGCAGTTTGATATTGCCCAACAGCATGACATCTGCTTGACCAATCATAGTCTCTACCTGTACGGCCACTGTACTAAAATCGATTGTCAGCAAAACCAATCTGACTTGGTTCACCAAGCGTCTCACCTAGAGCGCTTATGAGAAGGGTGGGTTCATCCAGCGTTGATCATGAGTTATCAAGTCCTAGCCCGTAAATGGCGGCCGCAACGTTATGCTGACGTCGTGGGTCAGCAGCATGTCTTAGCGGTACTGGCCAATAGTTGTACCCACGATCGTCTGCATCATACGTACCTATTTTCTGGGAGCCGGGGAGTTGGTAAAACCACCTTAGCCCGCCTGTTTTCTAAAGGGCTGAACTGTGCTACCGGGATCACAGCGACACCTTGTGGGCACTGTACTCCTTGCCAAGAGATCGAACAGGGGCATTTTGTCGACCTATTGGAGATTGATGCCGCTTCACGAACTAAAGTGGAAGATACCCGGGAGCTGCTAGACAATATCCACTATGCCCCAGGATCAGGGCGGTTTAAGATCTATCTGATTGATGAAGTGCATATGCTCTCGCGTCATAGCTTTAATGCACTCCTCAAGACCTTGGAAGAGCCTCCCGCACACGTTAAATTTTTGCTAGCCACCACAGATCCACAAAAATTGCCGGCGACTTTATTGTCTCGCTGTTTGCAACTACATCTACAGCTATTAAGCGTCGAACAAATTGAAGAGCAGCTACAAAAAATCATGCATGCTGAAGGCCTGGAGGCCGAGTCACAGGCCTTACGCCTATTAGCACGGGCTGCTCAAGGGAGTTTACGGGATGCGTTGACGCTGACTGATCAAGCGCTGTCGCTTGGGAAGGGGCGCCTGAGTTCTGCCTTAGTGAGTCAGCTCTTGGGAACACTGGATACCCAGCAGGCCTTAGCTTTAGTAGAGGCACTACATCGTGCAGAGGCTGCCAGCTTATTGAAGCTGGTCGATCAGCTGATAGCCCAGGGAGGGGATTGTGAACAGCTACTGATAGAAATGGCGACTGTTTTGCATCAAGTTGCCCTGCAGCAGTGGCTGCCGCAGCCGTTGGGAGAGCCGTCGCCATTTGCTGTGAGAATTCGTGAATTAGCCCAACGAATAACGCCGGATGATCTACAACTTTACTATCAGATCCTCCTGATTGGGCGTAAAGAGTTACCATTAGCTCCGGATCCCCGGATGGGGGTGGAGATGACGCTATTACGTGCTCTGGCATTTCATCCTAAACAGAGTGAGAAGATCACACCGGAGAGGCCATCACGCTCTGCAGGGGCGTGCCACGCTGATCCCGCCCTTGGCTCATCAATTGTCTCCAAGATCAGTGTGCCCAATCAGCCACAGCAACCCCCATCTACCGAGCGATCCCAAGCATCAGAGACACCCAACAACAGGATAGTGTCTGGTGATATGCCGGCGGCTGACTCCTCCGTTTTGGCAGTAGCTTCTGAGTCGTCCCCCTCAGAGACGGCACAATTGCTAGCGATTCACCAGCAGCTGCGAGGGCAACAGCGCCAGCATCGTCAGCAGAGAAAGCAGTTAGCAACGACTGGCTCCACAGGGGCTGTTGCAGAGGTTTCGGTATCAAAAACTACGCCTGTAGAGCGCGCTTCGGCACCGACCTTATCCATGCTAGCCCCTGCAGCGTCCGTTGTTCAACCAGATAATCGCTCGGGAGAGCGGTTAGCTTGGAAAGCTGCCGCTGAGCGAGATAGTTGGAGTGCCGAAATTGCCCGCTTAAAGTTACCTAAACTGGTTGAACAATTAGCGATCAATAGCGTCTGTGAGGAGCGCTCCTCTCATGATCTCTGCCTCTATTTATGTACCGCGCAGCGCCATTTAAACCGACCAGAAGCACGTGAGCTATTAGCCAAAGCACTCAGTGAGTTGAGAGCTCAACCCGTGACGGTGACTATTTTTGAAAATGATGAGATCAACCGACGCACCCCGCTTGAGTGGCATCAAGCGATCGACCAAGAGCAGCGGGCTGCTGCACGGCAAGCACTGCTGGCCGATGAGCATCTCCAGCGATTACAACGCGATTTTGCTGCAGAGATAGATGAAGCGACGATTCAGCCGTTGTAATGATTGATTGAAGCACGTTCAGAGATTCAAGACCAGATACTAGGAGCAGCTTACTGATTATGACATTGAGTCCCTTATTAGAGCAGCTTATCCAAGCGTTGCGCTCTCTTCCGGGTGTTGGTCCAAAATCGGCACAGCGCATGGCTTTCCATTTGCTACAGCGTAATCGCCAAGGAGGGAGAGTGTTAGCAGAGCGGTTGGCTACTGCAATGGCAGAGATTGGACACTGCTCGCGTTGCCGAAATTTTACTGAACAGCCGGTGTGTACACTGTGCGCTGATCCACTCCGTGCCCAGTGCCAACAGCTCTGTGTTGTGGAGAGTGCTGCAGATATTCAGGCTATTGAACAGACGGGGCAATATACTGGACGTTACTTTGTCTTGCTGGGTCGGCTCTCTCCCTTAGATGGTATTGGGCCAAAAGAACTTGGGCTTGATCAGTTAGAGGAGTGGTTGCGTAGTGATCCGCCACAGGAGTTGATCTTAGCGACGAATCCCACCGTAGAGGGGGAAGCAACGGCTTACTATATTGCTGAGATCGCCCATCGCTATCAGATTATTGTGAGCCGAATCGCTCACGGGGTGCCGGTGGGGGGCGAGTTAGAGCTTGTAGACGGAATGACCTTATCGCATGCCCTTGTCGGGCGCCAACGTTTAGGGTGATAACGCTAATCTGACAGCCCTGTTAGAACAGCAACGTCTAGGGCCTGTTGAGGTTTCGCTATAATTGATTGAAACAGTGCGCCGTGCAAAGGCAGGGACTTTCAGCGAGGGCAAATCCCGCCCGGCAACTTTCGCTCCAGCCGGTAGCAATCGGAGCAGTCGTGAAGGTAACAAAGCGGCTGAAGCCGACCCGTCCGTTTTTCTGGGAAGGCTGCCATTGGGTTGGGAAATGAGCGAAGAATGCACCAAACCGATTCCGCCGGGATTGGACGCCGTGTTGCGCTTATTGCGTGAATCCAGCCTCTGAGAAAGGCACTATTCCGAATATACCCAGAAAGAAAAACTCAGTGATAGAAGAACTAAAGAAAACAGAAGATCTAGAATTATATAATCTAGATAATTTAAAAACTTTAACAGGTATTAATCAAATGACTGATTTGAATGAACTAGCTCCCTGTGATATTCATGACCTGACTAACCTATCAAACTTAAAAATCCTAATTAACTTAAAGGATCTAAGATTATACTGCCTGGAGAATTTAGAAACTTTAACAGGTATTAATCAACTGACTCATTTGGAAACGCTCGGCATTACTGATCTTCCAAAGCTGTCTAGCCTAGCAGGATCAGAAGGACTAATTAACTTAAAGGGGCTAAGGTTATCCTGTCTGAATAATTTAAAAACTTTAACGGGCATTAATCAACTGACGCATTTGGAAATGCTATTGATTAGGGATCTTCCAAAGATCTCTAGCCTAGAAGAATTAGAAGGTTTAAATAAATTAAAGGAACTATACTTATACCATCTAGATAACTTAGAAAGTTTAAAAGGTATCAATCAACTGACTCATTTGAAATCGTTATTTATTCAGGATCTTACGAAGCTGACTAGCCTAGCAGGATTAGAAGGTCTAACTAAAGTAAATTATCTAGAATTATACCGTATAGATAATTTAAAAACTTTAACAGGTATTAATCAACTGACTCATTTGAAGAAACTAGGTCTCTATGAGCTTAAAAACCTGACTAGCCTAGCAGAATTAGAAGGTCTAAAGAAAACCGAAGATCTAGAATTATTTAAGCTAGATAATTTAAAAACTTTAACAGGTATTAATCAACTGACCAATTTGAATAAACTAAAGCTCTATAACCTTAAAAGCCTGACTCACCTAGAAGGATTAGAAGGTCTAAAGAATTTAGAAGTTATAGAATTGTGTAATCTAGATAATTTAGAAACTTTAACAGGTATCAATCAACCGACTCATTTGAAAAGGCTATTGATTAGTGATCTTCCAAAGCTGTCTAGCCTAGAAGTATTAGAAGGTCTAAATAAATTAGAGGAGCTATCCTTATGCCACCTAGTTAAGTTAGAAAGTTTAAAAGGTATCAATCAACTGACTCATTTGAAAATGATATTCATTAATAATCTTACGAAGCTGACTAGCCTAGTAGGATTAGAAGGTCTAAACAACTTAGAAAATCTGGCATTATCAAACAGTAGTTCATTATTTCATCTAAAAGGACTCGGTAATTTGCCATCCTTAAAAGTACTTGATATCAATGGCAGACTAAGCAGTTTAGAAGGATTAGAGAGAGCGCCCTCTATCAAGCTAATAAGACTCGAAAATCGGTTTGCAACGACTAATTTTCGAGCATTGGAACAACTGCCTAATTTAGCAGTGGTCATTTTGATTTCGATGACGGAGAGTGAAAATAATAGAGTTATTAATCACTTGAAATGCCTAGCTTTACCTGCTGGTACTAAATTACTGGAAAAACCCCAATACGATAAAAAGGCTTATAGTCCTGAAGGCTACGATCTTGTCGAGCTGGGCTGTTTTAATCACCCAAGAAACCTGACTAGCGAAATGGCATCGATGGTGGAAGTTGCACCAGGTGGATTGAAAAAGGATACAGTATTTTCTGCTAACCAGATCCTTCGACTCACTCACAAAGCTTCCGAGGTGCTTCAAAGTTGTTCTCAACCGTGAATAACCGATCCTCAATCAACCATTGAAGTTGGATCTAGCCAGATCAAGCGGCCTTCTCTCAGTGAGGAGGCCTATTTGAGTATCACGTGGCTGAACAAGGATCAGGCCTCCTCTTGATTAAGCTGATTGACCTGCAGTGGGGAGATCACCCTACTCCCGCATCAAAGCCTCAACGGGATCTAAGCGGGCAGCACGGCGGGCCGGCAGGTAGCCAAAAATGGTTCCAGTAGCAGTGGAACAGCAAACAGCAGCGAGTACGACTAGGGGCGCCAGGGTGATTGGCCAACTCGGGTTTAACCATTGAGCAGTGGCGACAATGATGATGGATAACCCTATTCCCCCCACACCACCTATGAGGCAGATCAGCACTGCTTCGGTTAAAAATTGTTGCTGGATATCCGGTTGACGGGCACCAATCGCCATGCGGATCCCAATTTCACGGGTGCGTTCACTGACTGAGATCAATAAAATATTCATGATGCCGAGACCACCCACTAACAGCGTCATCAGTGCCACCAATACGAGGAAACGTTGCAATTTTGCAAACATCAGTTTCCTGGTTTTTAACCATTGATCAAAATTTAGGATCATAAAGTCCTTTTGACCGTGGTTTAAGGTTAATAACCTTTCGATTTTCTGCTCGAGTTGCCGTGGATCAGCGCCATCCTGGATCGCCACTCTTATCCAATTAAAGTAGTCGCGAGCCGTGAGTTTACTGGCCGCCATCGTGTAGGGGATCCAAACACGCAGTGCTGAATCATTATCATCAGATCCCTCCCGGGAGGTCACACCAATGATTTGTACTGGGACGCGACCGATTAGCAGAATTTGACCGATGCAAGAGACTTGGTTGGGGAACAGCTGCTGTTGGACATGGTGATCAACGACTGCCACTGAGGCTTGGCGTCTGATCTGCTCAGTAGTAAACGGCGTACCACTGGCGATTTGAATCCCTGAGGCTGTGAAATAGGTGTCACTTACCCCAAATACGGTACTATTAAATTGTAATCGGCCAGCCCGCAGGGGTTGTGAAGTTGTGATCCCTGGAGAGAGGGCAGTGATAAAAGGTTGCTGCTGCAAGATGTGAAGATCGGGCACTTTTAATGCACGTCGATTTTGTGGGTTATTATCGCCCCAGTTTTTTCCAGGATAGATGTCCATCCTATAGGCTGCAAATTTTTGAAAATCTTTCAGCATGCTCTCTTGAAGCGCCTCACCAATGACGGTGCTAGAAACCACGGAGGCAATGCCGATCATGAGACTGAGTAAGGTCAAAAAAGTCCGCTGTGGATGCGCCACCATCGTCAGCCAGACCATGTGCAGCAGTTCGTAACCTTGGGAGCAAGCGGTGCGCCAAGAGGAGACGGTTAAGGAACTTTTCGGCGGAGGAGAGAAGGGAGAGAGCACAACTCTCGGCGCTACAGAGGCGTGATCGCTCATCAATCGCCCATCACACAGGGTGAGGATACGTTGGGTCTGTGCCGCAATCTTCTCATCATGCGTAACGATAATAATGGTGTGTCCTTGGGAGTGCAGATCGTGCAGGATAGCCATGGTTTGCTGACTGGAGCGACTGTCTAGGGCACCGGTGGGTTCATCCGCCAAAATCAGCTGGCCGCCGTTCATTAAAGCGCGGGCGATACTGACTCGCTGCTGTTGACCTCCGGAGAGCTTCGCTGGAGGATAAGTGAGCTGACGGGCTAGCCCAAGTTGGGTTAACAGCATTTGGGCGCGCTGCTGGCGGAGATCTGCAGGGATCCCTGCATAGTGGGCTGCCAGGGCGACATTCTGCCAAGCATTTAAATGAGGCAACAGATGGTATCGTTGGAAAATAAAGCCAAAGCTCTCGCGCCGCAGAGCGGCTAACTCATTTGGCGTGCAGCGGGAGATCTCCTTACCGGCCACTTGATAACGGCCGCTGGTGGGGTGATCCAGGCAGCCTAATAGGTTCATTAAGGTCGACTTCCCAGAGCCTGAGGCGCCGATAATCGCCACCATTTCTCCAGAATGAACGGTAAATGACAGATTGTGTAATACAGTGATTGTTTGATTTCCCAGAGTAAATTTCCGGGAGAGGTGATGCAGTACTAGCAGTGGTTGTTCAGGTGGCATGATGCGTGTGCCCTGGAATAATGAGCAGTTCACCAGCAGTAAGCCCTGTAAGAACCTGCACCAGCAGCTCATTGCTGATCCCCACAGTGACGTGCCGCAGCTCTGGTTTACCGTTTCTCAGTACCTGAACTTGGTAACTGCCATCCTGTAACTGCGGACCAAGGGCAGTAACCGGGATGACCAGTGCATCGTTAATACTCTCCAGTATCACTGAGACCTGTGCAGTCATCTCCAATCGTAATAAGCCGTCAGGATTCTCCACCTCAAATAACGCAGGATAGAACAGGGCTTCATTTATTTTTTCTGGCACTGCTTCAATGGTGGTGATTTTGCCATGGAAGCGCTTCTGGGGATCCCCTAGCAGGGTAAACTCAGCGACTAAGCCTGTGTTTAAATGAATAATATCTGCTTCTGAAATAAGCGCCCGCACGGTCATCCGTCGAAGATCGGCTATGGTGAACAGTGTGGAGGCGGATTGAGCAGAAACGACCGTCTGTCCCTCCTGCACCTTGATAGCGACCACAGTGCCAGCCTTAGGGGCCACAATGCGTGTTTGGGCTAATTCGCGCTGCTTTTGTTGATGCTCTAGGTGCTGCTGCTCTAAGAGTGCTGCTAACTTATCGTAGTTCGCTTGCTGTAGAGATAACTGATGATTCGCTTCATCTAAAGCTTGCTGTTTGGCTGCTTTGTGCTGAACCAAATAAGCCAAACGCTGCTGTTGTTGCTGAGCTAGTTTTAGGCTAGAGATCGCTGCTCGCTGATCTGCCTCTGCAGCGCGTAGCTTTGACCGCGCGAGCGCCACTTGGTTTTCGGCACTCTGTGGATCTAAGATCGCGAGTAGTTGCCCTTTTTCGACCCGATCACCCAACTGAACGATCAACTGCTGCACCTGACCACTGATCTCTGTCCCAACCTCTACTGCGTCAACGGCCTCTAATTGGCCGCTGGCCAATATTGTTCGCCTCAGAGCCTCTTGTTTGACAGCGACTGTTTGAAACTGTGGAGGTGGCGAGTGTAGATGCCACCAGCTGAGCGTGCCTGCCAACGACAGTAGCACTAAGGCGCTGCACCAAAGCAGGATCTGACGGGGTATCAACGGGTGCTGTTTGGACATTGTCGTGCTATCACGTAGGTATTTCCAGGAGTGGGTGTAAGAATAACAAGCAAAAACTTGGTGACCATTGAGACTATTTACTAATGTTGTGAACCATTTGTCAATGGAAACTATGGGAGCTTGGCACTCAATCACTCCACTCTTTTAGTGACGCAGTGGGATAGTGGGCGCTTTAGCCAATGCGGTGCAGGGCTTGTCTCTACTCTCTTTAAATTGGTGCGCTTTTTCCGGGACAGATCACTTTCAAATAGCCCTCTGATCTTGAAAATCCAGCAGGCGGACCTTATATACCTCATTCCAGGATTTTAGTAGCTGATCTGTCAAATCGTTGAAATCATGAATTGAGGTAGGGTAATGCAGGTAACAGAACGAGAAACTCGCGGGTTTCAATCCGAAGTAAAACAGTTATTACAGTTAATGATTCACTCACTCTACTCTAATAAAGAGATTTTTTTGCGTGAATTGATCTCCAATGCTTCAGATGCTGCTGACAAATTGCGGTTTCGAGCACTTTCTGATGCTGATCTATACGAGGGCGAAGGGGAGCTGCGGGTCCGTTTATGGTGTGATAAAGAACAACGCACCTTAACGATCAGTGACAATGGCATCGGAATGAGCCGTGAAGAGGTGATTGATCATTTAGGAACCATTGCTAAGTCAGGGACTAAAGAGTTCTTGGCCTCTATGGGCAGCTCAGCCTCCCAAGATCAGCAGTTAATTGGCCAGTTTGGTGTGGGCTTTTACTCCGCTTTTATTGTGGCAGACCGGGTCACGGTCTCTACCCGAGCAGCTGGCCTGCCAGCCGAGCAGGGGGTGTTATGGGAGTCGAGTGGTGAGGGAGAGTACACGGTAGCTCAAATCACCAAGGCCGATCGCGGGACCGAGATCACCCTGCATCTGCGTGAAGAAGAGCAGGAGTTCTTAGATGCCTGGCGATTGCGCTCTATTATTGGGAAATACTCCGATCATATCGCCTTGCCGGTAGAGCTGCAGAGCAAAAAAGCCGACAGTGAGGGAGAAGCGGAGGGTGCTGAAGAAGCGGAGAGCGTTGAAGAGGATGCTCAGGAGAGTGAAGCCTCCAGCAGTGAGGCGGAAATCACCTGGGAGCGACTCAACAAAGCCCAAGCTTTATGGGTCCGTAACAAAAGCGAAATCAGCGATGAGGAGTATCGGGCCTTTTATCAGCATGTCTCCCACGATTTCACCGATCCACTTTTATGGAGCCATAACCGGGTAGAGGGCAAGCAGGAGTACACCAGCCTACTCTATATTCCAGCCAAGGCACCTTGGGATCTCTGGAATCGTGATCGCAAACAGGGATTAAAGTTGTATGTTCAGCGGGTCTTCATCATGGATGATGCCGAACAGTTTATGCCGACCTATTTGCGCTTTGTCAAAGGGATCATCGATTCAAATGATCTGCCATTGAATGTCTCTCGAGAGATTTTACAAGATAATCGAGTGACACAGAGTCTACGCAGTGCTTGTACTAAACGGGTATTGCAGATGCTAGAGACGATGGCCAGCGATGAGTCTGAGAAATATCAGCAGTTTTGGGAGCAGTTTGGTAATGTGTTGAAAGAGGGGGTTGCCGAAGATTACAGCAACCGAGAAGCCGTGGCCCAGCTATTGCGTTTTGCCTCAACGCATGATAGCAGCAGTGACTCTTCAGCATGTTATACGGTAGGGCTCAACGACTATTTAGCCCGCATGCCGGCCGAGCAGGAGAAGATCTACTACTTAACTGCCGATAGCTATGCTGCGGCCAAGAGCAGTCCGCACTTAGATCTGTTCCGCAAGAAAAATTGGGAGGTGCTGCTGTTATGCGATCGCATCGATGAATGGATGATGGGATTCTTAACAGAATTTAAAGGCAAGAGCTGTCAATTGATTACTAAAGCAGATCTGGAGCTAGAGAAACTCACTGAAACCAGCGAGGAGCAAAAGAGCTTAGAGAGTGAGTTGGCACCGTTGGTGGATCGCGTAAAAGCTCTCTTAGGGAACCGAGTTAAAGGTGTCCGTTTGACCCAACGGTTGACAAATACCCCAGCAGTGGTGACGACTGAAAGCGATGGCGTGTCGACGCAGATGGCAAAATTGTTAGCAGCATCAGGGCAGAAAGCGCCGGAAGTTCAGTACAATTTAGAACTTAATCCAACCCATGCCCTGGTGCGGCGAGCTGCAGATACCTCAGATGATGAGCTATTTGCTGAGTGGATAGAGCTGCTTTTTGAACAGGCACTGTTAACAGAACAGGGCAGCTTAGAGGATCCTAACCGTTTCATTCAGCGACTCAACCGGTTGTTGACGACCGCTTGATAAGGGTGAAGTTTTCCGGGAGAGAGAAGAGAGCATGCATGTTATTTTATTAGACACCCCTGTGGCTGGTAAAGTGATCCAAGCGCAGGTGCTGGTAGAACGGTTAGGATCTACCCATATCGCCACTGGGGAGTTACTGCGCTCTGCGCTTCGTGCGCAGAGTCCACTAGGCATCCAAGAGAGAGCAGAGAGCATGCACGTTATTTTATTAGGCGCACCTGGGTCTGGTAAAGGGACCCAAGCGCAGACGTTGGTGGAACGGTTAGGATTTACCCACATTGCCGTTGGAGAGATATTGCGCTCTGCAGTTCGTGAGCAGAGCCCACTGGGCATCCAAGTGCAAGCGGTGATGGCCAAGGGAGAGTTGGTTCCTGATCATTTGATCATTGCATTAGTGCAGGAGCGGCTGCAGCAAGCAGGCAATCGCCCCTGTCTGCTGGATGGTTTTCCGCGGACCTTAGCTCAAGCAGAAGCGCTCACACAGGCGGGGATCAGGATCGATCAGGTGGTTCACTTAGCGGTACCCGAGGCAGCCTTGATCAGCCGTTTAGGGGGCCGGAGAGTGCATCTGCCATCAGGACGGTTATATCATATAGAGTATCAGCCTCCGCGGGTGGCTGATAGAGATGATATTACTGGAGAACCTTTGACTAAGCGGCCTGATGACGAAGAGGAGACGATTCGTCACCGGTTGGGGATCTACCAAACACAGACTGCACCCTTGATTGCCTACTATCAGCAGCAGGCTTTACAAGGCCGAGCTCATTACGTAGCACTGGATGCTGATCAGACACCGGGAGCGGTCAGTGCGCAGCTGCTAGCACTCTTTCCACAGCACACAGACTCACCAGGTTAGCGATCGAGGGTGGGACTCAAGCGAGTGGGTGGTACCAAGGCGGGGGTCCTCCTGGTCAACCTCGGGACGCCTGCGGCGGCCACGCCAAAGGCAATTAGAGCATTTCTAGGGCCCTTTTTGAGTGATCGCCGGGTGATCGATCTACCGCCTTGCTTCTGGTATCCGCTATTATATGGCGTAGCATTGCCACGGCGCTGTGCCAAGCTGGCACAGCGCTATCAGGAGATCTGGTTACCGGAAGGATCGCCGCTTTTAGTCACTAGCCGCCGTCAGCAGCAGGCGCTAGCCACCTGTTTAGGTTCAGAGATCCCAGTAGGGTTGGGCATGACCTATGGTGAACCTTCACTGGCTACTGCCTTAGAGCACTTGTTGGCTGAGGGGGTCACAGAGCTGGTGGTACTTCCGCTGTTTCCGCAGTATTCTAGCACCACCACCGCAGCGGTGTGGGATCGTTTAGCGCAAGCGTTACAGTGTTATCGCCGCTTACCTACACTTCACTTTATCCGCGATTATGCCACGCATCCACTGTTTATTCAGGCACTACAGCAGCAGATCCAGCAGGCCTTTGCACAGCATGGAGCTCCGGATCGGCTGCTGTTTTCCTATCACGGCATCCCTCAGCGCTATGTGAAGCAGGGAGATGACTATCCGCAACGTTGCCAAGCAACCACTGAGGCGGTGGTGGCTAAGCTATCGCTCAGCTCAGAGCAGTGGGCCATGAGCTATCAATCTCGCTTTGGCTATGCTGCTTGGTTACAGCCCTATACTGTTCAAGCGTTACGCCGTTTAGCTCAGCAGGGGGTACGAAACCTCCAGGTGATCTGCCCCGCCTTCTCGAGTGATTGTTTAGAGACTTTAGAGGAGATTAATCAGGAGGCGCGGGCCAATTTTCTAAAAGCCGGAGGCACATTTTTCCATTATATTCCAGCACTTAATGACTCTCCGGCCCATATTCACCTATTACAGGCGTTGGTGATCGAGAGCTTATCAGGCTCTGATTCTGCCTGAATGAGTTGGAGCGTATCCCTCTGTTTGGGGAGCAGCAGAGCGGTGAGACCCAAGAGTGTCAAATAGGAACAGCAGTGATAGACCCAGTGAATGCTGGTTTTGTCTGCGAGTTGACCTAAGAGCGCTACGACAACTCCGCCCATTCCAGCAGCAAAGCCAAAGAACAGTCCAGAAACCATTCCCACTCTCCCAGGGATTAACTCTTGTGCAGCGACCAAAATAGCCGAAAAAGCGGAGGCTAAAATCACGCCAATCAGTATGGTTAATGGCAGCGTCCACACTAAGTTAGCATAAGGAAGGAGTAGTGCAAATGGAATGATACCGAGCATGGATCCCACAATGACGATCCGACGACCTAGGCGCTCCACCAAGGGGCCACCAATGAGGGTACCAATAGCTACGGAGAGCAGAAAGAAAAAGAATTTAAGTTGTGCGGCAGGGATAGAGAGTTGAAAGCGATTAGTCAGGTAAAAGATGTAGTAACTATAAAAACTAAATAAATGGATGTACTTGATAAAAATAATCAGTAGGAGCAGTCCCAGCGGCCAGGCCACTTTAGACCAATTGAAAGCGGGATCATGGCGTCCACAATGGCTTAGGTTTGCGAGTTGTTGAGTGGGTTGTTTAAACCAGCGGCTGATCGGTAGCAGTATAGAGATAGCCATGAGTATGCCGATTATAAACCATAGGATAGTCGGTCGACCACGAGGAATAATCAGTAAAGCTGCCAAAGGGCCGAGCGCAGCTCCAAAGTTACCTCCAAGTTGAAAGAGTGATTGCGCTAAACCGTACTGACCCCCGGAGGCCATCCGCGTGAGTCGTGAGGCTTCTGGATGAAAAATAGCGGATCCCATTCCCGTTAAAGCGATCGCAAGCACTAGGTGGTAAAAGTGGGTGGAATAAGCGATCAGCACGAGCCCCATCAACAAAACTAGCATGCTTGCTAACAGTGCATAGGGTTGGGGATAGCGATCAATCAACCAACCAATCAGGGGTTGTACGAAGGATCCGGCCATTTGATACGAGAAAGTGAGCAAACCGAGATCAGCAAAGGTTAGTAAAAAATCACTTTTAAACAGAGGGTAGATCGCTACAATGAGGGATTGGAGTAGATCGTTCAGCAGGTGGACAACGCTGATACCACCAACAATAGAGAGTGCGAATGTGGTGGTACTAGGCTGTGCAGATCTGCTCATTAGGGATTTGAACATGGGCGTTTTGTTCCGTATAGCGCCGATAGGTCGACCATTATAGCTAGTAAAGATTAGGCCATCCAGATTAAATGTCCTAGGGACTGTTGAGGTTTCGATATAATTGATTGGAATAGTGCGCCGGCAAAGGCAACGCTATTAAAAATGGCCCCGAAGGACCCTTTTTAACAACCACTCACTTCTCAATGAAGTCTAGATAGTTCTTCTTTTGAAATCTGCGTGGTTTGTTTAATGAGATCAAGCGTTACGCCGGCGGCAAGCAAATTTTTAGCAATAGTCTGCCATTCCTGCTGCATACCTTCTTGTCTTAATTGTTGGGCTGCTGTTAACATAATATCTCGCTCCTGGGGTAGTACCTGACTCAGTTCGCTAGACACTATTAATTTTTCTCAGAGCACACATTGATGACCCTAGTGGCGGTAGTGGTTGCTGATCAAGCCAAGCTTTACCTTGCTGCATGCGTAATCGACCTTCGATAAACCAACGCACTGCCAAGGGATAAATAAGCCACTCCTGTTCCTGAACCCGAGCGCTGATTGTCTCCAGAGAGTCTTCTGGGCAAATAGGCACCCGGGCTTGTAACACAATAGGCCCCCCATCGAGCTGCTGGGTAACGAAATGTACCGTGGCTCCATGCTGCCGATCACCACTCGCCAGTGCGCGCTGATGGGTATTCAATCCAGGATATTTTGGGAGTAATGAGGGGTGAATATTCAGAATTTGCTGCGAGAATTTCTCCAGAAAGGCTGAGCCAAGTATGCGTATAAAACCAGCCAAAACTACGAGATCCGGTTGATAAGATGACACTGTCCTGGTTAGTAAGTGATCATACTCAGCCCGGCTCAGGGTGGCCGGGCGACTTAGGATCTCCACCGGGATCCCAGCTTCTTTTGCCCGCTGCAAGCCATAGGCTTGCGGCTGATCGCTAATGACAGCGCTGATCTGTGCAGGGATGACTCCCTGTTGGCAAGCTTGGATCAGCGCTTGTAGATTGCTACCATGGCCTGAGATCAGCACGACGATTGTTTTCATAGCCGAAGGCATCGACAGATCAGGAGGTTTTAGGATGGAGCATCACCGGTTGCATCCCATCATGCTTGGCGATTTGTCCGATGATCCAGGTTTGCTCGCCTAAACCGCGCAGTAGCGTGAGTGCGCTATCCACTTGAGCAGCAGGTAGAATTACCAGCATTCCGACGCCGCAGTTAAACGTGCGGTACATTTCATATTGGCTGATCTCCCCTCGTTGCTGTATCCAGTGGAAAATGGCTGGCCATGACCAGCTTTGTTGCTCAAGGCTTGCTTGTAATCCGTTAGGTAAGACTCTCGGGATATTGTCCCAGAAACCGCCGCCGGTAATATGCACCAGGGCATGGATCTCACACTGTTTAAGCAAATTGAGTATAGAAGCGACATAAATTCGGGTGGGTTCCAGCAGATGCTGCAGCAAAGGACGCCCCTCTAGCAGCTCAGTGGCTGGATTAACCGCTTCTCTCTCCAAAAGTTTATGGATTAAAGAGAAGCCATTGGCATGTGGACCGCTGGAAGCGAGCGCAAGGATAGTATCCCCCTCACAGACTCGAGTACCATCAATAATGTGCGAGCGCTCTACGATCCCGACGCAAAAACCCGCCAGATCATACTCGCTATCGTGATACATTCCAGGCATTTCAGCGGTTTCCCCACCAACCAGAGCACATTTTGCCTGTTGGCAGCCCTCGGAAATACCAGCAATCACTTGGGTCGCGATCTCAACCTCTAAGCGACTGGAAGCATAGTAGTCGAGGAAAAATAGAGGTTCGGCGCCTTGGACAATCAGATCATTGGCGCACATTGCGACCAGATCGATGCCAATAGTGTGATGCTGCGCATAGGCAGTGGCTAATCGCAATTTAGTTCCCACACCATCGGTAGCGGAGACCAGTACAGGCTCACGGTACTGTTGTGGGATCGCACAGAGCGCAGCAAATCCCCCTAGTGCCCCGATCACTTCAGGTCGATGGGTTTTTTTAGCCAGGGGACCGATACGTCGGACTAATTCATTGCCGGCATCGATATCGACGCCAGCTTGTTTATAATTTAACGGAGGTGTGGCCACAAGGTTCCCCTACTGATGGTGGCGTCATTTTAGCAAGTTAGTCATTCGAGAAGTAGCTAACCGCTGTGCAGGGGCTATTTTAACAAAATAGGCGGAATTCTCTACGCTCTCTTTCGGTTCATGCCGCAAAAGAGGCTGCTGTGTTCTTGTTTTCCTGTTTGCTCAGTTCATGTTAAAATCGGGAGTATGACGGTGTCATTGACCGAGGATCCTCTGGATTATCCCACACAGTTGTCGTTGCCGCTCTATTTCCCGGATAATGAGACGTTTGCTAATTTTTACCCAGGTAAAAACCGGCAGTTACTGGATGCTATCACCGCTTGCCTGCAGCAGCGCGGAGGCTATCTCTATTTTTGGGCACATCCAGGTGCTGGACGAAGCCACCTATTAAATGCTGCTTGTGCACAACTGTCAACCCAAGAGACTGCAGTCAGCTATCTTCCCCTGGACAGACGTCAAAGCTTCTCTCCTGAACTGTTAGAGGGTATGGAGCATTTAGCCTTGGTCTGTATTGATAATGTAGAAGCGATTGCCGGAGATCATGCTTGGGAATTGGCACTGTTTGATCTCTATAACCGCATCCGTGAGCAGGGAGGTACTCGACTGCTGATTTCTGCAGATCAAGCGCCACGGCAACTGAAACTAACCCTTCCTGATCTCGCCTCTAGGCTCGATTGGGGCCCTATTTATAAGCTGCAGCCCCTGGCTGATCAGGATAAATTACAAGCGCTACAACTGCGGGCCCACTGGCGGGGATTTGAACTGCCCGAGGAGGTTGGGCAGTTTTTGCTCAAACGGTTACGTCGTGATCTGCGATCACTGTTTGGAGCCCTTGATTGCCTCGATCAAGCTTCTATGGAGGCCCATCGTAAACTTACCATTCCCTTTGTTAAAGCCACCCTTCAGCTATAAAAGCCAAGTAGCGCTGGCTGTCGTTGGCAGGTATAGCTGCTGGTAGAGCTGCTGCGCAAAGCTATCAGTCATTCCGGCAATGTAGTCAGCAACCACGCGCTGTGGGTTACCTTGCTGCTCCGCTGCTCGCCGCCAACGCTGGCGGCTATGATCGGTTAGCAGGCGTTCAGCCTCGCTATTGAGAGCTTTGAACAGGCCCCTAATCAGCTGCTGCCCTTGGTATTCCAAGCGTTGTACCAACGTACTGTGGATTACAAATTGGTCGACCAGCTGCATCAAGAGCAGTAGGGCCTCGTTAAGCGGTGGCGTCAAGCGGACTGTAAAAGCAAGCAGGGGAGACTCAAAAGGGAGATCTAACGGTTGTAGTGACACATCGCTGATCAACCGGTTGACCAAGGCACCAATGGCCCGCTTACGTTGATGGTGCTCGCCGGAGAACAGCTGCTCGGTGAGGGTTGGCAGCTGCTCTGTTAGCCAGGGATCACCACAGGCTATTAGCGGCTGCGTAATCAACTGCCACTGCTGTAGCGTAAGCAATCCTAGCACAATGGCATCTTCTAAGTCATGGATCCCGTAAGCAATATCATCAGCGAGTGAGAGGATCGCACAGTCTAAGGAGACCAGCGGGGAGATTGAAGACTCAGATCGGGTTAACTGCTGTCGATCACCGGCACTCAGCGGTTCGAGGATCCACTCAAAGCAGGCGGCTTCCTCTTCATAGAGCGCTTTGAGCGGTTTGCACGGGAGCAGCGGCGGTTGAGGCGTCGCCGCAAGGCGATTTTCAGGCAGAGAGGGGCGTCGTAGCCGCGGATATTTCAGTAATCCCAGCAGAGTACGCCTGGTCAAATTCATACCGTGCTGCTCGCTGTAGGGCTCCAACTGGGTGACAATGCGCAAAGTCTGGGCATTGGCCTCAAAGCCACCATAGGGCTGCATTAATGTGTTGAGAGCGCTCTCTCCGCCATGCCCAAAGGGTGGGTGGCCGATGTCATGGGCCAGAGCCAGGCTCTCGATGAGTCGTGGCTCTGGCAGCAGCTTAGCTTCATTGGGGTAGCCGTGCTGCAGTTGGGTCAACAAACCGACGCCAATTTGTGCCACCTCTATCGAGTGAGTCAAGCGGGTACGATAAAAATCATGCTGTCCAGCCCCGAAGACTTGTGTCTTTCCCTGCAGCCGCCGCAGGGCTGCAGAGTGCAAGATACGGCTATAGTCTCGCTCGTAGGGGGAGCGCCAATCATCTCGCCGCGACTGCTGCTCACAGCCACAGCGGGCGGACCAGGGGTGAGGATTATAGGCTCTCATTTTGATTGAGCTCATCCAACGAGAGATTAAAACTGGGGACAAAGTGCTGCATAAAGTACGCCACTGCTGGACTATTCCAGGCCGCTAATTTGGTCTGTATCACGCTTTTTGCCGCTTTAAACTCATGATTACCGGCCTGCAGCTCCTCTAAACACTTAAGATAGGCGCAGAGCATATCTGCCTGCTTAAGCAGCCGTTGAGCGGCTTCACTCTCATGAGCGGTTAATAGGGGTTGAAAATCGGCTTGCAGCGCCTCTGGCAGCAGAGTAAGCAGCTTCTGTTGTGCCATTTTTTCAAGCTTTTGATACTCCGTGGCGATTTGCGGATTGTGGTACTTAATCGGGGTTGGCAGATCACCGGTAAGGACTTCACTGACATCGTGGTAGAGTGCTATCAAGGCTATTTCAGCTGCCTGATGATTACCATCGAAGTAGCGATTGTCGATCAGCGCCAGCAGATGAGCCACACAGGCCACCTGCCAGCTGTGCTCTGCAACGTTTTCTGTGCGTACGTTACGCATCAGAGGCCAACGGTTAATTAACTTCAGGCGAAATAGATAAGCTGTAAAGTGGCTCTGGTTCATAGCGATTTCAATGACGAGGCCTTGAGATCAGCAGTTCGCATAAAAAGCGAGTTTATTTCACCCGCATTCCCGGTTGCGCGCCGCTATCAGGTTGGAGAAGGAAGATATCACTGCCACCTGCACCGGCGGCCAGGACCATCCCCTCTGAGATCCCAAAGCGCATGGTTCTGGGGGCCAAGTTAGCCACCATAATGGTTAAGCGCCCTACCAACGCCTCGGGAGAGTAGGCGCTTTTAATGCCGGCAAACACTTGGCGCCTCTCTCCGCCCAGATCGAGTTGCAGCTTCAGCAGCTTATCGGCACCGGGCACTGCTTCCGCCTGCAGAATGCGGGCGACTCGGAGATCAACGCGACTAAAGTCATCCAGAGTTATTGTCGCCTCAGTGGGAGCAGAGGTGGTGCTGGTTGTGGCTTGCGAGCTGCTCGAGTTGGGGGTGGTAGTGGATTCCATAGTGTTGCTTCCTAAGAGTGCTGCAATCTGTGACGGCTCTAGCCGCCGCAACAGGGGTATAAAGGGATTAATCTGGTGGTTGAGCAGAGGTTGCTGAATGCCTGACCAGGTGAGCGTTTCGTTTAAAAAGGCTTCGGCTCGTTGTACTAATGTGGGCACCACCGGTTTCAGGTAGATCATCAATAGTCGAAAACAGTTGATGCCGAGCGAGCAGACTGCTTGGAGCTGTTCTCTCTGTGCCGGCTGTTTAGCCAGCTGCCAGGGGGCCTGCTGATCGATAAAAGCATTGGCACGATCGGCCAACTGCTGGATCTGGCGAATTGCTTTAGCAGAGTCACGGCTGTTGTAGGCCTCAGCAATCAGCGGATCAGCATCAACAAAGGCTTGCAATAACGGTTGATCGATAATAGTAGCCGCCAGCCGGTTATCAAATTGCTTCTGAATAAAGCTGGCACAGCGAGCGGCTAAGTTGACGATTTTATTGACCAGATCACTGTTCACGCGCTGCCTAAAATCCTCCAGATGGAGATCTAGATCGTCAATGCTCGCACTACTCCTAGCCGCATAGTAGTAGCGTAGGTAGTCGGCGTCGCAGTGCTGGAGATAGGTGTGCGCTTCAATAAAGGTGCCACGGGATTTGGACATTTTAGTGCCGTTGACCGTGACAAACCCATGCACAAAAACTTTAGTTGGCAGGCGGAAACCTGCACACTTTAAGACCGCCGGCCAGAACAGACTGTGAAAGTAGACAATATCTTTACCGATAAAGTGGTAGAGCTCAGCACTGCTCTCCAGGTTCCAGAACTGTTCGAAGGAGAGGCTCGGTTGTTGTTGGCAGTAGTGCTGACAGGTCGCCATATAGCCAATCGGCGCATCGAGCCAGACGTAGAAGAATTTGTCCGGGGCATTGGGGATGGCAAAACCAAAGTAGGGGGCATCTCGCGTAATGTCCCACGGTTTCAGACCAGAGCGAAACCACTCTTGCAGCTTATTAACCACCGCATCGGGTAGAGTCCCTGAGTGGGTCCAGTCCT
>WUUC01021007.1_pt1 | contig 27095 bp, 13 predicted proteins | sample 6278441 | NCBI WGS metagenome assembly WUUC01 (sample SAMN13675441, study PRJNA597444) | soil metagenome | isolation source: soil | place: USA: Washington | collected 2017-10 | reverse complement strand
TGGACGGTCATCGCCTGGGACTGAAGGCTGCCCGGCAGGACCGGCAGGAACTCATCTCGCGGAGCACCGAGCGTCTGGTGGCGCGGATGGACGCGGTCGCCGGCACGGCCAACGCGAAGGTGCTGCTGCACCCGGCCAAGTCCCCGGCTGCGGTCCAGTCGAGCAACCAAGTCGCGGTCGGCGTCCATGACTTCCACGAGAGGCTCGGGATCGAGTCCGGTCGCCCGTCGTCGGAGGCGAGACGATGGGTGGACGCGGCCGCCGAGGTGAGGGACAAGGCGCTTGAGACAGGAGCGAAGGGCGTCGACGCCGCCAGAAGCCGCGGCAAGGTGACCCTCGACCGGGCCAACTCGGTCAGGGGCAAACTCTCCAGCGGCATCGCCGAGCGAGCGCGTCGTCTGCGCGGGGACGGGGAGGGACAAGACGAGGAAGGCTGAGTGAGCGAACCACACGCGGAGTTGTCCCATGTCCGATACCGCCGCGCCGCCGGCACCGCACTCATCGTCGCCGCGGCGCTCACCGTGGGCGGCTGCGGGAGCGGCCTCCGACCCTCCACCCCGCGTACCTCGGCGGCTTCGGAGGGCGTGACCGGGGATCCGGCGCCGGAGGCCGAGTCGGACTCCGACTTGCGTACGGCGACGATGAAGGGACTGACGGACGGGCTGGGTAAGGACGCCGAGCCCTGGGCGTCCGCCATGTACTACTCCGACGGAGCGAGCGGTGACGGAGCCATGGGTGACCCCACAGGCGAGGTCTAGGAGATCTCGCTCTCCACGGGCATCAACGAACCGGGCGCATCAAGCGAGAGTTGACCTGCTGACACACACGGTGCCGCAATCCCGTCGAGTGCCGCTCGGGCCGCGCCTACCCTGCTGACATGGCCCACGCGAAGACCTCCTACCTCTGCCTGCCCTGCCGGGCCTCGTACAAGCAGCCCTACGACAGGGACAGGCAACGGATCTGCCCCCGCTGCACGAAGCCACTGATCCACGTGGGCTCCGCCTTCGCCGCACCCCGCCGCCGGGACACCGCCGCCTGGCGGACGCTGTCCGTGCTGCTGCACGCCGGCGTCCGCTTCCACAAGAGCTGCTGCGGCGGTCCCGGTTACCGTCCCCGCTCCCTGAGCGAGGTCCGCGAACGGATGACGTACGCCCGGCGCAGCGGCGAGCCCTTCGCCAGGGCACTGGTACGGCACGAGGTGCCCGCATCCCCGCCGCGCGGTTGAGGCGAGCGGTCGCGGACACAAACCAATCCGGTCGGCCCAGAGGCTAGTTCTCCAACCGGACCGGCATCAGGAGCGAGAAGGCGCCCTCGTCGTCGGGCCGACGGATCGCGAGGGGCGCCGTGGGCGCGCCCAGTTCCAGGATCAGCTCGTCGCGGGCTCCGGCGGTGAGCGCGTGCAGCAGGAACTCGCGGTTGACGGCCACGTTGTTCTGGTCGTCGTCACCGTCGTCGCAGACGATCACGGACCCGGCCTCCGTCACCCTGAGCACACTGAGGTCGTACGGCTCGCCGTCCTGCTCACGTGTCTCGCTCACGCGGACCGGGCCGGTCTCCAGGGCCTCCTGGAGGGCCGCCGTGTCGACGTGAGCCCGGCGACCGGCCGGGAGTTGGACGAGGCGACGGTAGTCGGGGAACTCGGGGCCAAGGCTTTGGCCGGATGTCTGCCGGTCACCGGTGTCCAGCGTGACGCGCTCACTGTCCACCGCGAGCTGGGCGGGCTCCTCGCCGGTCAGCAGCGCCCGCATCGCATCAGCGAGCGGAAGGGGCACGACCACCTGCGTACGAGGCCCGCCGTGCCCGGTCGTGCGTGTTCGCGCGACAGCCATCCGGTAGCGATCGGTGGCCACCAGGTGGAGTTCCTCTCCCTCGACGTCGAACAGGATCCCGCCGAGCATCGGCAACTCCGCATCGGTACCGGCCGCGAAACGGACCGCGTCCAGTGCGGCGGCCAGCTCCGGCGCGTGGACGGACAACCGGGCGGTGGCGGTGGCGGTCTGGAGCGAGGTCATGGGGTCTGTCTCCCTGCGGTCGAGTAGAGCTCGGAGCGTGGAGAACTCGCTGCGGGCATCGGACAGCCCCAGTTCGAGACGGCGTAGGTGCGCCTGAAGGAGACCGCGCACCAGTTCCGTATCCGCGCCGGCCCAGCCGGCCAGCACGAACCGGATGTCGGCCAGCGGCATGCCCGCCCGGCGCAGCCGGGCCAGCAACCGGGCCTCTTCCAGTTGCTCGGGCTCGTACCAGCGGTAGCCGCTGACCGGGTGCACCCAGGCGGGGACCAGCACTCCGGCACGGTCGTAGAACCTCAGGGCACTCACCCCGAGCCCGCTGTCCCGGGACATCTCTCCAATGCTGCGCATCTCGCTCTCCACACCCGGGACTCTGGTGCCTCGACCATGTCGAGGGTCAACCTCGGCCCCGCCCCCTTTCTCGATCAGGTGGGGCAGTCGGCGAGCGTGGTGGCCGTGCCCCAGCGGATCATGAGGTAACCCGACCCGCCGATCTCCGCCACGGCGTAGCGCGTGTACGGCCAGCCGGAGCCGGCGCTCTGTCTTTGGTTCACCAGGGCACGGCACGCCTCACCCGCGGCCATGTCGGCCCAGGCCTCGACCTGTGCCTGCTTCCACATCAGGTATTCCGACCACACGTACATGGCCGAGTTCGCAGGGTCGAATCCGACCTTGATCTCTTCGTGGCCGAGGACCTGACCGGTGCCGAGAGTCGGGCGCATCTCGTTGCTCCGCTGGATGACCTTCTTGGCGGCACGGTCCGCAACCCGGATCTCGTCACCGTCGGTGCTGGGGGTCATCGCCTCCCCGAGGCCGTTCTCATCCGGCTGCCACTCCGTCTCCGCTTCGGGGCCGTCGTTCTCCGTGGTGCCGTCCTCGGCGGCCGACTGACACCGTTCGTCGGTGATGAAATTCTCCTGCCATGTCACCTGCGGGTCGCGGCCCGTTTCTTCCCGCACCGTGACGTAGGTGCGATACGGCAGGTCCGGGTGGACGTTGAGAACCACATCGCGCAACGCGAAGCACATCGCTCTGGCGATCTCGGTCTCCGCGATCAACGTTCCGTGCGCGTCGGTGTCCAGGCTGTACGAGAAGTAGACCTCGCGGCGTGACTCGTGGAAGGTCACGCTTCCCGGAGAGAGCCGGACGTCGCTCATCTCCCCGGACAGAACACTTTGGTCGTGCAGGACGGAGCGCGCCACGTCGTGTTCGCCCTGACCTTGCGCCGTACGGGCTTTCGCCCAGCTCACCGTACTTGCCGCGCCGTCGCTCACGGCCTGGTCCCGCTCCGCCGCCGTACTCGCCTCGACGGTGTTCACGGCTTGCGGCGCGGACACGTCAGGAGCGGAGGGCGAAGCCGAAGCCGCGCGCTTGCCGTCATCGGTGGACCCGGGCATCAGGGCCGTCACTCCGCCGACCAGACCGCCGATGACGGTGGCCGCCACGACCACCGCGCCCACCCGTCGTTTCGTCGACCGGCCCGGCGGCACCTGCCATGCCGGGTCGTCTCCGGCCGGCACATCCCAGAGATCGGTGATCATGTCCCCAGCCTGTGTCGGGAGTGCGTCGATGCCCACGACCTGGGTGGCCTGGGAAGCCAGCAGCGCCCCGCACAGCTGGGCGATCTCGGTGGCCGCCGGGCGGTCCCCGGGTTCCTTCGACAGCGCCTTCTCCACGATCCGGCGCAGGGACGCGGCGACGCCGTCCAGGTCCGGTTCCCCCGATATCACGCGGAAGGCGACCACGTCGGGTGCGCCGGCGCCGAAGGGCAGCCTTCCGGTCGCCGCATAGGCCACGAGCGCACCCCACGCGAACAAGTCGCCCGCCGGGCCCGCGGTGCCCTGCCGGTACTGTTCGGGGCTGATCCAGCCCGGTGTCCCGGTCATGACTCCGGTACGGGTGACACTGGTGCCGTCGGCGGCGTGCGCGATCCCGAAGTCCAGAACGCGTGGGCCGGCGGGCGTGAGAATGACGTTCTGAGGCTTCACATCGCGATGCAGCACTCCGACGGCATGGATGGCGGCCAGTGCCTGCGCGGTGGCCGCCGCGAGAGCGTACAAGCTCCCTCCGGTGAGCGGCCCGTGGTCGTGGACGTGTTGGGCCAGGGTCGGACCGGGAACGTATGCGGTGGCCAGCCACGGGGTCGCCGCGTCCGTGTCGGCGGCGAGCAACGGAATCAGGTACGGGCCGGTGACACGGGAGGACAGTGCCACCTCGCGTGTGAAACGGGCCCTGAACTCCGGCTCCTGCGCCTGCTCGGGATGAATCACCTTCACGGCCACGCGCGTTCCGTCGAACGCGACGCCGGCATGGACGGTCCCCATACCTCCCGCGCCCAGCCGGCCGATGATGCGGTACGGCCCTATGCGGGAGGGGTCACCGGCACGAGCCGGCTGGACTCTGCTGCCGGAGGCGGTTTCGTTCACGGACACTTCCTTGAACAGAGGGGTGGTCTGGGCAGGCGGGGGAGTGACAGGTGGTCAGGCGGCAGGACTTCAGGTGTCTGGGCATGTATCGGCCAAGGCGGACAGTGGGTGCCGCTCCAAGCCACAAGAAGCCGGCCGTGGTACCCGTCCGGATCCGGCGGGATGTCGGCGGACTCGGAGATGCTGACGACGCCGTGCCGGCACCGCCAGGACCGGACAGGCGGTGCGGGGCGGCGAACCACATGGAGCAGAGCCCGGCTCAGGTGTGTGTGCTGGCGCAGGGGACGTCACTGGTCGGCGTATTGCCTCGCCAAGTCCTTCAGTTCGTTGACCCACAGCTCTGTGTCATCGCCAGTGCGGTGATACGGGGCACGGCGGGCCAGGCGGAAGAAGCCCGCCGACGGCTGACCGGTCTCCTTCAGCACCACGAGAGCCGACAGCAAGGGCAGCGATCCGTCCGGGCTCTCCTGAGCGGACGCGTCCTCCAACAGGTACGGCATCGGGCCCTCGTGGGGCGGAACATGATGGCCGAGACGCTCCAGGTCGGCGCTGGGCCGGCCGTAATAGACGGTTTCCGCCCCTTGGCGCGCCCGATCCCGCAGAATCCCGACCATGGCGTCCAACGCCTGCTCGTACTCGACACTGCCCTTCCGCATCGCGGTCCCCCTCCCGGCCGTCGACTTGTGCGGAAGTGAGCCTATGCGTCCTGGGCGCTCATGGACAGTCAGATCGTCGATTGTTGTGAAGAATTGTTGTGAACTCAGTACATGAACCGCATACTGATGTCGCTTGCGTCGCCAGCCCTCTTGGCGGGGTGATCAGCGTTCCCCGGCATCCCGTTGTGAGGTCCTATGCTCGACCACCGTCTCGTGCAGACCGCCGTGATCGGTCACAAGAACTCCGATCACCCGGTCATCCTGCCGATGGACGCCTGGGAGCTGGACCGGTGGCGCAAAGTGCATCCGAACTACAGCTATTGGTGCGGGCTTCAGCTCGGGGGCTGCGGCGGCGAGTTGAGCGACCGGCGCTACACGACCAAGGTCTGCCACTTCGCCCACCACCCGACCGCGCCCGTCTGTCACCGCAAGAACAACGGTGAGTCGAGTGCTGACCACCTCTTCATCAAGCGTGGCGTCCAAAGCCTTCTCGGCAAGCGGCGGGTGCGGGGGCAGGTGCACACCCGGGATCTCGGAGCGGGGCCCGGCGACGCGGTGGACGTGTATCTGCCTGACAGTCGACGCCGCCTGCGTTTCCAGCTCAGCGCCGTGGACTACCGGTCGTGGCGCCAGGCCGACGACGCACTCGCGGCGGACGCCGACGACATTGACTGGATCTTCGCATCGGAGGGAGCGATCACTCAGCAGTATCTCGGCCGTCACGGCTACTGCCTCAGGGTCCGCTGTGAGACGGTGGGTGGCGAGCGCCGCGTCCATATCGGTGCCGAGGCACGCGACCGGACGGTGACCTGGACTCCGCTCGAGGAGTGCGCGGTGACGTCGTCGGGCATCGTCACACCGGACACCGAACGGATGCGCCTGAGCCGTCCACGCCCTCGGCCGACCGCGTTTCCGCTCCAGGGCGGGCTCGTCTTCGCTCTCGCGCCAAAGGCCGAGGTGCCCGCCGACTCCCCGTTCGAGTCAGAGCGACGGCACCTTCTTGCCGCCGATGTGAAGCCCGTGGACAGCCCCATAGTCCGGGCCCTGGTGTCCCTGCCGGCGGACAGCGAGATACCGCCCGCCGAGCACGTCTACCGCATCACCGGCGGAGCGCGGCTCCTCGTCGCCGAAGGCACCGCGGGATGGGCGGTCGAGGCGAAACGGTACGAGCGCCTGAACGCGCACGACGCGGAGCGCACCGGCCTGTGGACGCCTCCGCCTCCCACAACCTCCCAGCAGGCGGCACCACTCAAGGCGACCACATCTCGGCAGAGCCAGTCCCAACCGCCCGCTCCCCGGGAGGAAACCGAGGCCGTCCGGACCGCGCCCGGCACCGAAGCTCCGAAGGGCTGGGCACTCATCAGCCATGCCGAAATGGTGACCGCTGTGCGTGACGCCCTCTCGCAGCACGCCCGATTGCAGTCCACGACCACGTGGGACACCTTGGCCCGCACCGTCAGTCCGGCATTGAAGAAGTACTCGGACACCGGCAGACGCGATCTGCTGGTCGCGGTCGACAGCCCGCTGCGCGAACACGCCCCGGTCCTGTCCGCGCTCATCCGGGACGGCGGCGAACAGCTTCCATATCTGTTCCGGGTGCTGGCGGAGCTCGGTGTCCAGGGGGCGTCGACATCTCACCGCATCAAGCACTGGGCCGCCGTCGAAACCGAGCGCGCCTTCGCCGCCTACGGCGTCCCGCCGCGCGCCATGCCGCCACGGCTCTCCCTCCTGCCAGCGCAGCCCGTACTGCAACCGCCCGTTGCGGTGGCCCTGGGCCGGCGGACGACAGCGCCGACGCGCTCGCTCACCGACATGGCGTCCGATGCCTTGATGATGCGGCGACTGCGTACCCTCACCGCCGAACTTGAGGGCATGCTGCCCGTTCTGGGCAAAGGGCCGCGTAAGAGGGCTCGCAAGCCACTCGACATGGCTCAAGCCTGGCTCGCCGTGTGCAACGGCGCGGCGCCCTCCACCCGGCGAGCGAAGGAGGCCCGGAAAAAGCTGCGTCACCTCGTCCCGATCCTCGAGGAGGCGTTGGAGACGGCGAAGCGGAGCGTCAGAGCGGCCAGGCACACCCGGGAGATGCAGGAAGCGAAGCGGCCCGCCGAGGCCGAGCGGAGCCGGCGCAAGTCTCAGGTGTCGCAAGGGAAGCAGTCCGCTCCACGCACCCCTGCGGTGGCCGAGCAGGAATCCGTCGCACAGCTCAGGACACAACTGGCTCAGGTCGCGGCACAGAGCGGAACCATCGAGATCGGACACCTGAAGATCGACCTCGAGAGCCAAGGCGCTCGCCGCATGCTCGGCGAGATCGAGAGGGGAGCAGGTACCGACTTGCCGATGCTCTCCGCCATCGTCATCGGGAAGAAGGGCGGTCCTGTGCCCTTCTTCCGAGACATCCTCAAAGCCGCGGGCCTGGCTGTCCCGCAGACCGACGAGGCACTGTTGAAGATCTGGCGCCGAGAACAGGAACGCGCGCACGCCGCCTACGCGAACCCACCCCGCCCGCTGCCACCCAGGCTGGTGCCGACGGTGCCCCAGACCGCGCGACGAACTGACTGTTGACCGTCAGCCCCGCCGCGCCAGATCCAGCGCCGCCACCCCCACGAACCAGTCCAGCACCTCGCAGATCTCATCACTGTGCTCCGCGAAGACCCTGACCGCGAAGGACGGACGCAGCTCCAGTTTCGCCTCGGGCAGGTCGATGCCGTCAATCTTGTTCAGGCGGTTCAGGAGTTCTCGGCGCTGCTCCGTGTCGTCGAAGGGGCTGCGGGTCTTCAGGTACTGGAAGACCACCTCGACCGTTCCGCTGACGGGGTAGATGCCGAACGGCCACAACATCTGGGGCCGACGGCTGGTCCCGAGATCCAACATGGGGAAGCAGCTCGTCTCCTCGTAGCGGCCGTAGGTCACATGGCCGCTCTGGCGGCGCCAAAAGTCGAGGACCGCCACGACTCCGGCGTACGCGTCAGGCCAGTTCTCCCGCAACTGCGCGCGGAACCGCTCGGCCGCCTCCGCGTCCTCCCCCTCGGGGAGTGGGTCGTGCGCGACAGGCTGTGCCACGTCCCTGCCCAGCAGGGTGGCCAGCTCGGCGGCCGACAGGCGCTGCGAAGGGTGGGCCCGCCCGAGGGAGTCGAAGCGCACTCCCTCGCTCGCCAGCAGTTCCTGCGGCGGCGGCCGGTCGCTGCCGTCCGCCCAGCGGAACTGCTGGGAGATCCTGCCCTCCACGGTGAGCACCCGATAGGCGCCGATCACGCTCGTGTTGGCGCCCAGGTAGGCCCCGACGGTCACCGGGTGGCTGCCGATCAGCTCGGCGACGTCGCCGTACGTCGTCCAGGTGCCGCTCGGCATCGCCACCAGAGCGGCACGTAGCTCGACCCAGCCCGGCGATTCCTCACCGGTCGGCTTGACTCCGCCGATCGGACCGGGCCATAGCTCCACGGCACGGTCGGCCAGGCGGTCGGCACGTTCCAGGATCTGTGTCTTGCCCCAGCGCTCTGCCGAGGAGATCTCGAGGTTCATGCGCAGGGCACTGGAGTCGAGGATCTGCTGCTTGCGTTCGAAGGGGTGATTGGAGAGCTTGGCGTTGTCGCCGGTCAGCGTCAGGTTGCCGAGCGTGTGCACCAGCAGGTCGTGCAGTTCCTGGGGAGTCTGGTTCGGCTCCGTTTCCTCGGCGAGCAGGTCGAACCAGGCGGGAGCGGGGCGTTGCGGCAGGACGTGCTCCACACTGAGGGCCGCCTTGGCGAAGTCCACGGGCTCGGAGGCGGCGTAGCTCTCCTCCAGGCGGCGCAGGATGTAGCTGCGCTGGGGAGGGCGCCCGGACCAGTAGAACGGTTTCGTGCGGACCGCCTCGCGCAGTTCCTCGTCGCTCGGCCAACGCCGGCGCCGGCCGGACAGGAACCGCCTCACCGCCTCGGCGGCCGGCCGGTCGGTCTCGAGCTCCTTCGGCGCTTCCATGAAGATACGGTTGAGGTTGGTGGTCGGCGTCTGACAGATCAGGCGGCGCACCAGATAGGACTCGACGTAGCCCAGCGCCTGGGCGGCGTCGTCCGGCGTCGTCCTGCCGGCGTCGAGAAGGTCCAGCAGGTGCAGCGTGAGCGGGTAGTGGGTCTGGCCACCCCAGGCGGCCAGACGCTCCAGGACCGCCCGAAGGGCGGGCGACCGCTCACGCGCGGGATCGATGATCCGCAGGAATCGCCCGGCTCGCTGGGCGAGTTGATCGATCTCACGCTGCAGCGCGTCCTCATCGCCGGTCAGCGGCTGGAGTCGTTTCTGCTGCTCGCGGTAGATCTCACTCTGCTTGGTCTTGTAGTGGCCACGTACCACCAGGTCGAGCCAGACCAGGAGTTCGAGGTTCTTCGGGCCGAGGCTCTGCTGCATGGGCAGCCACAGTTCCTGGTAGATCCGCTCGCCTCGCTTGGGCAGCAGCATGAACACGTAGTTGCGCAACAGGTCGCTCTGACTGAGCCCGACACCCGTGTTGTTGATCGACTCGAAGATCCGGTACACGTTGTCGCCCGGCTCGGCGGTGATCTCCACGATGGAGAGCAGGTCCTTGAGCACCGTCTCGACCGTGGCGGCCCACTGCGCGTCGCCCGCCTCGTGGCCCTCGGTGAGCGCACCGCGGAAGAACCGGTAGGCAGCCCCGATGTTGTCGCCTCCGCCGGCGTCCGCCCGGGACTGGACACAGGCGGTGTACGCCTCCCGGTCCGCCTGCGTGGGCAGCAACCGATAGTGGTCCACGCCCTCGTGGAACTCGTTGACCAGTATCTGGCGGTGTACCCGGTCGACCCCGCGCGCGTCACCCGTCTCCTTCAGGTGGTCGCGCAGCGCGGTGAAGGCCAGCATCAGCGTGGTCAACCGCTGTTGTCCGTCCACCACCAGCCATCGCTGCACCCCACCCGCCTGGATCTGACCGGGTGCGAGCACCACCGAGCCGAGGAAGTGCGGCGCGGCCGGCTCCCCGGCCAGGTGCTGGTCGACGAGTTCGCCGACGTCCTCCCACAGCCGCTGAAGCTGCTCCCTGCCCCAGCTGTACGTGCGCTGGTAGAGCGGCACCTGGAACTGCTTGTCCCCTTGGACGAGCTTCAGGAAGGTGATCTCCTGGGCGCGCATGCGCCTCCCTTTCCTACGGCACCCCAGACGGGTGTACGGGGTCGAGCCCGTTCATGTCCGATGTCTCAGGACCCAGGGGCAGTTGTCCGTTGAATCTATCCTTCTCAGGCGTCGCTGTCCGCCGGAACCAAGGACGAACGGCTGGAGATGCGCGGCATCGTCTCGTTGGGGGAGCGGCGCAACAGTTTGATGGTGCGGCCCTCGACCCACGCGTTCCAGGCTTTGAGGTAGTAGAGCAGGTGCTCGCGCGAGTCGTCGCGGCGCCGGTGCGTGTTGCCCAGGGCCAGGTTGAGCATGGTGTTGCGCAACGTCAGGCGCGGATCGCCCGGCTCCAGGCGGGCGCCGGTGACGACCCCTGCCTCCCAGTCGGACTGGTCGATGTCGGGCCGGGCCTCGCTGGTGACGTACCAGCCGATCGTCGCGGCCGTGACGGTGATACGGCACCCCCGGTTCAGTGCGATGCCGTGGTGCAGGGCGTCGCGGACACCGGGGTGTTCGCCGAGCAGGTTCAGGAGCTGGTCGTTGCTCGTGACCGACGATCCGCCGCTCCACGCGGAGTTGGGGGCATTGCGGTAAAGGTGCAGTCCTCGCAGGGCGGCCGCCAGGTGGGTCGCGTTGGCCTCCCCCGCGAGGGCCAGCGTGTCCCGGCCAGTGCGCTTTCGACCCGTGTCCATCACGGTGAACGCGGTGCGTGGCACGCCGTGCGTGACGGTCAGGGGCACGGTGACGCCCGCCTTGACGATGGCGGCCAGGCGGTGCTGTCCGTCGATGAGAACGTCGTCCTCGTCGAAGGCGATCCCCTGGTGCGTCAGCTGCCATTCCCCGCGCTGGATCTGGCCGGCCAGCTGCTGCACCGTGCTCTTGCTGAGAGGCCGGTTGTTGGTGTTGTGGGTGAGCCACTGCGCTGCCAACTGGGGTGACACGTCGACCACTTGCATGTGCATTGCGGACCTTTGCCTTTCTCTGGGGTGACGTCCGCGACAGCTTGTCGTGGATTGTGAACTAAGTCAACGCCAATACCGCAAGAGAGCCGGGCTCGAAGATGCTGTCGAGACTGATGCGGGTTCTCGGTAGTCGCTCGCCTGTGGCGATTTGTGCGGGGTGAGCATTGTGGACGGGGATGAGTGTCCAGGTTTGCTGATACGCTCCAACTGTGTGCTCAGTTCACAGTCGAGTCCGTGCGCCGGGGGGCGCCTTGTGGCCGGGCTCGTGGTGGTCGGGGCGGGATGACCGGGCGGGCCACCGGATGGCCCACAGGAGCAGTGATGGGGTGGGCGTGTGAGTCAGGATGAGCGCGGGCTGGGCGACGGTCTGCGGCCCGTCGGTTCCGTTTACCAGTACGACGACGGTCTGTACGTGCGGGTGGACGACGTCGTGCCTCACGTGCTGGCAGACCCTGAGGACGGTCACGGCTACCGGCAGGGTGACGACCTGGTGCGCTGCACCCTGCACCTGAGCAATGGCACCGGACGGCCGTTCGACCTCGACGGCGTCACCCTGCTGGTCCGGGGAGGGCCGTACGGCAAGACGGGTCGTCAGGTGCACGAGTACAGCAGTGATGTCATCGACGACGCGCTCGAGGGCACTCTGCGCGCCGGTCGCAGGGTCTCCGTCACCTGGGCCTACAGCATTCCGGCCGGTACCGCCGGTGACCTGGACATCGAGGTCCGCTTCCCGGCACGCGACCGGGGGAGCATCACGTTCAGCACGGCGTCGGCCGCCGCCACGGTGGTCGGCGAGCGCCCCGTACCGGTGACGTTCGACCAGTCCGTGCTGTTCGGCGAGCATCAGCAGCCGTTGTTCGCGGACCCGGATGACGCCCCGAAGCCCGGGACCAGGACCGGGGACACGTACTCGGTCGCAGGTGGGCAGCGAGCGACCGTACCCGCCGCGCTCGACGCCGTCCCGGCCCAGCCGACCGGTTCCAGGCGTCAGGCCGCCCGATCACCGGTCCCGGAGCTCTCCGCCGACGGCCTGGACGCCGCTCGCGTCCGCCAGATCTTCCGGTTCCTCGCCGAGGCCGAGGAGTCGAAGACGCGCCCCGTGCGCACCCTCGACGGCGCGGCCGGCGCCGTGTGGTTCGACGAGTTGCCGGACGACGACGGCGTCGAGGTGATGATCGACGGCGCTCTCGCAGGGGACGACCCGGCCTGGCTGACCGTCGCCCGCCCCGAACGCGAGGACGCCCCACACCCGAAGACTCTGCTCGCGCCCTGGGTGGACGAGACCCGTATCCGTGACTTCAAGGAGCCTCGCGCCCCGCACCTGCGACGGCGTATCGAACCCGACTTCCCCGACTGGTCCCGGGGCATCCCGCTCGACAAGACCTACCACGAGTTGGACGAGCACCCCCAGCGCGAGAAGATCGAGAAGCTGTACGCCGCCTGGGAACAGGAATGGCTCGCCTGGGCGGAACGGCGCCGTGCGATCGATCCCCTGGTCAGGCTGTACGACAGGCTGCACAAGATGCACGAGGACGCCGCGGGCCTCGGTGAGGCGTACGAACTCGTGCTCGGGCTGGGCCGGCTCACCTGGCAGACGACTGCCGGACAGCGGGTGGAGCGGCACCTCATCACGCACCGCGCCACCATCCAGCTCGACCCGTCCACCGGCACGCTCACCGCCGCTCCGGACCCCACCGGCTCGGGCCTGGAACTCGAAGAGGGCATGCTCGAAGGGGCCCAGCACGTGCCGGGCGCCGTGCGCGAGACGATCGTCGAGGTACTGGAAGGCGCCTTGGACGTGACCGACCCCGAACAGCTCGACGCCGTACACACCGCCCTGCGCAGCTGGGTCAACGCCGCGCACAGCGCCGGAAGTTACGCGCCGACCGTCGAGCGCGCCAAGCCGCGCAGCCTCGACGTCCCGCAGGTGGGGCTCACCCCCGCACTCGTCCTGCGTGAGCGCAGCCGCCGCTCCACCATGGACGCGCTCAAGGCCATCGCCCGGCAGATCGACGCGGGCACGCCGCCCACCGCACTGCTCGGCTACATCGCGGGCCGCGACGGCGCGTTGACCGCAGCGGACCTCGCGGCGGCGGAAGACGACGGAACAGCGCAGGACGGCGACGAGATGTACTTCGCCCTGCCCGCCAACGAGGAGCAGCGCACGATCGCCGAACGCCTGCGCTCCAACCGGCTCGTCGTCGTCCAGGGACCGCCCGGCACCGGCAAGACGCACACCATCGCCAACCTGGTCACCGACCTGCTCGCCCAGGGCAAGCGGGTCCTCATCACCAGCCACACCCCCCGCGCCCTGCGAGTGTTGCGGGACAAGCTGCCGGAGTCCGTCCGCGACCTGTGCGTGAGCCGCACCGAGGACGGCGCGGCCGCCCAGCGGGAGCTGGAGGCGTCCGTGCAGCGGATCCTCGGCGAGTACGCGGGCTACGACGAGAAGGCCTCCCGCAAGGGAATCCGTACCCTCCAGACGCGCCTCGCCCAGGCCCGTGCCGCTCAGCAGGCCATGCTGCGCGACCTCGCCGTACTGCGCGAACAGGAGACCCACCGCTTCGAGGCGGAGATCGGCGACTACGCCGGCAGCCTGCAGGAGATCGCCGAGCGCCTCACCACGGAGGCGGGACGGTACGACTGGCTCGGCCCGGTCCCGCAGGAACAGCCCGCCCTGAGCGCCGACGACGCCCTGCGGCTGCTGCACGCCACCCGTGCGTACACCCCGCACCACCAGGCCCTCGCGGCCGAGGTGCCCGGCCCCTCCGAGCTCCCCGGCCCCGGGGACTTCGAGGAGGCCGTACGGATCGTACGGTCGGCCGAGGACGCACACGCGGCCGCGCGCGAGGACGCCCTGTGCGCGGAGTACGACACTGCTGTGAGGAGTCTCGGCGAGAGTGAACAGCAGCGGCTGTCCTCGGCGCTCGACGCCTTCTCCACCACCCGCGCCCGCGCCGCGGCTCTCGCCGCCGCGGCCGGAGACTGGGCCGCAACGCTCCTGAGGCAGGTGACCGAGGGACAGGACTGGCAGGCACGCAGTCGGCGGGCCGCCGTCACCGAAACCCTGGCGGCCGTCGACAGCTCGCTCGCCGTCCTGGGCACGGCCATGGTCAGCGGCCTGGAGCAGTACGACCCGGCCACGGCGCTCGCCCAGGTCACCGCACTGCACGACGGCCTCGGGCAGGGACAGAAGCTGCGCGGGCCCCTCGGTATGCGCTCCAAGCTGGCGAAGACGGCCGGTGCGTTCGCGGAGAACGTACGGGTCGACGGCCGGGCGCCGGAGGACGTCCCGACCTCGGCCGTTGTCCTCGCCCGTGTCCAGCTGGAACTGCGCCTGGCCCAGGTGGAGTCCGAGTGGGGCACGCCCGTCGTCGCCTGGCAGGGACACGGACCGCGCCTCGCGCGGCTGCGGCAGGACGCGGAGGTGCTGGACGCGCTGCTCGCCGTCGCCGCCGCCCGCACCGACGTCCTGACCGCCGCGGCCACCTCCCCGGCACTCTCGGTCGCCACGTGGCACGACCCGTCCGTCGAGAACGCCGTACGCACCCTGCTGCGCGCGTCGACCACCCTGCGTGCGGCCGAACAGTCACGCAAGGTCATCGCGGACGCCGAGGAAATGCTGCGGGCCTGGGGCGACCGGCCCGGTGTGTCGCCCACCGTCGTGCGCGCACTCGGCACGGTCCGCGACCGTGACCCCGATGGCTACCGCGCCTTCAGCGACGAGATGGCCGAGGTGCGTGAGGCCGCCCGGCTGCGGGCCGAACAGGACGCGGCCCTCGCTCGTGTCCGCGAGGCGTTCCCCGCCCTCGCCGACCGGATCACCGGCACGCACGAGGACAGCGTCTGGGACCTTCGACTGCCCTCGCTCGCGGAGGCCTGGGCCTGGTCCGCGTGGCGCGACCGCATTGAGCGGCTGACAGATCCTGAGGCCGAGCGAACTCTGCGCCGACGGCTGACGGAGGCCGACGACGAGGCCCGCATCATGCTCGCGCGGCTCGCCGCCGCCCGCGCCTGGCACCGCTGCCTCGGACTGCTCACCGGCGATCAGTCCCGGGCACTCAGCGCCTACCAGCAGGCCGCGCGGCGCATCAGGGGCAAGTACCAGCACCGCTACCGGCGTGACGCACAGGCCGCTCTGCGCAAGGCGCAGACGGCGGTGCCGGCCTGGATCATGCCCCTGCACCAGGTCGCCGAGACCGTACCCATGGACCGGCCGGGTCTGTTCGACGTCGTCATCGTCGACGAGGCCAGCCAGTCCGGCCTGGAGGCCATGCTGCTGAGCTGGCTCGCCGACCGGATGGTCGTCGTCGGCGACAGCAAGCAGGTCAGTCCGTCCAACGTCGGCCTCAAGCAGGACGAGTACTTCCACCTCAGGGATCGTCTGCTCACCGCGCTGGAACCGGACGTCCGCAGCCTGTTCGGCCCCGAGTCCAGCTTCTTCGACCTCACGGAAGCGCTCTCGGCTGGCCGCGGCACGCTCATGCTCAAGGAACACTTCCGGTGCATGCCGGAGATCATCTCCTTCTCCAACGACCTCTGCTACAACCGTGATCTGCTGCCCCTGCGGCAGTACGGCGCCGACCGGCTGCCCCCGGTCCGCACGGTGTACGTCGAGACCGGTGAAGCCGTCGGCGCCAACACCCGGCTGACCAACGTCGTCGAGGCGGAGGCACTCGTCGACGCGATCGTCCGCTGCTGCGCCGACCCCGCCTACGACGGGAAGACCATGGGCGTCATCAGCCTCCGCGCGAGCAAAGGGCATCTGACGGAGCTGGACAACCTGCTCGCCGAGCGCCTCGACTACGAGCAGCGCGAGGAGCGGCGCATCCGGGTCGGTGACGCCGAGGACTTCCAGGGCGACGAGCGGCACATCATGTTCATCTCGTTCGTCAACTCGGCGACCACGGCCGCCGGATCGGTCCCGGGCGGCTTCAACGGCAAGACCTACGAGCAGCGCATCAACGTGGCTGCCTCACGGGCCCAGGACCAGGTGTGGGTGTTCCATAGCGCGCGGGCCGAACAGTTCCACGAGAACGACCTGCGCCGGCAGTGGCTCGATCGCCTCACCCGTCCCGCGGAGGAGGACCTCGTCGCGGTCGAGGGCGAGGTCCTGCCTGACGTCCGGCACGAAGCGTTCGACAGCCTGTTCCAGCAGAAGGTGTACCTGGAACTGACGGCACGGGGCCACCGGGTACGTCCGGGATACAAGGTGGGCCGCCACACGATCGACCTGGTCGTGGAGGGCGGAACGCGTCGCCTCGCGGTCGCCTGCGACGGTGACGCCTTCGCCGAGGGAGAGGACGCTTCCACCGCGGCCGCCAGACAGCGCGACCTGGAACGTGTCGACTGGACGTTCGTCCGGATCCGGGGCAGTCGTTTCCACCTGGACCGCGAGCAGGCGCTGGCCCCGCTGTGGGCCGAGCTGGAACGGCTGGGCATCGAACCGGTCGGGCCGGAGCCGGAAGAATCCGGCGCCGCAGATGACGCCGCGACCGACGGGGCGGAGCCGACCGTTGAGGCGGCGACCGGCGGTGAGGCGGCGGCCGACTGTGACGTGGCCGAGACTGTTGATGTGGCCTGGGCAGGGGCCGGTGATGCTGCCGTGGTCGGTGACGGCGGGCCGTCCGAGCCGCGGGGCGCGTCGAGCCATGAGGCGGGGAGTCGGGACACGGCGCGAGCACAAGCGCCGACGGGAACGGCGGCCGCCCTCGGGGCGGTGCCCGCGCCCAGGGCCACGGACCCACGCGAGTCCCTTCGTGGTCAGGGCCGGCGGGCGACGTCTGCTCCGACGAGGCCGCGTGCCATGACCGCCGACAACGGGGCCGCTCCCACACGGGAGGCTCGGGCGAGAGTTCCTGAGGCAGCGTCTGCTGTACGACCGACTGGCCCGGCCCGGTCGGCGGTGCCCACCCCGGCCGCGCCGAGTCCTCTGCCCGTCCGGGAGATCCCCGCCGCGGCCTTCCAGCGGCTGGTGCGTGAGCTGCAGCAACTCCAGGCGGCGGTCGACGCTCCCTGCGAGACCCCCGAAGGAGCGGAGGCGGCCCAGCTTGTCTTCCTCAGGAAGACCCAGGCCGAGCAGCGCGACCGGCGCACCAAGCGCCTCGCCTTCCTGCGGACCTTCCTCGACTCCGTCGGCGTCGGGCGGGAAGGAGCCGTCCCCGACGTCGTGATTCCAGGCGCGCTGCTCCGCCTGGAGTTCGACGGTCAGCTGGATGAGGAAACTCTGTACACGATCGCCGAGCTGCCCACCGAGGAGGCGGACATCGTCTCTCCGTCCTCCCCCCTCGGCCACGCGCTGACCTGGCAGCCGACAGGACGCGAGATCTCGTACGACGCGTCCCAGGGCAGGTCGCGCACGGTCGTCGTGCGGGAGATCCGCGTCTGATCGCGGCCACGGCACTGCGACAAGACGGGCCCTGCCCCGCGGACCCACCCTTCGGGCTGCGGGACAGGGCCCTATGCGGCTCAGCCGGTGACGGGGTCCAGCATGCGGCTCCGCTCACCGCTCCAGGAGATCGCCAGGGCGTCGCGCGCCCGTGTACAGGCCACGAAGAGCAGACAGTGCTCGGCCAGAAGATCCGAACGGTGCTGCACGGCGTCCTCGTCGGCCGGCGTCACCTGCGGCGCGAACGGCAGCACGTTGGACGTCACGCCGACGACGGCCACACAGCGGAACTCCAGCCCCTTCATGGCGTGCATGGTCGCCACGCGCACACCCGACACCGTCGGCCCCGGGTCGTCCTTGACCGCGACGGCGGGGACGCCCTCCCGGCGCAGGCGGGCGATGACCGCGTCGACCAGTGTGTTGAATCGGGCGCACACCGCCACTTCGGACGGCTTCACACCGTCCTGGTCGATCCACGTGCGGATCTGCTCCACCAGCGCGCGCAGCTCGTCGTCCTGGTTGCCATGACCACGAGCCACCGGGACGCGGCCGTGCAGCTCGGAACGGTAGCCGCGCAGCGAGTCCCGGCCGCCGTCGTCCTCGTCGTCCTCACCGAGTCGGCCTACCGACTGACCGTCCAGGAGGGACGCGGACCAGCGCAGGATCTCCTCCGTGCTGCGGTAGTTGAGGCGCAGCCGGGACGTCCGTCCACGCACGTTGACGCCCAGGGATCGCAGCGACACCCGGGAGTCGTAGATGCGCTGATGCGGATCGCCGACGAGGAAAAGGTCATCCGCCTGCTCGGCCACACAGGCACGCAGCACCCGCCACTGGGCCGGATGCAGGTCCTGGGCCTCGTCCACCACGACGTGACGGTAGCGCGGCCCCTGCTCGGCCAGAATCCGGGCGGCCTGGTCGCACACCATGGTGTACGTCGCGGAGTCGCGGGAGCTCAGGTCTGCCGTGAACCGCTCCATGACCCGCCATAGCCGGGCCCGTTGCACTCGCCCCACCTGTGTGCCGCGCCCTCTGCGCACACATCTCAGGTACTCCTCAGGCGTCCGGAGCCCCTGAGCCAGGACGACGTTGCGGAACTCCTGGGACAGGAAGCGTTCCGACCAGGGAAGGTCCTCCCGCGCGGCGGCACGGACCCACGCGCTCTTCTCCGCTGCCGCCGACAGCGGTTTCGGCGAGCTGCCCCTGGCTTCCCGGATGACCCTGGCGGCCACCGAGTCCACCGTCGTGACGTCGACACGCTCGAGCAGATGCGCGTCTGCATCGCCGAGCAGGAGGGCCAGGCTGTCCCGCAGTGCGGCCGCCATGGCGTTGGTAAAGGTGGTGAGCAGAATCCGGTCGCCCTCGCGTCCGGTGCGCAGCAGGTGCCGTACCCGGTGCAGGGCGACGACCGTCTTGCCGGTGCCGGGGCCGCCCGTCACCTGAGCCGGCCCGTTGAAGCCCGCGTGGTAGGCGTGTCGGCGCTGGGCGGGGTGCAGGAAGACGCGCCAGCGGATGAAGTCCTCGGTGAGGATCCGCTCCAGCTCACCGGGGCCGGTGACCTCCACGATGCGGTTGGGCGTGTTGAGGATCGCCTCGCTGAGCGTGACGGCCGGCCGGTCCTCCGCCGTGCGCACCGTTTGTCCGCGCGAGGCGATCAGTTGCTCCCAGACGTCCTGGGGCGAGTAGTCGGCCGCCAGGTATTCCAGTACCTCGTACTGATCGGCAGGCATCATAGGGGGCGCCATGACCGTCAGGTCGTCGGCCGTGACGCACACGCGCGCCAGTCGCAGGACCTGCTCGTCGATGCCGAGGTCACGCAGCACGGTGTCGGAGTGGTGCGCGAAGAGCCGGGCCGGGGTCCGGACCGCCTTCGTCTCGAAGTAGGTCTCCATCTGCTCGAGTGCCTCGACATTGCGTACCTCCAGCCCGCCGGTGGCGCCGTTGACCGAATAGGTGCGCTTGCAGGCCCAGTTGATCGCCTCGTCATGGGGTGCCACTCTGAGGAGGGTGAACAACTCACTGCCGTCGTCCGGGGCGAGGAGAACGCCCCGGTAGAACCTGGTGACCCGGATCGTACGGATCCGGGGGTCGCGCGCCCGCTCGAGCTTCTCCAGATGCATTCCCTTGCTGGCATGGAGCTGAGGCACGGTCAGGCTCCGGAACATCTGGATTGCGTCGTTGACCTCCTTCTGGACAGGTCTCTGCAGGGAGATCAGATCCGCGACGAAGTCGTCGGACAGGGCGAGACGGGGCATGGGAGTCCTCGGGTCGCGGACGGGCGGTGGCGGGCACCAGCCTAGAGACTGACGGAATGCAGAGCGACGGACCTTCCGTATTCGTTGTGTGAACTGAGTCAACGAGTCTATATTTCTCGTGCTGTCACACCACCGGTGCACATCCGTGCTCCAACGGCCCTGTCCGAAGGGACCCACCGCATGCCGGCCCAGCCTGCCCAGGCCGCTGTTCCGCACCCGCTCGACGAAGTTCCCCAGACGTTCCGTGCCGGGGACTCCTACGCGGTGCGCGACGCGCTCGTGCACTACGTCCGCCGGGATCTGCTGGGCCCCTGGGACGGTGAGACGGAATCGCTGCCGAGCGCTTCCTCCGGTCCCCGTGACCGGTACCTGGTCGGCATGCTCGGTCCGCGCCCCCAGGCCGTCACCGCCGACCGCATCGCCCGTGCGGCCGCCCAGGGCGCGGACGGGGAGTCGGGTGACGAGCAGGAAGGTGACGACAGCGACCTGCAGGACCGGTTGAGCCCCCAGGCCGCCGGACACATCTGGGCATCCTCCATGGGGCTGTCCTTCACCGCGCCGGCTTCGGTCGGCACGCTCAGCGCCACCGTCCGCTGGGGTCGCTACACCCAGTCGGACGAGGCCACCGAGCGAGGGACGACGCGCAGGGTCTGGTCACGTGAGCCCGTCGAGCGCCTGGTGGACATCGACGTGACCGACGGGGCCGACCGCACCGTTCAACTCGACGGCGATGCCGTCGTCCTCGACGTGCAGGTACGCCGGCACACCGGCCGAACAGGCGCCGAGGATCTGCGCATAGTCGAGCTGGCCCTGGTGAACCGGCAGCCGGACAGCGCGGACGCGCGCGACGCGCACTGGCTCTTCCAGACCGAGATCGACGTCACCGCCTTTCCCGACGACCAGGCGGCCGTTTTCCTGCCGGTCGACGACCCCCTCGACCCGGCGAGCCACGACAACGCGCCCGAGGACGCCGAGGAACGGCGACTGCGCCTCCTCTACCGGGACAGCCTCAGCCACGCCAAGGGTCGCAACGTCGCGGTTCACGCGCACGTCCGCGACGGGGAGCGCAACGCGCACCGCCTGACCACCGTCTGGCTTCCCGAGTACGACGTCAGGGCGACCACCGCGCCGGCACTTGAGGAGCAGGACCTCCTCCAGGGGCTGGAGCTGGGCATGGACGAGCTGGCGGCACTCGCCGTGCCCGACCGCCGGACCGAACTCAGCGCCGCTCTCGCCCCGTTGGCCGACGGGTACGGCACGTGGCTGGAGCAGCAGCGCCGCAGTGCCGCCTCACTCCCCGAGGACCTGCGAGAAGCGGCCATGACTGCGATCGAGCAGGCACTCGAGGTCTGCGACCGCGTCACCCTCGGCATCGACCGGCTCGTGGCCGACGAGACGGCCCTGCTGGCCTTCCGGTTCGCCAACAGGGCCATGGCCCTGCAGCGCCGCAACACAGCCATCGCGGCCGCCCGTGCCGGCCGCGAGAACGATTCCCGGTCCTACCAGGAGGCCTACGACGAGGTACACGGCAAGGGCAAGGCGGCGGCCAGCTGGCGTCCGTTCCAGCTCGCCTTCGTCCTGCTGAACATCGACTCGCTCACCCAGCCCGGACACCCGCACCGTGGTACCGGCCGTGAAGCCCTCGTCGATCTGCTGTTCTTCCCCACCGGTGGCGGCAAGACCGAGGCATATCTCGGACTCGCCGCCTACACCTTCGCCTTGAGGCGCCTCCAGGGCACCATCGGCTCGGGTGCGGAGGCCCGCAGCGGCGAGGCGGGCGTAGGCGTGCTCATGCGCTACACCCTGAGGCTGCTGACCGCCCAGCAGTTCCAACGCGCCGCCGCTCTGGTGAGCGCCTGCGAAGTCCTGCGCCGCGAGGAGTTCACGCGGGACCGGCGCTGGGGACCCACCCCGTTCCGAATCGGGCTCTGGGTGGGCACCTCCGTCTCACCGAACTGGTTTGACGAGGCCAAGGAACAGATCGCCGAAGCCAAGGAGAACGCCAGCGACAAGTACGCCCGCGTCCTGCAGGTCCTCACCTGCCCCTGGTGCGGCAGCGGGCTGACCGCCCGCTCGAACATGGAGTACGACGAAGGCCGCCGCAGAGTCCTGTTGTACTGCCCTCGCGCCGAGGGGGAGGACCGCTGCCCCTTCTCCCGTCGCGAAGCACTCGGCGAAGGCATTCCCGTGCTCACCGTCGACGAAGAGATCTACCGGCTCGCGCCCTCGCTGCTGATCGCCACGGTCGACAAGTTCGCCCAGCTCCCCTGGAACGGCTACTCCGGCCTGCTGTTCGGCAGGGTCACCGAGCTGTGCCCCCGCCACGGCTACCGCCACGACGACCTGGACGCCAAGACCGGCTGCGGTGGCCGCCACAACGCCAGGGGCGACCTGCCCGGAGTCACCGCCCAGCTCGTCACCCGCCTGCGACCTCCGGACCTGATCATCCAGGACGAGCTTCACCTGATCTCCGGAGCCCTCGGCACCACCGTGGGTCTTTTCGAAGCGGCCGTCGACCAGTTGTGCACGTGGAGCTTCACCGACGTTCACGGAGGACGTCACGAAGTCGGCCCCAAGATCATCGCTTCCACCGCGACCACCAAGCGGGCCGCCGACCAGGTGCGCGGTGTCTTCGGCCGCAAGGTCGCCGTCTTCCCGCCCCAGGTGCTGGACGTCGGCGACACGTTCTTCTCCCGGCAGGTGGAACTGAGCCGGGAGAATCCCGGCCGCCGCTACATCGGCGTATGTGCGCACGGCACTCGCCTCAAGGCCGCCGAGATCCGCGTCGCGGAGATCCTGTTGCTCGCGGCGCAGCAGCTCTTCGACGACTACGGCAGGCCGGCGGACCCGTACATGACTCTCGTCGGCTACTTCAATGCGACCCGTGAACTCGCCGGCATGCGGCGGTACATGGACGACGACATCACCACCCGGGTGCGGTCCAACGGCAGCCGCAAGGGTCAGGACACGCTGTCGGACCGCATTGTGAGCAGAGCAGGGATGCTCAGCATTCAGGAACTGACCTCACGCATCTCTTCCTCGGACATCGGCGCGGCCCTGAAGCGGCTGGAGATCGAGTTCGACCCCGAGCGGGACACTTCAGTGCGCAGGCGTGCTTTCCTGCGTGAGTACGCCGCCGCCATGAAAGACAAGCGCGAACCCCGAGCGTCCATGACGCCGTTTGTTCGACAGGCCGTCGACGTCGTCCTCGCGACCTCCATGCTGCAGGTCGGCGTCGACGTCTCCCGCTTCGGCCTCATGCTTGTCGTGGGCCAGCCCAAGAACACCGCCGAGTACATCCAGGCGTCCTCGCGGGTCGGCCGCGACGCCGCCCGTCCGGGCCTGGTGGTGACCCTCTACAACTGGTCACGCCCTCGCGACCTCGCCCACTACGAGGACTTCGAGCACTATCACGCGACGTTCTACCGCCAGGTGGAAGCCCTGTCCGTCACCCCGTACACGCGCCGCGCGCTCGACCGCGGTGTCGCCGCCACCTATGTCGCCGCGCTGCGCCACGCGACCTACGACTCCTCCCGCAACCTCGACGCCCATCACGTCGACCTCGACGGACCGCTCGCCCAGGACGTCGAACGGCGGCTCCTCGAACGCGCTGAACGGGTGGGAGGCGACCGGCCCCGCCAGTACCTGAGCGAACGTCTGGACCGGCTCAAGGACGAATGGCGCCGGAAACGCGACGAGAGCAGTTCGGCCCTCGCCTACCGCAAGGAGAAGCACAAGACGACCGTCGTGAACGGCCTGCTGCGACGGGCGGACGGATCCAGGTGGACCGAACTGACCGTCGGCATGTCGATGCGCGAGACGGAGAACGAGATCAACCTGCTTCTCCCCGGCGGCGGCGCCTTCCTGGAGGAACCCTCGGGCGACGGACCCGACTGGACGTTCGGCGCCTCAGGGACCGACTCCGGCACCGACCCGGACACGGCGAGCACCGTGGACAGCGACGAGTACGGGCCCGTCACAGCCGACACGGTCAGGAAGGCACAGCGATGAGCAGTCAGGGCAGCAACCGCAGGGTCGGCGCCGTACGGCCCAGCCACCTCATGTTCACCGCCGGGGTCGGGGCCCTCGTCGACTTGCCCAACTTCTCCGTCCTGATCCGGGGAATCGACTCCTGGAGTCACTCCGGTGTCACCGACTACGACATCGACGAACCCCGGCTGCGCGCCGCCGTCAACCGGTCGCTCCAGCGCTATGGACGCGGCCAGGTCGAGCAGCTGCGTGCCGCTCCCTGGCTGGAGGGAGCCGACGCGGACCCGAAGGGCTGGGCGGCACAGGGGGTCGGAGTGCCCGTCACGCCGTTCCCGCAGTGGCTGCGATGCACCGCGTGCAATGTGCTGGCCGCGATCGACTCGGGCGAGTTCGCCTTCGTCAACACCAACCCACGGACGCCGCACGAGGCGAAGTTCGTCCACGACTGCAAGCGGGGCAAGCCGCTGGCCGTGGCGGCCCGTTTCACCCTCGTGTGCACCGCCGGCCATCTCGACGAGTTCCCGTACACCACGTACGTGCACCGTGGGCAGGCCTGCGGCAAGACGCCGCGCCCAAAGCTGCGCATGAAGGACCATGGCGGCAACCAGGCCGCCAACGTCACCATCGAATGCGTCGCCTGCGGCGTGAAGCGCAACATCCGGGAAGCCATGGGCGAACGAGGCCGGCGCAACCTGCCCCGGTGCCGTGGAAGGCATCCGCATCTCGGCACCTACGAGACGAACGGCTGCGACCAGGAGCCGGTCCTGATGGTGGCGGGCGCGTCTAACCAGTGGTTCCCGCTCACCCTCAGTGCCCTGGCACTTCCCAAGACGCAGGGCGGAGACATCGGCAAGCTCCTGGACGACCACTGGCCCGACCTCGAACTGATCGAGGACCGAGGGCAGTTCGACTTCATGGCGCGCATGCCCAAGTTCACTTTTCTCAAGGAGTTCGACGCCGACGCGGTGGTCGCGGCGATCACGGCCCGCAAGCAGGGAACGGCCGGGTCGGCCCCCTCCGCCCCCGACGTCCAGGCCGACCTCTTCGGACCTGAATGGGACGCGCTCTCCGGTCCCGTTCCCACCCCCAGCGACGACTTCGCACTCCGGCAGATGCCCGTGCCGGCCCGTCTGAGCGAGTTCTTCGCCGACATCAGACAGGTCGAGCGGCTGCGTGAGGCGCGGGCGCTGATCGGGTTCACCCGGCTCGACGCGCCCGACCCCGAATCACCGGAGATCGCCACGCGCGTCGAGCTGTCCCGCGGGATCCGGAACTGGGTACCGGCCAGTGAGGTGCGCGGCGAGGGCGTCTTCCTGCGCGTGCGGGACGGTCTGATGGCCGAGTGGGTCGCTCGTATGGAGAAGTCACCGCAGATGGAGGCGCACCGAAAGGCGTACGCACGGTTCCGCGCCAACCGGAAGTCGGACCGCAAGACCAGTGACTTCGACCCTTACTACGGCTGGCCCGGAGCGCGGTACATCGCCCTGCACACCCTCTCCCACCTGCTGATCCGCACCGTCGCCCTGGAGTGCGGCTACAACTCCGCGTCGCTCGCCGAACGGATCTACGCGGGGGACGAACAGAATCCAAGGACCGGCATCCTCATCTACACCGCCGTCCCGGACTCGGAGGGCACCCTGGGAGGTCTGGTCTCACTGGCCGAAGAGCGGGAGTTCGACCGGATCGTACGCCGTGCCCTGACCGACGCCCGCCACTGCTCGGCCGACCCGCTCTGCGCCGAGCGCCTGCCGCAGGACCCGGCCGACTTCCTCCACGGAGCCGCCTGCCATGTCTGCCTGTTCGTGTCGGAAACCACGTGCGAACGCGGCAATCGGTTCCTGGACCGTCGATTCATCGTTCCGCTGACCGGGGACCAGGACCCGGTGCTTACGCCGGTGGGTCTGCTGCCGTGAGCCGACCCGCGTTCGAGGGCGCTGCCGAGGCCGCTATCGCGGCTCTCGGGCTCTCTCGCAGCAAGGACCTCGCCGGCCTGCTCGCCCAGGGACGTACCAGGGAACGGATACTCACCGAGCTGGCGACACCGGGAGTCAGCGAGGCTGTCGCGGCGCTCTACGACGCCATGGAGTCGGAGTCGGTGCATGCCTCCGAGGCGGCTGCCTATGTGCGAGGCTATGTCGCCGCCCGGAGGCAGGCCCGGGAAGCGGTCCGGGTTCGTACCGTGTGGAGCGGTCCCTCGACACCGGCGGTACCGGTGCGCGCCACCGCCCAGGTGTTGGTCGAGGTCATCAAAGAGGCGCGGCACGAACTGCTGGCCATGACGTACGCGGCTCGTCCGTATCAGGCCCTGACCAGGGCTCTGACAGAGGCTGTGGGCAGGGGTGTGCGGACACACGTCGTGGTCGAGACCCTGGTCGGCGCAGGCGGCCTGCTCTCGGGGAACGAACCGGCCGACGCGTTCGCGTCTGTGCCCGGACTGTGGCTGTGGGCCTGGGCCCGGGACCCGGCCGAACAGGGCCGCTCACGCCAGCACGCCAAACTGGCGGTCGCCGACCGCCACACCCTCCTGCTCGGCAGCGCCAACCTGACCGAGTCTGCTGCACGGCGCAACATCGAGGCGGGTGTGCTGGTGACCGGAGGTGAAGCACCGAGGCGCACGGCAGAGCACATCGTCGAACTGCAGCGCCTCGGCATACTCAGGCCTCTCCCGCCACGTCAAACTCTCGGCTGACCAAGGAACCGTGCTCGCGGTGGGATCTCTCCGGCGACCGGCTGCAGCGCATCGCAGTCGCGGGGTAGCAGGCACTGAGACCCAGGTTCCCATCAGCGCACCGGACCGATCCCCTTGGCTCGCTCGCGGCCAGCGCCCTGACCCGGCAGGTGCGCCTACGCACCCTGGGTTCCTTCAGTCCTTCAAATTGGAGGCCCAACAACCTGATGCTTCGTCTGGAAGGTCAGCAACGGGTCAGTGTGAGCCCTGAAACACCTGAGGACAGCAGACCGAACACGGGACTCGATGTAATCTCCGGACAACGCCCTTGACCTGCACAGGCAGGCAGGGAGCAGACGAATCGGGAGTTTCTTCATGCTTCGTACCATGTTCAAATCCAAGATCCACCGAGCCACCGTCACCCAGGCCGACCTGCACTACGTCGGATCGGTGACCATCGACGCCGACCTGCTGGACGCCGCCGACCTGCTGCCCGGCGAGCTGGTGCACATCGTGGACATCACCAACGGCGCCCGACTGGAGACGTACGTCATCGAGGGCGAGCGGGGATCCGGTGTCCTCGGGATCAACGGGGCCGCCGCCCATCTCGTCCACCCCGGCGATCTGGTGATCATCATCAGCTACGCCCA
>WUUC01203880.1_pt1 | contig 27102 bp, 20 predicted proteins | sample 6278441 | NCBI WGS metagenome assembly WUUC01 (sample SAMN13675441, study PRJNA597444) | soil metagenome | isolation source: soil | place: USA: Washington | collected 2017-10 | reverse complement strand
GCGCCGCCGAGCTGTTCACGGCGGGCCGGGTCGTCCAGTCGGTGATCGAGATGGAACACGGGTTCCTGCTCCTGATGAGCGTCGGGGACGGCTCACACCTCGCGGTGATCGCCGCGGCCGGTTGCGACATCGGTCTCGTCGGCTACGAGATGACGTTGCTCGTCGACCGCGTCGGACGCATGGTCGACACCCCGGTCCGCGGCGGAGCATCCGAGCAGGGCTGAGGGCGGAACCTTGAGTGACGTCCATGACAACGGGGCGCCGCCACCGGCGTTGGCGCGCCCGTACTCGTGGACCGACGGCCGCACACAGCCGAGCGTCGATCTCGCGATCGAGGCTCGGGTCGTGACCACGCGGGCCGGACGGGACATGACCCCACGCCTGACCAGTGCATTGTGGACGGTCACGCAACTGTGCTTCCAACCGCGGTCCATCGCCGAGATCGGCGCGTACCTCGCGGTTCCACTCGGCGTGGCGAAGGTTCTCGTCGCGGACCTCGTCGCCGAGGGGTTGGTGAACGTCGAGGCCACCCTCGCGCACGACGCCGACGATGCGGAGAAACGCGAGCTGATCGAGAGGGTCCTCAGTGGACTACGGGCAACCAAGTAGGCGCAGGCGGATCACCTCCGCGAAGATCGTGGTCGCCGGCGGTTTCGGTGTGGGCAAGACGACGTTCGTCGGCTCGATGTCCGAGATCACGCCGCTGCGCACCGAGGCGCTGATGACCAGTGCGAGCGTCGGCGTCGACGAGTTGTCGAGGATCCCCAACAAGCTCGCGACGACCGTGGCCATGGACTTCGGCAGGCTCACCCTCGCCGAGGACCTCGTCCTGTACGTGTTCGGCACCCCCGGCCAGCACCGCTTCTGGTTCATGTGGGACGACATCGTCAAGGGCGCCATCGCCGCGATCGTGCTGGTGGACCCGGAACGGCTGGCCGACGGCTTCTCCGCGGTCGACTACTTCGAGTCGCGCCGCATGCCCTTCCTCGTGGCGATCAACGAGTTCGACGGCGCACGCCGGTTCACCCCGGCCGAGGTCCGCGAGGCGCTGGTGCTCGGCGACCACGTCCGGATCATGCCGTGCGACGCCCGTTCCGCCGAGTCGGCGAAGCAGGTGCTGATCGCCGCAGGCGAGTATTCACTGTCCGCTCTGGACGCCCGCGCGGGCTGAAAGGTCAGGAGATGGTTCACCACTTCGAGATGGGTGTGTGGCTGCTGTTCTTGTCGTACGCGACGTCAGTGGTCGGCTGCACGATCGGTCTCGCGTGCGCACACCAGTCCCAGTCCGGCACCATTTCGGCGAACGCCCGCGTCGGCTGGCTCGCGCTGGCCGCGCTGTCGATCGGCGGCGTCGGCATCTGGCTGATGCACTTCGTCGGCATGCTCGGGTTCGCGACACCGGGCATGCCGATCCGCTACGACATCGCCCGCACGGCGCTGTCGGCGATCCTCGCGATCACCGCGGTGTTCGTCGGGCTCGTGGTGTTCGGCGTGCAGCGGCGGTCCCCGATGTGGCGGCTGGCGATCGCGGGCGCCGTCACGGGTCTCGCGGTGAACCTCATGCACTACACGGGCATGTGGGCGGTGAACGTCAAGGGCGAGATCACCTACAACCCGTTCCTCGTGGTGCTGTCGATCATCATCGCCGTCGGCGCCGCCACGGCCGCCCTGTGGTTCACGGTGCGGGCGGACAGCATGCTGCAGCGGGTGCTGGCGGGCCTCGTGATGGGTGTCGCGGTGACGGGCATGCACTACACCGGCATGGCCGCCGTGGACGTGCAGCTGGACGCGAACGCCGCCGACCCAGCGGGCGTCGAGGTGTTCAGCTTCCTGTTCCCGGTGTTCATCCTCGGGGCCGCCGCGCTCGCGCTCCCCATCGTCGCGCTGCTGACCACGCAGAAGGACGACGACGTCACGCCGGACGCGGAACTACTGGACCGCCCCCTCGACGCGGCGGCGGTCCAGTAGTCCTCTTCGGTCAGCCGATGCCGTTCGCGGCCAGCCAACGGAAGGTCAGCGCGTAGAACGCCCGCGCGCCGTCACTCAGGTTGACCGAGTGACCGGCGTCCGGGACGACCGCGTCCACCAGCTGTCCGGCCGGCGCGGTCGTGCAGTCCTCGGTCTCCCCGCAGTAGAACAGGTCGTGCCGGCCGAGTACGGACAGCGTCGGCACGTCGACCGGCTCCGGCGGCGTGCCGATGGCCAGCAGCTCCGGCTCCGGCACGGTGGCCTTCAGCGCCTCCTCCGGGCGGGGGAGCGCCGGCGAACTTCGGGTCCTGTTCGGCCGGGTGGAACGGCGGGAACGGGGCCGCCGCGCGGATGTGCGGCAGCTCGGCCGGCATACCGCTGATCATCAGGGCGTCGACGCCGCCGTGCGGGTAGGACGAGCAGGACGAGGACAGCGGCGAACACCGCCGCGAAAAAGGCGCGCACAGCGAACCTTTCGAGATGAGCGCTCACGAGTCCGGCCGTCGATGACAGCTACTGCGTCGATACGCAGCTATAGGCGCCGTGCGTGAGGCTAGGGCGGGTCGCCCGGGCCGGTCAACATCATTTCTCCGGGCCGCGGCCGAGTAGCGCGACCAGCTCGCGCCGGTTGCGTATGCCGAGCTTCATGTACGCGCGGGCCAGCGTGTTGTTGACCGTGTGCACCGAGAGCCCGAGCCGGGTGGCGATCCGCTTGCTCGGCAGACTCGTGGCGAGCAGCGCGATCTCCCGTTCCCTGCGCGTCAGTATGGCGCTGGGGCCGCCCAGGTCCAGCAACGGTGTCCTGGCACCCCGGCACCCGTCGGCGAGCAGCGCGGTCGCGTGCCCGTTCGCCGTGCGGGAGCGCATCAGCTTTCCGTTGTGCCCCAAGGCGTTCGCGGCCGCGGTGTGCAGCTCGGCCGCGAGCAGCAGGTGCCCCCGGACCGTGAAGGCCCGTGCCGCGCGGTCCAGCGCCTCCCCGTCCCGGCCGGCCAGCGCGGCGGCCGCCTGGGACAGCAGCAGCGCGAAGCCACCCGCCAGCTCGCCGGCGAGCGCGGTCAGGCGGGGCAGCACGAGCGCCGCGGCGCCCAGCCGTGCCACGTCGTAGAGCGCCATCGCCTCGAACGCCGACTGTTCGGTCGCCCGCGCCAGCTCCGCGGCGCATGCCGCGGTGTCCACGGCCTCCGACAGCAGCCCTTCCGCCGCACGCACCCAGGCACGGTCGAGCTCCACCCACGCGTCGTACAGCCGGTTGTCCGGGCGCGCGAGGCCGTCGGCGCGGGCGAGCAGCTTCGTGGCGGCCGCCGCGTCACCGGGCAGCGCGGCGACCCCGGCCAGTTGGGCCAGGCACGGCCGGAGCACATGGTGCGGATCGACCTCCGGGGCCAGCGCGACCGCCTCCCGCAGTGCGGTGCCCGCCTCGGCCAGGTGTCCCTGCGCCTTGGCCACCACACCGCGCAGCCCCGCCCACGTCGCGGTCATGTCGCTCGACTCGCTGGCCACGGCGGCCCGGTACCCGTCGTCGGCGAGCACGCGTGCCGCGGTCAGCCGGCCGTTCGCCCACAATGCGACACAGTCCCCGAACCCGACCTGGGCCGGGCTCCACGGCAACGCGCCGGCCGACCTTCCCTGAACGACCAGCGCCCGCAGTTCGTCCGCCTGCCCTGTCAACGGCCAACTTCTCACACCTGGCGATTGTCGGCGGGCTGGCTGAGTTGGTCCTTAGTCGGGTTCGTGGTCGAGGAGGTCGAGGTAGGCGTCCACGGCTTCCCACAGCTCGTTCTCGGCGCGGTGCTCACGGCGCCAGTCGCGGTCCCAGTAGTGCTCGCGCACGTTCCGCAGCCGGGTCAGCGACCTGTCCAGCTCTCGTCGCACGTCCGGTTCGCCGTCCAGCCGGGGCAGGTCGCCGAACCGCCGCTCCTCGAGTGCCCGCAGCACGTCCTCGTCCGGTCCGTCGGCGGACCAGAACCGCACCGGCCGGCGGATGTGGTGGTTCCACACCGGCTCGTGCCGGGACCGCCACCAGTACGCGAAGCCGCCCTTGCCGAGCCGAAGGACATCGACGAGCCAGGCCGTCCCGCGGGGCTGGGACCCCCACGGCACCTCCTCCGGCGGCAGGTCCAGCACGAGCGCGACCTTGACGTGGTCGAGCGGGTCGTCGCCGTCGAGCAGCTCGCCGAACACGTACGCCTCGTGCAGGAACGGGGCCTTGCCCTGACACGCCTCGGCCAGGACACGAAGCTTGTGAACGCCACGTCGGTAGTGCATGTGGCTGATCGTGCTCGACAACGTGCCGGCGCGCTCCTCTTCGTCCGCTTTCAGGCTTTGCGGAGCAACTCGTCGATGCGGTGGGCGATCCGGGCGCCGTCGGCCGGGACGAGGCTCAGCCACGCGCCGTCGTGCACCATCAGGTAGCGGCCCTCGCCGGTGTCGAACCACGTGATCATCGTCTTGGCACGCGTGCGGGTGCCCGCCCCGAGCCGGGTCGCGCGGCCGGTGGTGGTGACGCCGAACTGTCCGCCTCGCACCCGCCGGTCGGCCAGCTCGATCAGCGTCGTCGCGTCCTCGTCGCTGACACCGTTCGCCGTCAGGATGTCCCGCTCGTCGCCGCCGCCGAACGGGTCGTCCTCGTCCTCCCCGCTGGCCGCCTTGCGCAGTGCCTGCTGCGGCACGCGGAACGCCACCCCCGAGCCGGCCTGCCCCGGCGGCAGCACCTCGACGATCGACGTGGCCAGCGCGGTCGGCCGAACCGAGGCGAACGCCAGGACCCCGTCGACGAGCGAGGTCAGCACGGCGGTGCTGCCGTCGGACGCGACGAGCCCGCGGATCGGCCCGTCGCCGTAACCGACGGTGTCCACCGAGACCTTCGGCTCGGCCAGCACCCGCAGCGGGTCGGCGACCTCCCGCCTGACCCGGTCCCCGTCGCGGAGGACTCCCTTCTCCCGCAAGGCGTGGAAGGTCTCCTCACGCAACCGGTCCCGTTCCTCCACGGTGGTCCCGTTGCTGGGCACGTCCACCGGGTACGGCATGTCGGGGAGGTCGAGGTGGCTCCAGACGAAGTCGAACTCCCTGGCGGTCAGCTCGAAGTCCGGCGTCATCCCGGCTGCTCTTCCTTCAGCTGCTTGGCGGACTTCTCACCGATCACCGTCGGCACCATCCGCCCGGGCTCGTCGACGACCTTCTCGTTGACGGCGTACTTGTTGCGGTGCTCCTTGTCCTCGTCACCGCCACTGCCACCGCGGCCACCCGCACCGGGCGCGCCCGTACCCGGCGCACCGCCGGTGCCGGACTGCCCGGCCCCCGGCATGCCCGCGGCACCCCGTGCCGCCGCGGCCTGCTCAGCGGCGAACGCGCCGACGTAGTTCCCGGGCCCGGCCATCCCGCCACCACGCCCGAACCCGCCACCGCCGGCACCCGCGGCCCCGGCACCACCACCGAAACCGCCAGCGCCTCCGGGACTCCCACCACCGGGAAGTCCACCGACCCCGGGAACCCGGCCGGGACCGTTGGTGCCTCCGAGGGACGGAACGCCCCGCCGCGCCTCGTCAGGCGTGTAGGGCAACCCGGTAGCCGGATTGATGCCGGTGGGCAGCTTCGGTGGCACGTAACCGGACGAGTTCGCGTCGCCGCGCCCGGACGGGCCCCGTCCGGGCGGCACCGTGGGCGGCATGAAGTTGTTGAGGTCCGGGGTGTCCGGCTTGAACCCCGGCCCCCCGAAGTTCGTCCCACCCGTGTGCCCACCGATGTTCGGCGCGGTGGACCCGGCCGTGGTCGTCTCGACGTCGGGCACGGTGAGGTCCGCCGGCTCGTTCCGCTGCGAGGAACTCCCGCGAGGAACACTCCCGCCGGCACCCCCGATCCCACCAGGCACCGCACCCCCGGGACCGGAGAACCCAGCGGGAACGCCAACCGCACCGGGCATTCCGCCGCCGGCACCGCCGCCCGGCACGTTCGCGCCGCCACCGGGAACACCCGGCGCGTTCGAGAACGCGGGCGTCGTCCCGACGGTCCCGCCAGGTAGCCCCGGCGTACCGCTGCCGGAAGCAACGAGCGCACTGCTCGTCTCGAACCCGCCGGCCGTCCCGTTCGGCAGGGCCGCGACCCCGTCCGCCCGCAACAGCGGCGACATGGGCGCACTGTCCGTCCGCTGGAACCCGCTCATGGTGGCGGTGTCGGTCGCACCGTCGGTGACCTCCGGCGGCCGCACGAACCGCGGCGTGGTCTGGTCCACGTCCCGCGACTGCGACTCCATCTCGGACATCACCTGAACGGCCTGAGCGTGCGCGGCCCGAGAGGTGGCACTGGCGGCCTGAACGTCCGTCACGGCCTGAGCGAGCCCGGCGAGCCCACCGGACGCGAACCCGTTCCGCAGCATCGACTCGTAGTCGAAGTTCGTCGGCTCCGGCATCGTGGCCTTGGCCCGCTCCGCGGCGAGCCCCTGGTCCGCGATCCGGGTCCCCATGTACTGCGAGGTCTGAGCGGCGTCCCCACCCCAGGTGGCGAGCTTGAGCGTCGCCTGCCGAGCCACCTCCGCCGCGGGCCCCTGCCACCCGGCCTCGGTGGACCGGATCGTCGCGTCCATGACCCGAGAGTTCTCGGCCATCATGTTGCCGAGATCGGTCCACTCCCGCGCGAGCGCATAAGCCTCGGAGGGGTTGTTGTTGGTGTGCACGGAGGCGTAGAGCTGCTCATGCGGCACCGCGGCCCAGTTCCCGGTCGCGTGGAGCGCCCGGTCCTCCCCCACGGCCACGTTGTCGTCGAGCTTGTTGGCCGCGTTCGCGATCCGAATCTCGTCGAGCAACCGCCCGAAGTCCCCGAAGAACCCGTTCCGGTCCGGGTTCACGTCCTCGGTGACCGGCACGTCGAACGTGTCGTACCGATCGAACTCGTCCTCGTCGAAAGCAGAGTGGTGGTGGTCGTTCGCCATCCTGGTTCCCCAGCTCAGAGTTCGGTGGACGCGATCCGCCGCAACGCGGTCGCCGAGTCGTCATCGGTGGTCTGGTAGCGGCGCATGGCCTCGTCGACCGCCCCGTGCGCCTGCACCAAGGTCCGGTGGTACTGATCAAGCACGGCGACAAAGGAGACGTCCTCCCCGTCCGCACGCCGCTCGAACTTCCCCGACATGGCCTCCCCGACCCAGTTCGTCCCCAACGGCACCGGCCGCGACATCCCCCGTAAGCGCTCAAGCCAACCGGCGGCGGCATCAGCCTGACCACGCAACGTGTTCAGCAGCTGCTCACCGGTCTCCGGATCGATCACCAACTCACCGGCGTTGACCGCGTTACTGATCACAGCCACGTCAGCCATCCGCTCAGCCAGCGAGGTAGCAGCCTGATCAGAGGGCTGACTCTGCCCAACGGCCACCAACGGCGCTTCGCTGTCGTCGACGTACACGGAACATCCTCCGGACCTTTGTATCCGTGCCCAACAAACCCGCGCGACCGTACCGCACGTATCCGCACCACCACTACGAGTACGGACAGAAGTGCAAGAAAACGAAGACTTTCGGGCAGTGCAAGGTCGCGAAGGCTCAGCCCATCCGCTCGAGAATCCTCCCGAACGCATCCTCGGTGACGATCGGAATACCGTACTTCCGCGCCTTACCAGCCTTGCCGGACAGCGAGTCAGGATCCGCGGCCACGAGCAGGCGTGTCTGCTTGGTGACCCCACCGGAGGTGACGGTCAGCCCGACAGAGGCCGCTCTGTGCTCCCACTCATCACGCAACCCGTTCATCTGCCCGGTGAACGCCACCGTGTCACCGGCCACGAGCCGGAACCGCCCCCACGCCGGCAACTGCTGCCCAGCCTGCGCCGTGGCCAGCGCCTCAGCCACGTCACCTGGCGTCAACCCCAACAACCCCGCGACCTCATGCAGATCCTCCCGCTCGACCTCGGTGACGACACCGTCCTCCCAGGCTGCCTGCGCAAGCGCGGTGAGATACCGCCGATGCAGCCCCATCGCGACGTCGAACGAGAGCCCGAGCGACTCGGCGAGCTCCAACAGGGCGTCCTGCTCGCTGACCGAGAGATGCCGGTCCAGCAACGCCCGATCAAGCACGGCGACGTACTCGTCGGCATGCGGCACATCCGGCACCCGAGGAAGCCGATCAACCAACCGAGACAGAAATGATGGCGCTTGAGTATCGGACGTACTGCGCTGATGGGTACGCCCACACCCCGCCGCCATTCCCGGCCAAGCGCGGCCGCTGCCGAACAATCCTCCCCACGGTTCCGGCCGATCAGCAACACGAATGATGTGCCCGAGAAGCTCAGCCGCCGCCCGAGCGTCGTGCAAAGCCGAATGTGCCACACCCTGCCGAATTCCAGCCGCGGCACAACATGCGCTCAACGATCGCGAAGAGCTTCGCAGATAACGCTCGGACATGGCCATCGTGCACAGCCCGATTTCGACGTCGAGCGGAACCGAAAAACCGAGACGCTCGTACTCGTACAGAAGAAAACGCACATCGAAACCCAGGTTGTGAGCAACCACCACCCGCCCCGCGAGTCGTGCGGCCACGTCGCCGGCAAGCTCGCCAAAAGTAGGCGCCCCAAGGACATCACGAGCACGAACCCCATGAACGTGCTGCGGCCCCAGATCCCGCTCCGGGTTCACAAGAGTGCCCCACTCGTCGGTCACAACCCCGTCGCGACCGACGTGCACGATACCGATCTCAACCACCCGGTTGTGCCACCGCCCGGGAAACAAGCCCGTCGTCTCGACGTCGACCACCGCGTAACCAGCTGACACTATCAGCCCACTCTCACGTCGAAATACATGGAGCCGAACAAGAACCGGCGTACCTGGCCGTAATCGCTCAACACGCACTCCGCGTTTCATCGCCTACAAATCATTCAACACCTGACACGCGCACACAGTCAGGAGCGACACCAAGGCCATGAGCCACCCGACCCAACAACAACAGCCGCACACACCGTTCACCTACGAACCGCAACACACCAAGGCAAGACCACCGGTGTGGCCGTGGCTGGTAGCCATCGTCGTCGCCATTGCCGCGACCGCGGGCATCACCCTCGCCCTCACCAGCAACACCGACGGCGACTCCCCAACCACGACATCCCCATTCGCACTGAAAGATCAGGACAAGACTCCGCTCCGACAAGCCTTCACGGAATGCCACACCGGCGACCTGGGCGACCAGGACCACACGCTGGTGATCGACATGTCGGGCGAAGACCCGGGCTCAGGCGCAGCATCACTGGACGGCTTCACCTGCGTGCTAACCCACCTGGACACGCCGCAGTCCGTGATCTCAAAAATGAACTCGACCCGCGCCCTGGACGGCATGCAGTCCGCAACCTGGGCCAACTTCGAGGCGTCCTGGACCTACCACCCGGACGACGGCCTGGACCTGATCATCACACAGAACTGACAGACGGAAACAGGCCATGACAGCCCGACTACAGAGGGAGTAGAGGACATCGACGATCCTTCCGCCCATGCAGACTGCCACGGCTATGTCGCAGCAGCCGTCACCGTGTCTCCTGGTGAAACCAGTCGAGGGTTTCGAGCAGGATGTCCCGGGCCTGTGGCTCCAACAGGACGTCAAGACCGAAACCCGGTCGCAGGTTGATCTTCGCCAGCGGTAGGTCGACACCACTGATCTTGTTCAGCCGTTGACGAAGCTCCTCCCGGCGAGCCGGATCGTCGAACGGCTGGCGAACGCGGAGGTGCTGGAACACCACCTCGAACTTGCCGCTCGGGTAGACGGCCGCTGGCCAGATGTTGCCCAACGGGTGGTGTTTCTCGCGAGACAGGAGAAAGCACGATGTCTCGCTACCGAGTCCGTACGACAGTTGCCCGCCCAGCTCGGTCCATGCCTTGATCATCGTGGCCACTGCTTGTGCGATGTCCGGTCCCTGCTGCTCGGTGAGCTGGCTGAGGAACCGGTTGCGCAGCTCGGGGTCCTGCCCCGGGTCCAGTTCCGGCAACGGTCCGGGAACATCCGCGTCGATGAGTACAGCGAGTTCGTCCGTGGTGACGTGCTGGGCGCTGTTGGCCCTGCCACTGGCGTCGAACGTCACCCCCTCTGCCGCGAGGAGATCTCGCGGGTCGTCGGTCCGTTCCTGGTCGAGCCAGGCGAAGTTCGGCGACACCTTGCCGTCGGACTGCAGGACGCGGTGGGCGTTCGGTGCGGTGGTCGTGGCCAGGCGTTGCCCGATCGAGACCGCGTGGGTGCCGATCAACGCGGCAAGGTCGCCGTAGGTTGTCCAAGCCCCGGCGGGCAACTCGGCGAGCGCTCGGTTCATCACGTCCCACGCGGTTCCCGACGAGCTCGTGGCGCCGGGAACCGGTCCCGGCCATTCGGCGATCACGCGTTCCGCGAGCGCGTCGGCCCGTGCATGGATCTCTGGCCGTCCCCAACGTGACTGCTGGGCGATCTCCTGGTTCATCAGAACTCCGCTTGCGGCGAGTTGTTTCCGCTTCACCGCGAACGAGCTGTTACTGAGCTTGGCGTTGTAACCGGTAAGCGTCAGATTGCCCAGGGTGTGGACGAGAGCGTCATGTGCCTGACCGAGTTCCTCGCCCGCCTCGAGGTCCTCGCTCAGCGCCGCACGCCAGTCCCGTGTCGGGGTCTGGGGCAGCACGTGCTCGATGGTCAACGAGGACAGGTCAACGGGTTCCTTGCTGCCATATGACTCCTCGAGCCAGCGCAGCACCAGGGCCCGCTGGTTGGGGCGCCCGTTGAGGTAGTAGGGGACGCTCCGCACCGCGTCGCGGATTTCGGCGTCGCTGGCGTAGTACTTCCGGCCGGTGGACAGGTAGCGGCGAACGGCATCGTCCACCGGGAACTCGTTGTCCATCTCGGTCACGACGGACAGCAGGACCCTGTTGACGCCGGTGGTGGCGCGCCCGATGATGAGCCGCCGCACGAAGTAACTCTCCAGATAGAGCATGGCCGACGCGATTTGTTCGGAATCGGCGGTGCCGTGTTCGCGGCGGTCGAGCAGATGCAGGAGCAGCGGATACGCGGTCTTGGTGTCCCACGCGCCCAGTCGGCGCAACCGGTGCCGCACCGCCGGGTCCGCCTCACGCGACGGGTCGAGGACAGTGCGCAGCAACTCACCCAAGCGGCTGAAGCGCGCCACCTCGTTCTCGATCCCCTCCTCGGTACGGATCCGGTCGAGACGCCGCTGCTGACCGCTGTAGGTGTCGGTCTGCTTGATCCGGGGGTCACGCTGAACCAGGTCGAGCCAGAACAGCAGCTCGAGATCATCGCTGCCGAGTCGCTCCTGGAGGGGCAACCACAGGGATTCGTAGACGGCCTCACCTCGGGTGGGCAGCCGCATGAACAGGTAGTTCCGCAACAGGTCGGCCTGCGTCAGGCGGCGCCCGGTGTTGTTCAGCGACTCGAAGATCCGGTGGGCATTGTCCCCGGGGTGGGCCGTGACGGAGACCACGGAGAGCGCCGAAATCACCGCGTTCTCGATCCGTTCGATGTCGTGTGGGTCGTCCGGATCGTCGGCGACGGCGAGCTGCGCGGAGAAGAACCGGTACGCAGCACCGATCAGGTCGGCGCCACCCTTCTGGGGCGTGCCGTTCACGCAGGCCAGGTATGCGGCTCGGTCCGCCTGGGTAGGAACCAGCTTGAGCCACTTCTTCGGCTGCCACGTGTTGGTCAGGTACTGCTGGTTGATCCGCTCCCGGTGTTCGGCTTTCTCCCGGGCAGCGCGGTGATCCCGCAGCGCACACAGCAGGATCGACAGGCTGGTCAGACGCTGCTGGCCATCGATGACCAGGAACTCCTGCACTCCGGCGGGCCCGTTGTTCGGGCTGGGAGCCAGCACCAGCGACCCGATGAAATGTGTCAGCTCAGGATCGACGACCCTGTCGTCAGCCAGTTGGGTGATGTCTTCCCACAACAGCCGAAGCTCGTCGTTGGTCCAGGAATACGTCCGCTGATACAGCGGCACCTGGTACTGCTTCGATCCTTCGAGGAGTTCTTGCAGCGTTGTCTCACGTGCCGCAACCATGACTGTCCCCCACAAGGCCGGTTCTCACTTCACGGGCCGTAACCGCGCGCGCCGTAGATACTGGCACATGGCCGTCGCCATGAGCACACAACGAGCCGACCTGAGAAACCACGCGATTGTGTGGGACAAAAGTGTGGGGCCGGACTCGAAAGTCCGGCCCCACGGTTGCCTCAACCATAGCAACGAGCGCGCCCGAAGGGATTCGAACCCCTAACCTTCTGATCCGTAGTCGCGGATAGATCGTTCTGGCGGGTCCGAGCAGTCCGTCTGCGCAGGTCAGCGTCCTGGGTGTCGTCCAGGTCAGGGCCTCCAATCCGACCCCGTCCACCCGGTCCGTGAGACAGGTGTGAGACGGGGTGCGAGGGGAGCGCCCATGTCTACCGACCACGCGAAGCCGATCCGCCGCCCCGAGGACATCACCGATCGATCGATGAATGACCTGGTCGAACAGTGGTCCAACGCCCGGATGCGGGCCTTCCTGGCCACCCACGCCGAGAAGCGACAGCCCGACGCCGACGACCTGTTTGCCGAACTCGCCTACGGCGCCCGAATCGCCCAGGAGGCCACCTGCGGTCGCTGGTGCGCAGTCGCCGACCTGCTCCGCGCCGGTACCACCGACTCGTGGGCAGAGATCGGCTCCGCAATGGCCATGACCGAGGCCGAAGCCCGCAACGGATTCCACGACTGGATCAACAGGCAGCGCGATCTCCGATACCGCACCGGCACGATCGGTCTCGCCGATGCTGAGGCGGCGGAGCTCCACGATCTGGCCGAGGCGGTGACGTGGTGACCCCCGCCAGCAACGGTCAGCTCGTCGATCAGATACGCGACGCCCTCGACGCGGCCCGACAGGCCGGCCAACCGGCACCCGGTCGGCCAACACTCGTGCGATTGACCGGCGCGACCGATCACGCAGTGCGCAAGGTCCTGGTGGACCTGGCGACCGAGAACACCAGCGCTGGAGATCCTGGCGAGAGCGCCCCGCCAACCGACCAACTGCTCGTCACCAGCCCTTCATCCGCTGGTGGACGACTTGTGGCATGGGCCGGCTTCGTGTTCGGCTCGGTGATGTCCGTCGCTGCGAATGTGCTGCACACCTGGCTACCAACAGCCGACCGGCCGCCAGGCTGGTCACCAGCGGTGGCGGCGCAGGTCGGCGCGGCGGTCTGGCCGATAGGGCTGCTGCTGTCGGTGGAGGTGCTCTCCCGCGTGAGTTGGCCGCGAGGCTGGCAGTGGATGCTCGCCCGCTTCGCAGGTACCGGTGCCGTCGCGCTCGGCTCGGCGATCATCTCCTATGGCCACCTGCGCGACGTGCTCCTGGCGTGGCAGTACGACTCGCTGGCGGCCGCTGTCGGCCCGCTGGTAATCGACGGCCTCATGGTCATCTCCGGGTTCGCCCTCCTGGCGATGAGTTACGCAAGCCGTGATAGTGGTTGACGAACCTGGTGGCTGCAGTGTCGCCGCCATCGCGAGATGAGCGTCGTGCGGGGGAAGACCGAAGTGGTGATGTCAAGCGATCGGTGATCGTGGCGATGTCGCTGCTCGTACCTGCGGACCACACCCAACCGTACGTCTCGACCCGCGGCACCAACCCGTGCTGTCGGCACACCCGTAACGATGTCGCGCCTTCTGTTCTCGACCTGGCCAAGGCGGTGACGTAGTGACCCCCGCGAGCAACGGCCAGCTCCTCGACCAGATACGCGACATCCTCGACGCGGCCCGACAGGCCAGTCAACCGACCTCGGCCGGCCGACGCTCGTACGGCTGACCGGCGCGACCGATCACGCCGTACGCAAGGTCCTGGTGGACCTGGCGGCCGGGTCACCAGCGCTGGTGAACCCGGCGGGATCGCCGCGCCAGCCGATCCGCCACCCGTCGCCAGCCTTTGTCCGCTGGTGGACAGCGCCGCCCCTACCGGCCGGCAGTTCGACGTGTTCTCGCCTGCGTTCCCATTCGTGCCAAGGCAGCACCTGCGGCGGCGGCAAGCGCGCGGGCCATCAGCGGTGGAACGGCATTGCCCACCTGCTTCAACATTTGCCACTCGCTACTCTTGAACACAAACCCGTCGTGGAATGATTGGAGACGTGCGGCCTCGCGAACGGTAATCCACCGGTCAAACCATGGATGAATCCACTCAGACATGTCACGATGCATCTGTGCAAGTATCGTGTGAGCCGGCTTATCTGGATGGAATCGGCGCCACTTCTGAGCCCGCGTCCCTGACCAGACCTCGGGCTTAAGGCTCTTACCATTGGCACCAGGCTTCAATTGTGCGATGAGCTTGCGGCGCCGATCCTCCATACCCTTTGTATGGTGGTTGTGAAGCAGGATTGGAGCGGCTCCGAGGGCTGCTAACTTGTGATCTTTCGAATACCACAGTCCATTACGGTCTACGCGGAACTCGTGAGCAGCACGTGAAGCCGTCCGGGCAGACGGATAGGGCAGTGGACCGTCATCATGTGACACATGCTCGGGAAGCTCGCGCAGGATCTCGCCTACCGTCGGGGCAGGCCTACGCTCACCCTCCAACATCTTGACGAGGAAGTCGCCCGCGTCCATCCCCAGATCCAACCCGTCACGAACACCGAAGAAGATCGCCCGTGTGCGGGTCTGGGCTACGCCGTAATCATTGGCTGAAACCAGCACCACTCCAGTGTTCTTGTAGCCGGACCTTGCCATTTTTTCAAGTACGGCTTTTTTGAAGCGCCCATCCGCGATGAGAAGCATGTTCGGCACGTTCTCCATCAGGAAGACTTTTGGCCGCAACCTTGTCAGCACCCGGACAAACTCCAGGTAGAGGCCGTTCCGGGCATCGTCGATCGCTCTTGGCCCTATTTGACTGAATCCCTGGCAAGGTGGCCCGCCGAAAACCAGGTCGATCGAACCGCGGGCAAGGTGGCGGAAGTTAGCCTTCTCTGCCTGCCACGCAGGAGATTCATCAACAAGAAAATCGCTTATGTCGCCAGAGAATAGTGGCACTTCTGGGAAGTTGTGCCGGTAGGTCTGGGCGGCATACGGGTCGAATTCTACAGCAGCCCTGACATTGAAGCCCGACAGTCGCACTCCCTCGCAGAAACCTCCGCAACCGGAAAACAGCGAAACTGCGCGGTAGGGTGCCACCCGTTCCTCCATCCTGCCTATGTCCTGCGAGGCGGAGACCGGCAGGCGGCCGCCAGCATACGCGATCAACACAAACCGGCAAAGCGGCACCGCCTACTTGGGAGGGAGTGGTCCGACCTTCGCTCTTGCATTGCCAACAGCCTTAGCGACGACTTCAGCTGCCTCCACTGGGTCTTCGTGCTCCCAGACTCTCACCACGGTCCAACCTGCATCTCGCAACAATTTGTTTGTGTGTTCGTCGCGGCTCTGGTTTCCGGTGATCTTTTCTACCCAATACTCGGTATTGGTTCGGGGTACCTTGTAGTGCTGTGGACATCCATGCCAAAAGCAGCCATCAACGAACACAGCCACACGGACGCGGGTGAACACGATGTCAGCAGTTCTACGAACTTCCGAAATAGGGCGGGCGCAGACCCGGAATCGAAGGCCGCTTGCATGCAGCAGCGACCGCAAGATCTTCTCGGGCTGGGTGTCTCTGTTCCGGCACGCGAGCATCGTTCGCCGGATTGCTTCACTGGACGCCCAACTCACTTGTTGATCAGTCACGCCTAGGGAGGCCTTCCTGGGTCTGCGCCGAGGCCCTGGATCTGCGTCGTCATGTTCGACCTGACGTGGATGCCCAACCGGGGCGAGCAGGGACCCGCAGTGGAGTACCGGGCCTCTGGACGCGGGTTAACGACATGTGTATCCTGCGGACCAGGGGTGATTACTTTACGTGACCAATCCTCTACTGTCTCATGCGCCACTCCCTGAACGGGTGATCAGGGCAGATGAGCTTACACCGCCCTGGGCATGTTGTCTGGCGAGCGATCTACAGGGCGATGCCTGTATCGCCCGTTTGTGGCTAATCGATGTAGCGATACCTCCTCTGTGGGCGATCCTCCGGGTGGCGAGTGGTTGGTGGATCACAATCAGGCGCCGTCAACTCGTAGGTCCCAGTTGGGGCTGCTGACCCGGATTGAGAGGTGAACGAACCGTGCAGTGCCTAGCAAAGCCATTGCTCACGGTCTCTGACCAGTCCGGCAATCAGCAGGACTCGCCCGCTTGGATGGACTCGTGGCAGCGTCTCGGTGCCGTCATCGCCAGGAACACAGCCGAGGTGGTCCCTGGCAAATATCGCAGGTTGGTCATCTCGGCGACGACACCTACCCGGGAGTTCGCCGCTGTGATGGCCTCGCTCGGAATGGTGCGCATGTCATATAGCGACCGACTGCTGCCAGATCCCGTGGAGCAGTTTCGCTATCTCTCCGGCCTGCCCGTTGGGACCATGGTCCGTGCGGTACTGGGGGGCCACAAGGTTGAGTTGGGTCCGGTAGAGGGTGCCGACCACAAGGGCAATCTCCGATTCGGTCGAAAGAAGATCGCTCCTTCTGGCTGCGCGGATATCGCCCAGCTCTCGTGGCTAAAGCCTTCTTGGCGAGAGAAGCGAATTGACATTACATACGATCCAGCCTTTATCCAAAATATGATACCCCAAGCTACTCCGCAGCTGTTCGCAAGCGAGGCCAAGGCTGTCTGCGCGGTGATGGGTCCTTCAAAAGAGTTGAAGGAGGAGTCAAACCTCCTCGTGGCTCGGCCAGCCGACTCTGCTCAGCTCCGTCCTGTGCATGAGGTGTTGCGCCCGTTTGAGCGGTACGGAGAGATGGGTTGGCACAGTTTGATTTGCAGCTCCCAGTCGCATGACTGGCCCGAACCAGTGGCCGACAGACTGCCACGTTTGGTCATCCTTGATGGGGCCGCAGCAGTACAGCGATGGATCGGCGGTACCTATGACGCGGAGGTTGTCCTCGCCCTGGTGCACCGCAGTGATTCGTCCGCGGTAGCTGCCGCCGAAGCCGTCCTTAACCAGCGGCGCAGTGCCTTGAGGTTTGACCTACGGAACCTAGGCTGGACACCTCCCTCCGCTGTGGAGGCGATTGCATTCGCGGAGCCAATATGAGCTTGCTGGCACAGGCCGCCGCCAAGTACCGCATGGCTGGATCTCTAGATCTAGACCGATTTGCTATACACGACGCAAGGGTGGACGGGTGTTGCGCTGCCGCGACAGCATTCATCCGCCGGATCGACTCTCGCGACCGACCTGATGTCTGGGCAGCTTCGCGGAACGCTGCGGCCGCACTCCGCTGGTCTCTGCTGACCAGGCCATTGCAGGCAGGCACGAGTCAAACCGATGCCCAGGCCGCTCTGGGCGAGCTGCGCACAGCGGCACGCGACCTGATGGGAAAAGTGGATGCTGCAGTGCACCAGGAACTGTCCCGTGTGGTAGCCGCAGGTCTAGCGCTAGGCACCGCGACAGACGAACTCGCTGAGCAGATCGTTGCCAGCGCGTGCGGCAGCGCGGCAGAGAAGACCTGTGTGGTGCTTGTGGGAACAGCAGCTCGGGATGCGACTGAATCATCACTTGCCGCCCGCTTGCCTGGGGTCGCGTTCCTGAGCCCGAGACAGTTCCTCGGCGGTCGCGCCCTTTGGGACAAGGCTGTTGTAGTGGGTATCTCCGCGTGGTATCCCGACGAGCTTTTCACGGCGCCGCGCTGCGGGGAGCTGACACTGGTTCATCATCGATGGCTCCGGGACCGGCGAAAGGTTACAGGTCTCTTCGCGGGAGGTGGGGACGATGGCCTGCAGGTAACGTTGCCTACCCAGAACGAAGCGAGGGTCCATGCCGAGGAGATCCGCCCGCCGGTGGAAAGCGTGGACTGGTCCGGCATCGAGCCAGTCGGTGGGATACCGCAGGACAGCGACCCCTCCGACGACGTTCCGGCCCATTTGGTCGTACTTGCCGGCGGTTACGGTTTCTATCTCGATCACGAAGCAGACACCATCCGTGGCCTTGATCCCGCCTGCGCCGACGAGCGCTGGATCAGGCAGATGCCGGCGACGGAGCTGGGTCCTGACAGTGTCGTGGTGCTGCGGAAGGGTGTTAGCGAGCGGGAGATGCTGCGGCCCCGCATCAGCGAGATCCTCGGTGGAGAGGAGCCAGCCGTGCGGGAGTGCCAGGCTCTCTGGAAGAACATCCTTACAGAGCGACTCAAATCAGGTGGACTGCACAGCATCGGCAAGGTTGTAGGCCGGCCAGACCTTACATACCAGTATGCGCGGTACTGGGCTGGCCCGAACTGCATCAGCCCGCGCCAGCCAGCATTCTCAAAGCTCCTAGAGCATCTCGGAGTGCCAGACGCAGCGGGCTGCCTTGATGCGGCTAAGCGGCTCTACGCTGCTCACCACATGGCGGGAAGGCAGCTCTCCAAGGAACTGGAGAGCCTCGTCGACGGCGCAGTGGTCCAGCGCCTGCACACAGAGGACTTGGTGACCTTGTCCTATGTGAGTGGCGGGAGATCGGCGCGAATAACGCTGTTCAAGGTCCTCGCGATTTCTCCGAAGCTCACCACCGTGCCGGCTTCTGCCCTCCGCACCGCGCTGAAGCTGAAAGGCACGAGATGGCTCGGATGATCCCCTCGGTGTTCGATGAGTCCACACCCAGTCCCGGCGAGCGCAGACTATTCGAACGCCTTCAGCGTGATCCGGGCACGGAGGAATGGACCGTGCTGCACTCGCTGGACTTAGCAGTCCATCCCAGCCAGGTCTGCGGTGAGGCCGACTTCGTCATTGTTGCCCCCGGCCTCGGCGTGCTGTGCCTTGAGGTGAAGGCGAGCAAGCGAGTAACCAGGGATGCTGACGGCAACTGGCTCTTGGGCAGCAAGCCGCCGACTGCGCGGAGTCCGTTCAAGCAGGCAGATGGACAGATGCGCAGCATCATGAACTTCCTGCGCAAGGGTGACCCTGAGTTGGGGCGAGTACCTGTGCTATGCGCTGTGTGGTTCACGAATTGCCGCGCAGAGCTGCCGCCCAGTGTGGAATGGCATGACTGGCAGCTTCTCGATCAGGACGATTTCGCTCGTTCAGTGGCAATCACCCTTACGGAGGTGCTCGCCAAAGGCCGCAGCCACCTAGCAGAGAAAGCCGGCAAGGTCTCATTCGTGAGTCCGGACGCGAAGACATGTGACCGGGTAGTCCAACTACTGCGCCCCGAGTTCGAACTCGCCGTCAGCGTTGAGTCGGTGCGGAGCCGTCGGGCCCAGCACATCCAGCGCTTCACCGAAGAACAGTACGACGCGCTCGATACGATGGATCGCTCGCCCAGAGTCCTGTTCACAGGACCTGCGGGAACCGGCAAGACGTTCCTCGCCCTCGAAGCCGCGCGGAGAGCGGCCCAACGTGGTCAGTCGGTGCTGTTGGTCTGCTATAACAGGCTCCTTGCCAAGTGGCTGCGCGCTATCGCCCCCGATGGTGTGCAGGTGGCGACCCTTCACAAACTCATGTGCCAGGTTGCAGACGTGTCGCCTCCGCCGGACGCGCCATCGACATGGTGGAGCAGTGAGCTGCCCGATCTCGCGGTGGAAGCATTGCTGGACAGCCACGATTCATCGGCTGAAGTGCTCATCGTCGATGAAGCTCAGGATCTGACTGCCTCGGCGTACCTGGACGTCCTTGATCTGAGCGTCGCAGGTGGCCTTTCCGCAGGTACATGGCGCATGTTCGGCGACTTTGAACGCCAGGCCATCTTCGACCGGAAAGCAGGAGCCGCGGCGCTGACGGCGCGCGTTGCTGACATGGTGCAAGCTGTGTTGGGCCGCAACTGCCGCAATACGCCCCGCGTGGGTGCCATGGCTGTGACGTTGGCTGGCATCGACCCAGCGTACTTGGGATTCCGCAGGCCCGACGACGGCGTCAATGTCGTATTCCGGCCATACGCAAGCCATGCCGACCAGGAACGCCTGCTGCTGAATCAGCTCAGGAGTCTGGAGGAAGAGGGGTTCACACCGGATGACGTCGTAATCCTGTCCGCCAGTGCAACCGGTGCGGCTGCTTCGACCCGTAACCCAGCCCTTCTCCGCAAACTGTGCCCATTGGGGGAGCTCGCATCTGGGCGCGTCCGCTTCGGCACTGTGCACGCCTTCAAAGGCCTCGACGCGCCCGCGGTCGTCGTCACTGATGTCACACAGCTCACGGGCCGTACCGCGCAGGATCTCTTGTACGTGGCCATGACACGAAGCACCGGTCCGCTTTGTCTGCTGGTGAGCCGGAACCTGGGGCCAGAGATCGCCGAACTCGTCACCAGAGGAGCGAGTGGTGCCTGATTTCATCGGAGCCCGGGACCGGGTTCTCGCGAAGCTGTCCGAAGAGTTGGTCGGGCCAAAGCCGGTAGGCAAGCCCCTTGACACCGCTGCGGGCCCTAAGTTCGACAGCTGGGATCAGGCTGAAGGTCCCTGGCACGACGCCACGACGGGTGAGGAAATCCTCACCGCAGCAGGTCCGACGACCCGATATGGCATAGGGGTCCTCTTTCCTATCAGTCCAACCCCTTCTGGAGGCGCCGCGGTTGCAGGTGGGGACGACGACGTGGACGAACACGACGAAGTACCGTCTGACAAGCAGATGCCGGATGAGGAGTTCGGTCGGCTGGGCGGCAGCATGGTGGATTCACTGCAGGGAGCAGGAACCGGTTCCGGGGACGACGACGACTTCGATCTGGATACGGCCAACACCTACAAGCCCAGCTCAATAGGGGTGACGTGCAGGGTCCGCGTGCCGCCGGGCAGTCGAATCGCACTCACGGCTGAGTTCGGACGCTACTGGGAGCTCGCCGTGCGCATCGGTACGGCAGAGCGGTCATGGTTCCGGCGCCAGCCGGTCACACTTCGGGCAGTGTTCACAGCGGAGGATCTCACTCGCTCCGCCGGGCGGAAGATCATCGATGAAGATCCCTCGGCGCGTGAACGGACAGGTGACGATCATCTGTCCATCCAGGTCCAGGCATATAGCAGGCCGACTGAAGACCTGTCCGAACGCTTGGTGACGTTCTACGTCGCCAACCGAACGAGTGGTCGCAAGGACACTGCCAGCCTGTTCCAGGCGGGTTTCAAGGTCGCCGCGGTCGACGGTGCCGCTGTGCTGCCCTACCGCAGCGGAACCGTCGATGTGTCAGATGACCCTGAGCAGGCAAGTATCGCTCTGTTGTATCGCCATCACGAGACGTTCGCGGTGGGTCACGGCTGTGCCGCAGACTGGGGACGGGCGGACGACGATGGTGCTGTCAAATGGATCAAGGCGACCGCCCTGCCTGTATACGAAACACCGAGTATTACCCCGGTGATTAAGCTGCGGAATCGCGAGGAATTGAAGGTCGACATGCGGGTCCTCGCCGACACAGATCGCAGTGGCGAGGCAGACCGACAAATTAACAAGTTGTTGGAGGCGTACGCCAGCTGGATTAAAAAGCGCAGGACGGAGGTAGACAACCTGCCGACAGGAATGCGTGAGACAGCCAATGAACACCTCCGAGAGTGCCAGGAGGCACTCGACCGCATGCACGGTGGCTGGGATCTTGTGCGACACGATCCGAAGATCCGAAAGGCGTTTGTGCTCGCCAACCGAGCGATGCTGACGCAACAGGCTAGGTCGAGCCAAGATCTGCGGACCGTAACCGTGGATGCAGATGGATTCTTCACGTTCGCAGGCCAGCCGCCCACCTCGGAACCCGGCAACGACCGCGGGTTCTGGCGGCCCTTCCAGATCGCGTTCTTCCTCACCACGCTTGAATCGGTCGCGAACGGCGCCAGCGCCAACCGGGACACTGTGGAGCTGATCTTCTTCCCCACTGGAGGCGGCAAGACCGAGGCTTACCTGGCGGTAGCAGCATTCAGCATGTTCCTGCGCCGTCTGCGTCACAACGGTGACGTCGGCACAGACGTGCTTATGCGCTATACGCTCCGGCTCCTCACCACTCAGCAGTTCCTCCGCGCCTCGTCGCTCATCTGTGCTATGGAGGAGATTCGCGAACGGACCCCGGAACTTGGCCGCGAAGAGTTCTCGATCGGCATCTGGGTCGGTGGCGAAAGCACACCCAACAGGCGTAAAGACGCCGTCAACGCGTTCGACAAGCTGTCCAGCGGCGACGAGAATCCCTTCCTCCTGCTTCGCTGCCCATGGTGTAATGCCGCCTTCGGCCAGGTCCGCGACACGCAGAGGGGGAAGCGAAAGAAGTACGCAGTCTCGGGCTATCAGAAGGTAGACCGGAGCGTACGTTTCCGCTGCTCCGACAACCGCTGTCACTTCTTCCGCAGGCAGCTCCCGGTGTATGTGGTCGACGATGACCTATATGAGGTCAGACCAACGCTGGTGATCGGCACCATCGACAAGTTCGCCATGCTCGCTTGGAAGCCAGAGGCACGGGCAATCTTCGGGATCGGTCCAGACGGCGACCGCATCTGTTCTCCGCCTGGACTGGTCATCCAGGACGAGCTCCACCTAATCTCTGGGCCGCTTGGATCGATGTCCGGCCTGTATGAGGGCGTTATCGAAGACCTCTGCACGGACACCCGAGTTGGGCGGGTCAAGCCCAAGATCGTGGCTTCCACAGCGACGATCCGCCGGTACAGGGAACAGGTCCAGAACCTCTACGGCCGGGAGAGGACTCGCCTCTTCCCACCGCACGGCCTGACGGCCGACAACTCCTTCTTCGCTACTTGGGCACGGCAAGAGAACGGAGAACTACAGCCCGGCAGGCGCTACGTTGGTGTGCACGGCCCAGGGCTGGGATCGATGCAGACCCTCCAGGTGCGCACCGCTTCCGCACTGCTGCAGGCCCCAATGGAGCTGCCCCCGGACGAGCGTGATCCGTGGTGGACGTGCCTCAACTTCTTCAACAGCCTGCGCGAGCTGGGCAACACTCTGACTCTGCTGCAAGCCGACATTCCGACGTACCTCGGTGGACTCAACAAGCGCGACGGCCTGGACCGGGATCGGCAGCGCTGGCCTCGACGTACGCCTGAGCTGACAAGCAGACTCAAGAACGACCAGGTTCCCCAGGCCATCGCGGACCTAGAGATCCGCGCGGGCGAAACAGGATGTATCGACGTGTGCTTGGCGTCGAACATCATCGAGGTTGGCATCGACATCGACCGACTATCCCTCATGACAGTGGTGGGGCAACCGAAGACCACGTCTCAATACATCCAGGTCACTGGCCGGGTCGGCAGGCGCTGGGAAGAACGACCAGGACTAGTCGTCACCCTCTACGGCGCGGCAAAACCCAGGGACCGGTCGCACTTCGAGCAGTTCCGCAGTTACCACGAGCGGCTCTACGCGCAAGTGGAGCCGACAAGCGTCACCCCGTTCGCCCTCCCCGTACTCGAACGAGCAGTCCACGCTGCACTGGTGACCTATGTCCGGCAGCGAGCCCCGATTCGGCAAGAGCCGTATCCAATTCCCAGTGAACTCGCCGAAGAGGCCGCTGCCCTTCTCCGTAGGCGTGCGAATGCAGTGGGCAGCGGCGTCGAGCCGGCTGATCTGGAAAGGGTCTTGCACAAGCGTCTCCATGAGTGGCGCAACTGGCAGCGGACCAAGTGGGACGGGAACCCCGAGTATGGCGACCCTGGCAACGGGTTGATGCGTTTTCCCGGCACCACGGTACCTCAGGAATCACGTCGGGTGACCTGGGAGACTCCGTCCTCCATGCGTAACGTGGACGCCAACTGCAGGATCCAAGTCACATCGGGTTATGCGGCACAAGACGGTGATTGGCCTGAAGGGGGCCAAGCATGAGGCGCGGCATGAACGGAGTGATTCGTCGGTCGCAGCTGATCGCTCCCTTCGGAGTGGGATCGATGACCGTGCTGGCTAACGGGACCTCCGTTATTGGTGCCGGACTTGATCACTGGTTCAGCAAACCCGAGCACAGCGCGGTCGATCTGTCAGAGTATGAGGTGCGCGAATGGCGCCTGCAGCAGCGGCTACGAGTGGGAGGCTTCCGTCTCCCACCGGACTACCGCACTCACAGCTCATCAGGTGCGCAACCGTTCAATGTTGGTCTCACCGTCCCATTCCTCCGCTTTCCCACGTGGAGCTTCTGCCCCCAGACGACGTGCAAGCGCCTCAAACAGCATCCGCTGTCCCTGCAGGAGCGACCGGCATGCGACAGCCCAAAGCACGATGGCGCGAAGTACGACAGTCTGATGGTTCAGGTGTCATTCGTCGCCATCTGCGAAAACGGACACATAATGGATTTCCCTTGGCGCGAGTGGGTGCACCGCAGTGTTGCTCCCTCCTGCCGGGGCGAGCTCAAGCTGATGTCTACTGGCGGCGGTACGCTGGACGGCCAGCGGGTTGAATGCTCGTGCGGAGTGAGACCACGCACGCTCAGAGATGTTACCATCGCAGGACGCCTTACCAGCAGCCTGGAGAAGGGCCACGAGTTTCTCTGCCCAGGGGCACGGCCGTGGCACGGATCAAACAGCTTCCAACCCTGTGGCGCGCCTGTGCGCGCCAGCCTGCGCGGTGCGTCGAACGTCTATTTTGCACAGGTGGCGAGCTCTATCTTCCTTCCGGAACGGAGCGAAGAAGTGCAGCAAGCCGTCGACGTGCTCAGCGATGCCACGCTGAACTCCCAGATCAGTGCGCTAGCCGACGTTGGTGTTGAAGTGACGCCGGAGATCATCAGGAAGTTCGCAGGCGCGCAGGTCTCCCAAATGAGTGACGAATGTCTGCACGTGGCGCTAGAGGCCGTTCTCACAGCCATGTCCAAAGTACATTCGGATGACCCGGCGGAAGCGGACGTAAGTGAGCAGGATTTCCGCCGCCCGGAGTATCGGCTGCTGCGGGACGCAAGCACGAACGACTCGCTGCGCGTCACCCCCGTTGACCGAGACGCCTACGGCGATAACCTGGGCTACTGGCTCAACCGGGTCACTCTGATTGATCGCCTTCGGGAGACGAGGGCGCTCTGGGGGTTCTCTCGGGTGCATCCCGATCCTCCGACCAAGGAGATTGGTAAGGCCATGCTCCGGGCAGCCGCAGTGGACTTCACAGAGCAGTGGCTGCCCGCCTACGTCGTGCACGGCGAAGGCATCTACCTGGAGTTCGATGAAGACCGGCTGGCCGAATGGGAGTCTCGGCGGAGCGTCGCGGCCAGAATTGGTCGCCTCGCGCAGCGTAACCAGGCAGCCGCCCGCAGGGACACACGTACCGGGCCGCTGACCGCTCGGCTGGTCATGCTGCACACGTTCGCCCATGTGCTGATCAACCAGCTAGTGTTCGAGTGCGGATACAGCACCGCCGCACTGCGTGAGCGCTTGTTCGTTTCGCAGCCTCCCGAAGCCATGGCTGGCGTGCTTGTGTATACCGCTTCTGGCGACTCCGAGGGCACCATGGGTGGACTGGTTCGGATGGGCAAGCCTGGGCGTCTTGAACCGGTCCTGCGTGCGGCGCGGGACAAGGCCGCGTGGTGCGCTTCGGACCCGGTGTGCATGGACGTCGGTGACTCCGGCCAGGGCCCTGAGTCTTGCAATCTCGCGGCGTGCCACAACTGCGCGCTGCTCCCAGAAACCGCATGCGAAGAGTTCAACAGGTTCCTCGACCGAGCGATGCTTGTTGGAACGATAGATGACCCCACGGTCGGGTTCTTCGCCCCCGAGTCCTAACGGTGGCAGCACCGCATCGGGAGTTTGCGGCAAGGTGGCAGCCAGATCACCACGCGTATTGACGGAAATCATCTCGCTCTTCCTTCTCGTGTTCCAGGAGCTGTTGCTTGGCGGCGTCGGTGATCGACTCCCACAACCGACGTGCGAGTGGGAGCTGGCTCTCGATTGGCGGACTTGCTGGCTGGATCGTCAACGACGAACGGATGCTCGCCAATGCGCTCGCCGGCCAGGCGCAGTTGACGCCGTACCGCCGTTTGTGCGCGGTGCAGCTCGGCGACACGATTGAGGAGGAGTACCAAGCCGTAAACGAGCAGGATCATCGCAGCTATGGTGGTCGCCTGTGCTGGGTCGCGTGAGTAGGCGACGAGTCGAGTGACCTCTACAAGCAGCGGTAGCTCGCCTCTCTGCCGCCGTGCTGGTTGGCGTTGTTCTTGGTCGAGTTGGGCTGCGCGGGCGAGGTGTTGTGCGGCGAAGAACAGGGGGCCGGGTTCGGGTTCCAGGCGTTGCCCGAGTACGGCCACCAGGTCGGCCGTTTGCCCGACGGTGTGCGCCCACACGTCGGAGTCGTCGGGCGGGAGTAGTCGGACTTCGTCGGTGGCGGTGGCCAGCAGTCGGGCGGCTCGTCTCCAGCCGATTCTTGGTTCGGTGGTCGGCGCAGTAGTTTGGTGCTCGCCGAGCCAGACTTGCGCGGCAAATTTGTCCCAGTGTGGGCTCGCGCTGTCCCATCGGGCGCGCAGCTTGGGCAGGGACAGATCCCGGTGCAGGTGGGATCCGGACAGCCACAGCGGTTCGCCATTCTCCGTTGGTAGGGCGACGCGATAGCCGACAACCTGGTCGCCGGACAGTCTCGGCTGGACCAGCACGCCGGAGCGGCGCAGCTCGGCGAGGAAGTCCGGCTCTGCCGACACTGCGGCCGCGACAGCACGTACGCGGTGGGCGAGTTCGCGCCGTTCGGATTGGCGACCGGTGCGGTTGGCGCGTTCGATCTCCGGGCGGGAGAGCGAGCGTTCGCCCGCGCCGGCGTGGCGGGTGCGTGTGAGGTTCCAGCGTTCTTCGGCGGCTTGGCAAGCGGCGTCCCATTTGGGCCAGTCGCGGTACAGGTTGGCGATCCGGCCGTCGCCGCGGACGAGTTGGACGACGACGTGGACATGGTCGTTGCCGTTGATGCTCAGGCCATGGTGGACGGCGACCCAGCGGCAGCCGCCGCGGCCCTCGCTGTCGGGGCCGAAGCCCAGGCGGTCGATGGCCTCTTCGACGACCTGGCGCCATCGTTTGTCACCGAGCAGTCCGTCCTCGGCGGGGAGGGACAGCGGGACGTGGTAGACGTGCCCGCCAGGGACCTCGACCTCATGCAGAATGCGCGGGGCGTCCAGGGCGGAGATCAGCCGGGCGCGGCCGTTCGTGGTGCTCAGCGAGACCGACAGGGCGGGGTCGTCGAGCCAAGCTGTGTCCCACGCTGCGATCAGATGCGGGTTGGTGTGTTCGTTGTGCTTGCCGGGGCCGAACAGGTAGTTGACCGTACGGCCGATGTTGTTGCCCCGGA
>WUUC01078075.1_pt1 | contig 27102 bp, 22 predicted proteins | sample 6278441 | NCBI WGS metagenome assembly WUUC01 (sample SAMN13675441, study PRJNA597444) | soil metagenome | isolation source: soil | place: USA: Washington | collected 2017-10 | reverse complement strand
TGCGCGAACTCGAAACCATCAAGCTCGCCCTCGGCTGCGCCTCGATGGGCATGCTCGTCTTCGGCACGCTCCACACCAACAACGCCCCGAAGACTATCGACCGCATCATCAACGCCTTTCCCGCCGACGAGCAAAACCAGGTCCGCACCATGCTTTCGGGCTGTCTCGCGGGAGTCGTTTCCCAACTCCTCTGCAAACGCATCCCGAAGGGCCGCGTCGCCGTCCACGAAATCCTCCTGCCTCACGAGGCGTTGCCCAACACGATCCGCACCGGACAGATCTCCAACATCCGCCAGCTCATCGAAAGCGGCGGCGGAGATGGCATGACCACGATGGACCAAAGCCTCATGGCCCGCGTGAAAGAAGGCATTATCGAGCCGTACGAAGCCTACATGAAAGGCGCCAACAAAGCCCTCTTCGCCCCGCTCCTAAAACCCGGTGAACTCGAAGCGAAGTCCGCGCACTGAGCGCCACAGTCGATAGGTGAGTGTTGCGAGTTGAGAGACAAAATTCAGGCCAACGGATCGGTCACTCCACCCTCCTCTCTCTCAACACTCAACTATCCGCCCCGCTTCACCCACTTCCGTTTCCTCGCGAATAAAACCATCGCGGCACCCGCCGCGAATCCGCCCGCGTGCGCCCACCACGCCACGCCGCCCCTCGTCGAAGCGCCGCTCATTAACGCGCCCACGCCATTGACCGTTTGCAGCGCGAACCACACGAAAAGAAACACCACCGCGGGCAACGGCACGATCGGCACGATCCACGGCACCAGTGTCACGATCCATGCACGCGGTAGCAAAATAAAATACGCACCGAGCACTCCCGAGATCGCACCGCTCGCACCGATCATCGGCACTCGTGACGCCGGATGCGTGATCACCTGCGCTCCCGCCGCCATCGCACCGGCGAGCAAGTAGACGATCGAAAATTTAAACGACCCAAGCCGGTCCTCCACATTCCCGCCAAAGATCCACAGGAACCAACAATTCCCGAGCACGTGCATCACCCCTCCGTGCAGAAACATCGAGGTCAGCACCGTGAGCCACTCCTCGCCGTTTACCACGCCATCTATCAAACGTCCCGGCACCAGCGCGTGGCGAAACAGCCAACCGTCCAACACACCGCCGCCTTGGAGCGCCAGCAGCGATTGATAACCGAATACGCCGATATTGGCCGCGATGAGCAGGCTCGTTATCACCGGCGCATGGCGGCGCTTCTGCGTACCCCAGAGCGGTAGCATTATTTCGCCACCGCCGGTTTATTCGTCCGAAACTCCCTCGCAGACAGTCCATCCGACTTCTCCCGCTGCCACGCCGCCGGACCGGGAAATACCATCGCCCATCTGATCTCACTGCGGGCTCCGCCAGCGGAAATCGCAAACGCCAAGACCCAAATGCCAAACCAATGGACACGCATCGAAGTCGTCATCGCGTGGAGTTGAGGGATGAGCCGCCCCGCTTCTTCAAAAACTCCGCAATCTCCGCCTTCGTCGGCATCGACGGCGCCGTGCCCGGTTTCGTCACCGACAACGCCGCCACCGCATTCCCGAAATGCGCCGCCGCCAGCACCTCGCCTTCGAACTTCACCAGGCCAGCAGCGAACCCTCCCACGAACGCATCGCCCGCGCCCGTGGTATCGACAACCCGGATGCCTGTATACGCCGGGATTTGCGTGTGGCCTTCGCGCTGCGACACGAAACAGCCCTTACGCCCCAGCGTCACGATCACCGTCGCCGGTCCGAGCGTGCGACACAGCGCATGCAACGCCACCGGAGCTAGCGCCTGCAACGCGTGCCCCGAAAAATCCGTCCGGCCCGAGATCCGCAGCCGGTTCACCAGCGCCGTGAACTCCGTTTCATTCGGGACCAGCACATCGACCGACTCCAACATCGCCGGATCGAAGTCCGGTCGCATCGGCGCCGGATTGAGCACCGTCGTCACCCCCGCTCGCTTCGCCGTCTTCAAGACATGCGCCGCTGTCGTCAAATTCGATTCCAGCTGAGAAACCACCACGCGCGCGCGCTTCAAGGCCGCAGCAGGCACATCGATTTTCAACAGCGCCGCGTTCGCACCGAGCGCGACCACAATTTCGTTTTGCCCCGAATCCTCGACGAGAATCGCCGCCGTGCCTGTCGCATGCGCCGCCTTCTCCACCAACCGCGCTCCGATCTTCTCGGCCTTATAAAACGCCTTCGCTTCCCGCGCGAACGCATCCCGCCCCACCGCGCCGACGAACAGCGTATCCACACCGGTGCGTCCCGCGGCCACCGCCTGGTTGGACCCCTTCCCGCCCGGCCCCGTGGAGAACTGACCTACGATGGTCTGCCCCGCCTGAGGGAATTTCTCGGACTTCCAACAGAGATCCTGCACGTAACTGCCGACAACAACAACCTGGGGGGAGGGCATGACCGCAACCGTGCATAACCGCCGCCCACGATTCAAGCACCCGTAACAGCCCGCCGCCCGCCCCCCGTTCTTTCTCTTTCTTCTTACGTTCTCTTCGTCAGCCTCTCCGAACCTTGAAGGCGAAGCGCGTCACTCCCCTGTGTTAAGCAACCTTACCCGCCTCAACTCTCTTTTCGCCAACGTCACCCACGCTCGCGACTCCTCAATCGATAAGCCGAGGCGACCCGCGCCGTCATCGGGAAGGCCTCTATTTTCAATTACATTTTCCTCACCGCCTGCGTCGTTCTATAGATTTCCCATGATTTTTCGCGTTCAAGTCCAACGAGCTGCTTTCACACTCTCTTTTGTTGCGCTGTCGCTGATGACGTTATCGATCGCCAGCGCGGCCGGCCTTCCTCCGCGCGCAGATATCCTTGAGATGGATCTCGCCGCGACGCGGCTTCTCTTGGATCGCTCGCTCGACTGGCGCGCCCGCACCGCGAACTTTATCCAGGAAGCCGGCCCACGCCTCACCAGCGATGTCCTCACCGCCGCGGATCTAGAGCGCATGTATTCGGGCGCCCAAGACTATGTGCTGCTCCGCCGCCGCTGGCATGCCCTCATCGACTGCCAGGGAGACGAAGCTTGGTCGCGCGCCGGCCCCGCCTTGCACTTCGATCCGCTCCTGCGCACCCAGACCAAGCTCGTTCTCGCCGCCGCTCTCATGCTGCACGACGATTACCGCCTCGGCGTCGAACCCTTCTTCAATCTTCGCAAAGCTCGCCGTCTCCTGAAAAACGATTACCCTGCGGTCGAAGGCGAAATCGACACCGCCATCCGCCATTTTCTCAATCCCCTCAACCGCGCCCGTCTCGCCCGCGCGGTGGTTTGGCACCGCGCAGAAGCGCTCAACCCCGCCGATCGATCCGAAGACGAAATCCTCCTCGACGAGATTATCGCGCAAAGCCCCGGCTACGCCTTCTTCACACAAAATCTCGCCAATCGCCTCCTCGAAGAATGGCGAGTCGGCGGGCATGCCGCCGTCACCTTCGTCACCGATCTCGCCGACCGTTTCGGCAAAGGCGTCATGAACACCGCCAGCCTCGCCGTCGGCAACACCGTCGGCCTCATCGAGACGCGCAAGGGGTTTCTCCTCGATCTGCCAGCCGATCAGCGCGCCGTCATCGCTTCCCAACTACGCCCACTGGACGTTCTCCTCGAGAAAACTCCCTTCCGACTCACCGATAAATCCATTCCCGGCCACTTTGGTCACGTCGCCATCTGGACCGGCACCGAACGCGAACTGCGTGAGCTTGACCTCTGGGAAAACCCGCTCGTGCGTCCGTACCACGACGCCATCCGCAAGGGCGCCCGCATTGTCGAAGCCCTTCGCCCCGGCGTGCAGATCAACACCTTCGATCACTTCCTCAACGTCGACGACCTCCTCGTTCTGCGCCGCCGTGAACTCACCCTTGAGCAAACCCGCGCAGCACTCCTCCGCACATTCGCGCAGATCGGCAAGGAGTACGACTTTAACTTCGATGTCGAAAGCGACCACCGCATCGTCTGCTCCGAACTCGCCTTCGTCGTCTTCGCGAACGATCCCTGGCCCACTCGCCGCATCCTCGGCCGTGCCTCCATCTCGCCCGACCAAGTCGCTGTCAAAGCCCGCCCCGGCGGCCCCTTCGAACCCGTGCTGATCTACCACGACGGCGTCCAGATCGCCCAAAATCTCCCCGACACCCTCTGCTGCCTCCTCGACGAAAACCGCCCCGCCCTCCTTGCTCTCCACCCCACGTTCAAAGGCCGCTCCGAATAGCCGTGCGCGCCGTTTTTAACCGCCGTGGCCGCTTTGCAGGCAATGCGTAGATCATGACACGTTCAAAAGGCGTCATGCCCCTGATGCTAGATTTCCCGCGCCTATCACCCGCCCTCCGCCAGCCCTTACTTTTTTTCTTTCGTCTTCACGATTACATGCCCGGTCACCGGACCGTTCTTCGTTTCCTGTTCGACGATCTCGCGGCGCACACGCACCGCTTTGCTTTTCGGCTGCACGTGCAATCCGCTGTGTTCGCGCATCGCCCGCGTCACCTCCGCTCCGAAAAATAAAATCGCGCACGAGTAATACACCCAGATCAATAGGGCCACCAGCGAGCCAGCCGCTCCGTACGTCGACGCCACCGTCGAGTGCGAAAGATAAAACGAAATGCCCAGCCGGCCCACGCTGAAAAGCAACGCCGTGATGAACGCGCCCTCCCACACATCGCGCCAGCGCAGCTCCACGTCGGGCAGCAGTTTAAAAACCATCGCAAACAACACCGTGATCACTGCCAGAGCCACGACCAGATCGATGCCTTGCAGCACCAATGGCGGCACCGCCATGTATTGATCCGCGACTTTCACGAGCGACGAAATCGTCGTGGTCAGCACCAGGGAAACTAAAAGCAAAAACCCCACCGTCAGCACCATCGCGAACGAGATCAGCCGCCGCACCAGCAATATCACAAAGCCGTTCGCCGTCGGTTTCGTCATCACGCCCCAAATCGCATTCAGCGATTCCTGCAGTTGCCCGAAGACCGTCGTCGCGCCGATTAGCAGCATCAGGAGTCCGATCACCATCGAAAACCATCCCGTGTTTTCCGGCTGACTCGCCGCGACGGCATCTTGGATAACCTTGGCACCCTCCTTGCCGACCAACTGCGTGATCTGTCCTGAAAGCTGGCCCGCCGCGGCCTCTCGTCCGAAGAAAAATCCCGCGACCCAAACCGCGATGAGCGTAATCGGCGCCAGCGAGAATAGCGTGTAGAAACTCACCGCCGCCGAATGCTTAAAGATGTCGTCGTCAAACCAGCTCTTGCCGGCGCCGATCACGATCTTGTCCCAGCGTTTCATTCACGCCTCGTCCTTCGGCGTTCTCCACAGTTCCGCCGCTCGTACCTTTTCGGGAAATTTCCGGATAACTGCCCTCCATGTTTTCCCTTTTAAAAAAAGACTCTTCCTCAATGCACCGCCCGGCCTCTCTTGGGGACTCCCGCGGCCACCCCGATGCGCTCGCCGCTTCCATCCTCCTCTGCAAGGATTGGAGCGAGGGATCGCGCGCGCGTCCGCCTCGTCGCAGTTACCCGCCCCGACGCAGTCTTGCGCGCTGCGGGAGCGACCGCTTGATTGCGCGGAAACTCCACCACTCGCCCTATGAAAAAACCCTCCCTCGCCTTGCTCGCCGCCTTGTCGTTATCCGCTTCGCTTTTCGCCGAGCCTGCTAAACTCGTGAAGCTTTGGGAAACCACACCCGTGTTGAAGACGCCCGAATCCGTCCTCGTCGATCCCAGCGGCGGCGTTCTCTACGTTGCGAATATCGACGGGAAAACGCCGTGGCAGTCCGATGGCCAGGGCTCCATCGGAAAGGTCGGTCTCGACGGCAAAGTCATCGCCGCCGAGTGGGTCACCGGCCTCGATAATCCGAAAGGCCTGGGACTGCACAACGGCCGGCTCTATGTCGCCGACATGGACCACGTGGTTGTCATCGACGTCGCCAAAGCCGCCATCGCCGAGAAGATCGCCATCGCTGGCGCCGAGTGGCTCAACGACATCACCATCGACTCCTCCGGCGTGGTGTATGTCTCCGATTCTAAAACGGGCAAAGTCCACGCGATCACCGACGGCAAACCCGCAGTCGTGTTGGAAAATTTGAAGGACGTGAACGGACTGCTCGCCCACCAGAACCTTCTTTACGTTCTCGCCGACGGTTCGTTTTTCGAGCGTTCCAGAGACGGTCGGTTCTCGAAGATCGCAGACGGCATCGAGGGTTTCGCGGATGGCATCGTGCGTCTCGAGGACGGGAGCTTCGTGATCTCGGGCTGGCAAGGCGTCGTCTATCACGTCCTGCCAAACGGCGAGAAACACACGCTGCTCGATTCCCGTCCGGCTGCGCAAGCCGCCGACATCGGCGGGGATCCGAAAACTCGGACGCTTTATATCCCGACTTTCTTCGCCAACACCGTGACGGCCTATCGTATCGACTGACCGGGCACGCCCGCTCTGGATGACCGGCCATCGACGATGACTGAAACACCCCGCTGGAAAAAATTCCTGCGCCACGCGTCACGCAGCCGGGGCTTCCTGTGGAAGCTGGCAATCGTCGGGATTCTCGCAGGCATGGTCGGCGGCGTGGTGCTTCACCACGTCCGTCCATCTCCACCCGAAAAATTGGCGGATCGTCTCCTCGCCGCCGTTTCGCCGGAAATCGCCGACGCGTTATCCTCCGATCGCTATTCTTCGGACGCCGACTTTCTCCTGCGTGAATTCGAGCGTGCGCTCGCCGCACCATCGGTGGAGTTTACGCATCTTGTCCAGGCATTGCCTCCACTCGCGCCTCTTCTGGCCGCGCATAGCGAACAGATCATCCACGTTCTCCCGCTCCGTTTCTCGGCCGAAGAAACCAGCCTCACCGTCGACTTCATCTCCCTTTATTCCAGCGATCGCTCACGGCAGGAAGCCGCGTCCCAGAGGTTGAAAAACTCGGCCGCCGCCGATGCGCCGTCTCGTTTTGCGAATCACCTGCTGGGCATTCGCGAGATGCTGCAGGGCAACCCTACCGGCGCGTACGAACACTTCGCCAAAGAAGGCCGCCGCCCGGAAGCCGCCGTGTCGCGACAGATGGCCGTGAATGCGTTGATCGCGGGGAAAAACTTCGCCGAGTTCGACCGCCTCAGCCGCAACCCTGCCTACGCGGATCTGATCACTCCTTTTGATCGTCTGAACGTCGCCATCGCACGACGCGACTGGCCCGCGATTTTGCGGTTCGTGCCACTGACGCAGATCTCGATGCAAAACGATGGGCTCGTCACTCTGACGTTGATCGCCGGCTTAGCGTGGGCGTTTTTCCTGTTTCATCTCGGCGAAACGGCGGCTGTTTTCTCCTCCACCACGCTGCTTTGTCTCGGCGCGCTGGCATTGGGAGTTCTCAGCACGACACCCGCGATTTACCTGCTGATCTGGCAGGACGAGATTCTTCAACTCTCAGCGGGCGACACGTCGGTTCACCTGCTCGCTTACAGCGTCGGCGGCATCGGTCTGCGCGAGGAACTCTGCAAACTTCTTCTTTTCGTTCCGATGCTCCCGTTTCTGGTGAAGCGCGACGATGACCGGGAAGCCTTGCTGGTCGCGAGCTTCGTGGGACTCGGTTTTGCGATCGAGGAAAACGGCAGCTACTTCCTCGCGTCTCAAGGCGTCGATGCGCCGAGTCGTTTTCTCACCGCCAACTTTCTCCACATCGCGCTCACCGGTTTGAACGGCCTCGCGCTCTTTCGCGCATGCGCCGGCCGCACCCACGCGCTCAGCGAACTGCTCACGGTTTTCCCCCTCACCGTGCTCGCCCACGGACTCTATAACTGCCTCCCAGGCATCCCCGAGTTAATGGAGCTCGGCGGTTATCTCGCGATCACGCTTTTTGTCGTGTCGTCGATCATCTATTTTAACCGGGCCAACGAACTGCGGGAAAATCTCCCTATGACGCTCAGTCTCACTGGCGCATTTATCATCGGCACGACGATCGTCGCCGCCGCAGTGCTCGCCGAGCAAATCGCGTCGTTCGGCCCGGGCCCGGGCCTCGCGCGCGTGATCCCGGAATTTATCGGGGTTGGCGTCCTGATCCTGATGTTCCTACGCGTCTTCAACGAGGCACTGGCGGAGTAGCTGATCCTGCACCGAAGCCGGGCATCGTTTTTTTGAAACGGTTTAGAGCATGTCAAATAAACCCAGGGCCCGTTTGTCTGCGCCCTTTCCGCGACGATTTTCGCTCACGCCGGGCCGGGTTTCTCGAGATCACACGCGGCCCGCGTGTGGTCTCTGGCCCGCCGGGCCACGGCTCGGAAGGCGACAACTTAAGCTGAACCGCTCTAGCTGGATCTGCGTGTGGGCCCCGGACCGTTTAGCCTTCGGCGCGGCCACACCCCTCGACTGCATCCGTTCGGCTTAAAGCGCCGGTATCCGCAATTCCATGCCGACTTTCAAGTCGGCCTTGGAACTCATGCGATCGCGGTTGGCGTTGAAGATGGCGTCCACCTGCGCGTTGGAGGCGCTGCCATAATATTTGCGGGCGATCGTGTAGAGCCCTTCGCCTTGCTTCACGATATGCCGGCGAGCCCCGGCCGCCGGAGTCGGCGGTGGCGTTTGTGCGGCCTGCGGCGGGGCAGGCCGACCAACGGCGGGGTTCGCGGCTGCCGGCGCCGGCTGAGTGTTAGCAGGACGCGTCGGAACAGCAGCGATCGCCGACTGGAACGGCGGCGTTTCCCCATCGAGCGATGGGCGCTCCACCGTGAAGTCATCCGGAGACGCCGCGGAAATTGGATTGGCCTCGAGCGCCGGCGTTTCTTCCGGAGCCATCGCGACAACGTTTCCTTGAGGATCCACAGGCGCACGCGCGGAAAGACCGACGGAAACGCGCATGCGGGCGAGCGCGGCGTGGAGCTGCTCGTTTTCGCGTTGGAGGCGTTGGACCACTTCAAAACTGTCGGCCTGCGTGAGCGGGTTATCGAGCGGCTTGCCGGGGAGCTCGCGGGCAAACTCACGCATGGCAGCGTCGATCCGGGCACGCACCAACTCCGCTTGTTGGGTGTTAGGCTTCAGCTCGCGGTATTTACGGAAATGATAAATGGCGGAGATCGGATTGCGCATGTGGCTCTGATAAAGAAGGCCGAGCTCCAAATGAGCCTCGGGTGCGTTTAGCAGTCCGCGCTTTTCGAGAACCTTCTGGAACTCTGCGAGCGCTTCTTGATTCCGGCCTTGCCGGATCAGTTCTTTGCCGCGGCGGTAGCCCGGTTCGTCGACCTCCGCCGTGAAGGGCAGCGAATCCGCGCGGTCACAACCGGCGGCGAAAAACAGCGCCGCGAGCGCGAACCATGTGAGGAATAGGAAGCGGGGCCTCATCGGGGATGGAAAGGATTTGAACGCAGGAAAGTTGCCCCTAACTTCGGCAAGCTCATTTCCGACTCAAACTATAAATGGCTCTCGAAACCAAAACAGTGATCGCCCGAGCGAGAGCGTGCATCCGCATCGAGATGGATGCGTTGGCGGCCACCGCGAAGCACTTGGGAGAAGATTTTGCCGAGGCCGCGCGCGCGGTCGAAGCCACCCGGGGCAACGGCGGGAAGCTCATTTTCTCAGGCATCGGCAAATCCGCCCATATCGCCCAAAAGCTGACGGGCACGTTCAACAGCACGGGCGTTTCGTCCTGTTTTCTCGACGCGACCCAGGCGCTGCATGGTGATCTCGGTCTGTGCGCCGAAGGCGATCTGGCCATCTTGCTTAGCAACAGCGGCCAGACTGAGGAAATTGTCCGCCTCGTCCCGGTCCTGAAGCGTTTCGGAGTCCGCGTCATCGCGCTCACCGCATTCGCCGATTCCGACCTCGCCCGACACGCCGATCAGAGGCTCGTCTACAAAGTCCCTCGCGAAGCCTGTCCGCTGGAGTTGGCGCCGACTGCGAGCACGACAGCGGCTCTCGCTCTGGGGGATGCGCTCGCGATGGTGCTGCTCGAGAGCCGTGGCCTGACCCGCGAAGATTTCGCCCGCTATCACCCCGCCGGTAACCTCGGCCGGCTGCTCTTGTTGAAGGTTAAAGACATCATGCGCACCGGAGATCGTCTTCCGGTCATGTCCGAGACCGGCACGTTGCAGGAGGCTATTTTGGCTATGACAAAGGCCAAATCCGGCAGCATCGCCTTGATCCAGGCGCGCACTAAAAAACTCACCGGAATTCTCACCGATGGCGATTTCCGCCGCAGCGCGCTTACCGGTCCGGGGTTTCTGGAAAACCCGGTATCGGACTTCATGACACGTGCGCCCAAGGTGATCGTGGAAGACGCTTTGGGTGTGGATGCACTGCGCATGTTCGAGGCGCACAAAATCGACGATCTCATCGTCGTCGACCGTAAGGGCCGTCCGGTCGGTTTGGTCGATGGCCAAGATCTGCCCAAGCTAAAGATCGTCTGAGCGGATTCGCAGGCTCGCCGAAACGTGCCGGAGAACGCGGCTCGGGCATTTGTAACATCGCGGTGACGGCGCATATTTGCGTGGTTTTGAACCGTCTCCGACCTACGCTGCCGGACTTTTTTCGATCATGGCTAAGCGCACTCCTCGCAAAACCCCATCTCCCCCCCGAAAGCGGCCCGTGGAGGGCGCAATAGTCCCCAATGGCACCGCGGCTCCCATTCCCGCGGTCAGCAAGCCGGTGAAGTCGGCGTATTTTAACCGCGAGCTCAGCTGGCTGGCCTTTAACCGCCGCGTCTTAGAGCAGGCGCAAAACGCGCAAGCACCGTTGCTGGAGCGGGTGAAGTTTCTCGCGATCGTCTGCTCCAACCTCGACGAGTTTTTCGAGATCCGCGTTGCCGGCATCATCCAGCAAGTCGAGTCCGGCGTGACCGAGCCCAGTGTGGACGGCCTGCCGCCGCGCGAACAACTCCGGCGCATTCACTCGGTCGTGGCCTCGTTGGTGGAAGATCAGTACCGCTGCTGGAACGAGCAGCTCATGCCGGCCCTGGCGAAAGAAGGCATCATCTTCGAATCGGCGAAAGAGCTCACCGCCGAGGACCTCGACTGGGTCCGCAATTATTTCTACGAGCAGGTGCACCCCGTGCTGACTCCCCTCGCGCTGGATCAGTCGCATCCGTTTCCACAGCTCGGCAATAAAACGCTCAACGTTGTCGTGGCGCTCGACAATCCGGATACGCCCGAGGTCGAAGGGCTCGTCGCGATCCTGCCTGTCCCGCGTATCCTGCCGCGCTTGGTGGCGATCGCACCGGGCGGCGCCGCGCAACGGTTCATTTTTCTGAGCGAAGTGATCAAGTTGTGCGCAGGGGAATTTTTTCCCGGCTACCGCGTGCTCCAGGCGCACGCCTTCCGCGTGACGCGCAACAGCGATCTCTACATCGACGAAGAAGAAGCGGAAAACCTGCTCAAAAAGATCGAAGACGAGCTGCGCAATCAGCGCCGCGGCGCCGCCGTGCGCCTGGAAATCGAGGAGGGCGTGAATGAACGCATCTTCAACACGCTCTGCGAACACCTCGGCCTTTCGCACGAGTACGTTTTCCGCCTGAACGGTCCGCTGAATCTTCTGCGGTTAATGGCGCTCACGGAGATCGCCCGCCCCGACCTTAAGTTTCCACTGTTTACGCCGGTGGCGTGTTCGCCGCTCCACAACGTCGAGCAGATCTTCGACACGTTGCGCGCGCAGGACGTGATGCTCCATCACCCCTACGATGCGTTCACGCCGGTCGTGGACTTTGTCGAGCACGCAGCGCGCGATCCGCAGGTCTTCGCGATCAAGCAAACGCTGTATCGGACAAGCGGCGACTCCCCGATCGTGCGCGCCCTCATCGAAGCCTCGCGCAACGGCAAACAGGTCACGGCCCTCGTGGAGCTCAAAGCGCGATTCGACGAGGCCAACAACATCCAGTGGGCCCGCCAACTGGAAGACGCCGGTGTGCATGTTGTCTACGGACTCATCGGTCATAAAACTCACTGCAAATGCAGCCTCGTCGTCCGCCGCGAAGGCCGCGGTCTGCGCCGCTATGCGCATCTAGGCACCGGCAATTACAACCCCCGCACAGCCAAGCTCTACACCGACCTCAGCTACTTCACCTCGCGCGAAGAGCTGACGGAGGATGTCGCCAACCTCTTCAATTCGCTCACGGGTTTCAGCCGCTCGCCCGATTTCCAACATCTGCTGGTCGCCCCGTTCAATCTCCACCGCCGCCTCCAGGAACTCATCCAGCGTGAGACCGATAACGCTGCCGCCGGTCGCCCCGCGAAGATCAGGGCAAAAATGAACTCGCTCGTGGACAAAGCCACGATCGACAACCTCTACCTCGCATCGAAAGCGGGCGTGCAGATCGATCTCATCGTCCGCGGTGTCTGCTGCCTCGTTCCTGGTGTGAGAGGGCTAAGCGAAAACATCCGCGTTCGCAGCATCGTGGGCCGTTATCTCGAGCACGCCCGCGCGTTCTATTTTCAGAACGACAGCGGCGGCGAACCGCTCGTCTACGCGGGCAGCGCCGACTGGATGCCGCGCAATTTTTTCCGCCGCATCGAGGTTGTGTTTCCCATCGCCGATCCTGAACTGCGGCGCTGGATCATCAGCGAACTTTTCCCGATCGAGCTGCAGGACACCGAGAATGCCCGCGAGCTTCATGCCAACGGCAGTTATCTGCCGGTCGGGCGAAAGAACGGCACGCCTTCTTTCGCCGCCCAAAATTATTTCATCGCTTCCGCCACGCAGCGCGCACGGAGCAACGGATAAATTTCCGCACATCGAGCCCGCCGGGCCGCACAGTGAGCTAACGGCGGGCCGCGCGGGGTTGCCCGACGACGCCACGGAGAGTCCCAAGTCTCGCAAGCGTTTGGGGCAGTTATCGAGACAGCCGCCATTGCGCTTCGCTCATCTCAGGATCGCAGGCCGAGAGCTCCTGCGATGAACAGCACGAGGAGCACAATCGCGATTAGCCGCCACCAGAGCGCGATGCCGTTCACACGCGGCCCGGAGCAGGCGACGTTTTTGGTACGCGGCGGTGAGTCGCCGTCCTCAAAGGCAGTCTGCGGTAGATCGAGTCCGTCGTAACGAGTATCCTCGTCGCTCCAGCCCGCGCGTTCATCGGCACCGCACTCAGGACACGCACGCGCTTGGGGCGGAACGTCGGAGCCGCAGACGGGACATTCCGAGGGCGTAAAGAATTTTTTCTTGGAAACGGCCGACATGAACGGAAGTTTTTTCGTGGAAAGAAAAAGGGCAACGCGGATGGGTTTGCTCCCGGGTTTCCACCGAGCCGGTTGAGCTCCCGCTAGGGATCGATACCCGCCTCCCTGTCCCGCAATCATGGCTGCATTATGCGGGGTCGTCCTAGAAATGCTCATACAGAATGCAGTCTTCTGGGCCTCAGAGGCTTAAAATATGTAGATTTGCAGTGCTCCAAGGAACTTTCGCAGACGAAAGTTAACTTTGGACGACATGCAACCGCTCACCAGCAGCCTCATTATTCTCGGAGTCCTCGGCACCAGTGTTCTCTCGCTCGCCGCGCAAGAACCCACACAAACCCCGCCCGCCGATCCGACGAACGCGTCCACAAATGCTCCTAGCGAAATCAGCCAGGAACGTGCACGCTCCGCGGGCGTGTTTTCGATCTACTTCGAAAACGATTATTTCGGCGGCACCGACCGCCACTACACCAACGGCGCGAAGTTCGCCTACCTCTCGGGCGATCTCGAAACGTGGGGAGAAAAGGGCTGGCGCCGCAGCCTCGTCGAGATGCTGCCTTTCGTGAATCGCGAAAACGCCCAGAAGAACTTCGGCTTCGCCCTCGGCCAAAATATTTACACGCCGCAAGACACCGACGCCTTCGTCCCCGACCCCGCCGATCGTCCCTACGCGGGCTGGAGCTATATCGAACTTAGCTTCGTCAGCAAAACCGAGAGAGTCATGGACACGCTGTCGTTCCAAGTCGGCATGATCGGACCTCATTCGTATGCCGACACCACGCAACGCCACGTCCATGAGTGGATCAACGACAGCCGCCCCAACGGCTGGGAGTACCAACTCGAGGACGAACTCGGTGTGAACATCGTTTTCGAACGCCGCTGGCGCATGTACGGCCGGGCGTTTAATCGTATGCTGGGCGCCGACCTCATTCCCCACATCGGTGCCAGCCTCGGTAACGTCCAAACATACGCCAACCTCGGAGGCACCGTCCGCCTCGGATTCAACCTTCCGAGCGATTTCGGCGTCAGCCTCATTCGCCCCGCCGGCACCGTTCCCTCACCGATCGACGATACCGATCCCCGCGTCTCGCCCACGCGCGATTGGAGCCTCTTCGTCTTCGGCAGCGCCGATGGTCGCGCGATCGCCCGCGACATCTTCCTGGACGGAAACACCTGGGAAGACAGCCCGAGCGTGGACAAAGAATACTTAGTCGCCGACCTCAGTTACGGCTTAGGCCTGATCGCCGGCAAATGGCAGCTCACGTTCGCGCAGACCTACCGCACCCGGGAATTCGAAGGCCAAAAAGAGGTCTTCAACGAATTCGGCTCCGTCGCCCTTTCGCGGGCCTTCTAAACTAGCCGTTGTGCGCTTCTTGGCAGCTGCAGGGCAGACCTAAGCGAAACCCTTTCGCCTCCGTTGGCCTCTACTGGCTCGCCGCCGCGTTCTCCACGAGCGCGGCTTTTCTTTTGAAACCCGACTTTGCATCCGCCCCCGTTTCCCGTACGGTCCGCGCTCCATCTCTCATGAGCGATCTTAGCGATCTCTATCAGTCCGTCATCCTCGATCACAACAAGCGCCCTCGCAATCGCGGCAAACTGCCCACCGCCACGCGCTACGCCACCGGCGACAATCCCACCTGCGGCGACAGCTGCACCGTCTATATTCACACCGACGGCTCCGACCGTATCGACGGTATCAGTTTCGAAGGCTCCGGCTGCGCCATTTCCCAGGCCTCCGCCTCGCTCATGACGACCCAGCTCAAAGGCAAAAACCTCCCCGAGGCCGAGGCCGCCTTCAAGCAGTTCGCCGAGATCGTGAAAACCGGCAACGCCCCCGAAGAGTTCAACGAACTCGCCGCCTTCGCCGGCGTTCACGCCTACCCCGCCCGCATCAAATGCGCCACTTTGTCCTGGCACGCCGCGATCGACGCGCTCAAACAACCCGCTCCGAACGTGGAGCCCAAATAACGAATACGCACGCACGCAACACATGAGCGCCGCCTCCATCGCCATTCTCCCCGTTCTCAAACTCCCGCCCCGCGTCGAATCGCTTGGCTGGAAAGACGTCCGCACCGATTTTCCCGCGCTCCACCAGCACGTCGGCACCAAACCGCTCGTCTACCTCGACAACGCATCCACCACGCACAAACCGCGCAGCGTGATCGACGTCCTTTCGCGTTTCTACGAAGCCGACAATTCCAACGTTCACCGAGGCCTCCACGCGCTTTCCATGCGCGCGACCGACGGCTACGAAGCCGCCCGCGCCCGCGCCGCGAAGTTCGTCAACGCCGCCGCCCCCGAGGAGATCGTCTTCACCCGCGGCACCACCGAGTCGATCAACCTCGTCGCCCAAAGCTGGGGCGCCGCCAACCTCAAAGCCGGCGACGTCATCCTCCTCACCGAGATGGAGCACCACTCCAACATGGTGCCGTGGCAGCTCATCGCCCAGCGTACCGGCGCCACCCTCCGCTACGTCCCCGTCATCGGTGAAAACGCCGAACTCGGCCTCGACCTCGACGCGCTGGATAAACTGCTCACACCCGAGGTGAAGGTCTTCGCGTTTACCCATATTTCGAATACGCTCGGCGTCATCAACCCCGTCGCCGATCTATGCGCCCGCGCTAAAAAAGTCGGTGCCCTCACGCTGATCGACGCCGCTCAATCCTCGGGCCACGAACCGCTCGATGCGCAGGCGCTCGGCTGCGATTTCCTCGCCTTCTCTGGCCACAAGATGGCCGCCCCCACCGGCATTGGCGTCCTCTGGGGCCGCCGCGCGCTCCTCGACGCGATGCCCCCGTGGCAAGGCGGCGGCGGCATGATCGCGCAGGTCGAATTTCACCAAAGCAAATGGAAGCCCGCTCCAGAGCGCTTCGAGGCCGGCACGCCTAACGTCGCCGACGCGATCGGCCTCCACGCCGCGATGGATTACCTCGACGCGCTCGGCCGCGAAAAAATCGCCGCGCACGACGACGGTCTCGCCGAAAAAGCCTACGCCGCCCTCAGCGATCTCCCGGGCATCCGCATCCTCGGCCCCAAAGGCAAACGCGGCGGCCTCGTCAGCTTCGCGCTCAAAGACGCGCACGCGCACGACGTCGTCACCTTCGCCGATCAGGACGGCATCGCCCTGCGCGGCGGCCACCACTGCAACCAGCCGCTCATGAAAAAACTCGGCCTCCCAAGCACCGTGCGCGCGAGTTTCTACGTGTACAACACCCCCGCCGACATCGACGCCCTCGTCACTTCGATGCGTCGCATCGTGACGTTCTTCAGCTAACGTTCGAGGTAGCCGTCTTCCTTTCAAAGCGCCGCTCTCACAGCGGCGCTTTTCCGGTCTTCCGCCAGAGATCGCTGTGCACGAGCCCGGCACTGAAGAGATCGCGTCCTTTAAGCTCGAAGCCCGCTGCGTCCAACGCCTCGTCGGGTGGCGTGAGTCGCGACGCCTCCAATCGAGCCGCGACACGAAAGAACGAATACATCAACCGGTGCACTAACCGTCCGCGCAACCTCCGCAGTCCGCTCGCCGGCATGCAAAAATCCGTCAGCAACCAGCAACCATCCAAAGAAACACGCACGGCGATCCTTGCGACCGCTCGCCGCATTTCTTCCGCCACAAAACAATCGAGGACGAACGGCGTGATCACCGCATCGAACGGCTGCCCCTCTCCGCCGCGCCCCCTCAGCCAACTCCCGACCTCCGCGTGAGCCCATACGATATTCTCAACGGAGATCCTCCGCCGCCTCAGCCGCGCCTTCGCAACCGAGATCATCGCTGCGCTCGCTTCAACCACGGTGACTTTTAATCCCGGCCACCGCCGACAAATAACCTCCAACGTTCGCCCCGGCCCTTCTCCAATCATCAACACGTTCCGCCGATCCCGAAGCTCATTAACCCACCGGATTCGCGCTCGCTGCAAAACGCCCCCAGCCAGCACCGCTTCCATCCAGCGGTAGTGCGGAGCGAGGGAGTCAAAATTCACGCCACGACCCGTCACCTCGTCCCCCGCCTTCCTCTAACCACGCTTGTCAAAGCAGGGCCTGCGTCGCCCGCGTTCGCCTTTCGATTCCAAAACACCCACGCGGCCGCCGCACCCAACGCATACGCCACGACATCCCACATATCCGCGACTCCATACTGCGGCATCATCCGCGGTCCGGCGCCCTCGCAAATCACCGCCCAGATCGCCGTATGCGCCGCCACTTCCCTCCACGAGGGCGTCTTGTCATCGCGTCGCCATCCGCATTTTCGATGCGTCCACAAGAGCAGCGGCAGCGCGGCCGGAATCAGCAGCACGTCGTTGAAATGGCTGTGGAAAAACCCAGGCCCGACCTGCGGTTTGATCGCAAAACGATTCAACGCATAGAGCGCACACGCGCCGATACACACGGGATCCAGCCCATAACGGAACGCCTTTATCCTCACAGCAGCGCGAAAATCAAAAAGCCCGCGCCGATGGCGAGGCCAAGCTGTCCGAGAGCCGGGACGTAACGGAGAAACGATTGCGGTGTGTTACTCATTGGGAATTTTTCGGAATTAAAATCATGGCTAGCGATCGCATCAGGACGACGCCCGTCTCCTTGCCAGCCAGCCGGGCTCGCGATGATGCTCATCCTGCCAGCGCAAACGGCGCGCCGATAAAATCGCTGCGCGCCCGAGATAACCCACGATCTTCCGCGGATCGTCACGACTGACCACCGGTAGGCGCCCGATGTCGTGCTGATGCATCCGCGTCACGACATCGTGCAAATCCTCGTCGGGAAATGCCGTGATCGGCGTCGTGCTCGCAACCTCAGAGAGCCGCCGCTCTCCGTCGCCTCGCGCGAGGGCATGGAGCAAATCTCGGCGCGTGATGATTCCCGTCAAACGCTCCGCATCATCGGTCACGAGCAACGCATGATGATGGGTCGTCTCCGGATCGTGCGCGCCGATCCGGTCCGCAAGCGCATCCACCCTCATTGCGCCGGAAACTGTGTGGGGCTTCGGCTCCATCACCGACTCCACCCGCACGTGGGCAAATACATCGACATCGAATTCCTCCGGAACGGTGACTCCACGCTGCTCGACCGATGCCGTCATGATCGACTTCTTCGAGAGCAACCGCGCCGTCAGCAACGCCGTCGTCGCAGACACCGCAAGCGGCCAAAGCGCTGCCGCCTCCTGCGTGACCTCCACGCCGAGCACGATCGATGCAAAAAACGCCCGCGATCCACCCGCGAAAAACGCGATCATTCCCGCGAGCGCCGCAACCGCTGGCGACAAATGAAATGCACTTACCGCCCCCATGGCCGCCGACGCCAGTACGCCCACGCCGCCACCGACAATCAGCATCGGCGCGAGTGTGCCACCCGACGTCCCGCTCCCCAAAGAGAGTACCCACGCGACTAGCTTGCACGCGCAAATCGTCGCCACCGCCGTCAGCGAAAAATTTCCGCTCAGCAACCCTTCGATCACATCGTAACCAGCGCCAAACACATGCGGCTGCCACCAGCCGATGATCCCCACGATCATCCCTCCAAGCACCGGTCGCCACATCCACGAGTCGCCGAATTTGGCGAAAAGCGCCTCCGCTTTGTGAACCGCCGCAGTCGATGTCACGGCTACCGCACCCGCCGCGCCGCCGATCACCGCCAGAGGCAACCAGTCTTGCAACGTCGCCGCCACGGGCCCGCCCAACGGAAACACCGCCGCCGGTTCTCCCCATGCCACGCGCAACGCCTGCGCAAACGTCGCCGCCAACATCACCGGCACAAGCGAGCGTGCTTTAAATTCGAACAGCAACAACTCCACCGCCAGCAACGTAGCCGCCAGCGGACTACCAAACACCGCCGTCATCGCCGCCGCCCCACCGGCGCATAACAGGATTTTTCGCTCGGTTGCCGTCAACGTCAGCACCTGGCCGAGCAATGAGCCTAGCGCGCTGCCCATCGCGATCACCGGACCTTCCGCTCCATAAGGTCCGCCCGTGCCGATCGAAATCGCCGAACCCACCGGCTTGAGGAATGCCACTTTTGGCGAGATCCGGCTCCGGTTCACCAGCACTTGTTCCATCACCTCCGGAATTCCGTGTCCCAAAATCCCCTGCGTTCCCCAGCGCGCCAACGCCACGATCGCCAACGCTCCGAGTGTCGGCACCAAAATCACCCACGCGCCCAACCGATGTCCCGCAGGAGAAACCAGCTCGTCGGACACCTCGCCATAAAATGCCCCATGCGTGATCAGTCCGATCAGCCCTAACAACGCGTGCGCCCCACCTGTCGCCAGCGCGGCAATCGATAACGCCAGTGCGCATAACAAAAGCGGCCGCGGCGCACTGGCCGGAACCCACGCATGCGATTGCACTGTCATCAGTGTGCCGCCTCCTCTGCCGTCGACGCCACCACCTGCGACAATACCGCCGCCAACTCCGGCCCTACACGCTTCAACTCCTCTCGATGCGTCAACGTGAGTTTCTCTAAAAGTCTCAACCCCTTCGCGGTCACGGTCAGTTTCACCTGACGCCCATCGTCCGCCGACACGTTGCGCTTCATCAAATTTGCCGTCTCCAGCCGGTCCACAAGTTCCACTGCGCTGTGATGTCGCAGCTGCAGCCTCTCCGCCAGCTGACCCATCGTCGCCTCCTCCTGCCCAGGCATCCCTTGAATTACCAACAATGCTTGGTGCTGCTGCGGCGTGATTCCAGCCGCCAACGCCGCGTCCTCGCTAAACCGCAGAAATCGCCGCAAAGAATAACGCCAAGCGGCCAGCTGCTCGTAATCGGCTTTGCTAAGCGTCCGTCCGGACCGAGCGGAAGACCGGTTTTCTTTGGGCATAAAGATATATCGCTACGCGATATTTATTCCCTGCCAAGTGCGATTTCAGCGGGACCGTTAGACTCGTCCTTTCACACCCAGCTCCAGGCCCAGCCGGCCAGCGCGCATCCGATCAGCACCGGAATCATCGCGCCCTTCCATCGCTGCAGCGCCCCAAACGCCACCGCCGCCAGCCCGATCGCGAAGTAGTCGACCACGCCCGGCTTTGGGTGAAACACCTGCCAGCCAAACCACACCGCCAGGTTGAGCACCACACCCACGACCGCCGCCGTCACCGCCGCGAGGGCGCCTCCGAGTGCTGCATTCCCACGCAACCGCTCCAAATAAGGTGCTCCGATAAAAATCCACAGGAAGCACGGCGCAAACGTCGTCCAGGTCGTGATGGCCGCGCCCAACGTCGCCGAGACCAGCGGAGTCAGCGCACCGGGCTGATTCCAGCCGCCCAGAAACCCGACAAATTGCACCACCATGATCAACGGCCCCGGCGTCGTTTCCGCCAACCCGAGTCCATCGAGCATCTGCGGGCCCGTCAGCCAACCATGCTGCTCAACCGCCTGCTGAGCCACGTAAGGAAGCACCGCATACGCTCCACCGAAGGTCACCATCGCCGCCTTGCCGAAAAAAACACCTTCCTTCGCCAACGTCCCATCCCAGCCTTGCCACAGCCCCGCAGCGATCACCGGCATCCACCACAAAGTCAGCGCCGCGGCCAGCACGCGAAGCGCCCGCTTTGCCGAAGGCTTGGTGTGCCGAGGCGCTTCATGCGCGTCGTCGATGACTGAAGCCGTCCGCTCCACCGCAGAGGCACCCACATTTATGGGCTCCGCGGTCGCAAACTTCCCCGGCCAAATCCGCGCGCCGACCCACCCCAGGACCAGCGCCCCGGCCACGATCGCCGGAAACCGGACGCGTAGAAAAAAGATCCCGGCAAACGCCGCCGCCGCCAGCGCCCACATCATCTCATTCCTGAGCGCGCGTTTCCCGATCCGTATCACCGCCGCCGCGACAACCGCTGTCACCGCTGGCTTCAATCCATAGAAAGCCGCTGCGAGCCACGGCACTTGTCCATACGCGGTGTACACATAGCTCAACACCCACAGCAGGGCCGCCGACGGCAGCACAAACAACACGCCTGCCGCGATCCCTCCCCACGTGCGATGCAGCAGCCAGCCGCAATACGTCGCCAGCTGCGTCGCCTCCGGGCCGGGAAGTAACATGCAAAAATTCAAAGCATGCAAAAAACGGCTCTCTCCGATCCATCGCCGTCGCTCCACGAGTTCCTCGTGCATGATCGCGATCTGCCCCGCCGGTCCCCCAAAGCTGATAAACCCCAGTTTAAACCAGAATCTTAGCGCTTCTCCAAACGTAGGACCTATGATCGGCGATGACATGCTTCAAAAAGCCTCCGGAGCTGGTCGGGGCACGCAAGCGCAGTCATCCTCCCTACGGTTAAGCCGCCAACGTGGATCGCGAACACCGTCGCAGCGAATCGTCAAGTGCCGCTTTGCCGGGCCAGCGCGCAAAAACAAAAAGGCCGTACCCAGCGTGCGCGGCGAAATTTTCGGACGCAGACTCAGCGCTTCGGCTCCGCTGTCTTCTCACCGACCAGCTTATACACCTCGACGCCTGCCATCAGGAAACAGCCCAGTCCGTAGTCCTCAAAATTCGGTTTGCTTTCGAAAGTCACCGGCTGCCCGTCCTTCGGTTCTTTGCCAGTCCCTTGGACGTATCCGAGAAAGCCATCCGGATGCACCGATTCGGACGCCATCGCATGCCATGCCTTGAAAATGATCGGCTCGTAGACGTGGCGGGGCAGCAAACCCTTGCGAACCCCCCACGCCATGCCGTAGATGAACAGCGAAGTTCCAGAGGTTTCTTTTCCACCGAAATTCTTCGGGTCGTGCAGACTCACATTCCAGAAGCCGTCCTCTCGCTGCACGTTTCGCAATGCCTCGCACATCGTTACGAGCATCTTGGCGTATTCAGGTGTGTAGGCTGAATCCTTGGGCAGCACGTCCAGAGTACGCGCCATCGCAGCCACGACCCAGCCGTTACCGCGCGACCAATAACAAGGCGCTCCGTTCGGTTCCGTGTACGGAGGGTCGAATGATTTGTCGCGCCACCAAAGCCTGTCAGCTGGGTTAAAGAGACCCTCTTCTCCGTGGCGATTTTTGGTGTGGAGATACATCGCGTGCATTTTGTCGATGTACTTGGAGTCGTTGTGCATCACGCCGAGCTTCGCGAAAACGGGCATCGCCATCTGCAACGCATCGATCCACCACCACGCCGCATTGCCATCTTCGGCGATCACGCGATCGATCGACGCTTTGATATCGCGCATCCGCTCGGGCCTCGGGTCCAGGTCGTACAACGCGAGATAAGTCTGCCCCGCACAGTGATTGTCCGCATCGAATGTTCTCACTCCTCGGTGGAGTCCCCACTTGTGCGCCTCGCCCCAGCTGACCGCGTAATCGATGTACCGCTTGTCCGGGTCGATTTTGTAGAGATCTAGCAATCCTTCGTAGTAAACCGCGCGCGTCCAAACGTTCGAGGGCCGCACGCGATCGGTGACGATCTCTTGGCCCGTGTCCGGCCATTTCGCCATGAAGTACTCATTGGTCAGGCGCAGCGTCTTGAGGATTTCCGCCTGTTCCGGCACCGCGGGAATAGCGGCGAAAACGTTGCAGACTGACGCTAAGGCAAAGGCCAGGGGGGAAATAAGTCGCATAAAGGGTATTGGGTTAGCGTTTGCTGGCCGACACTGACACTGCGCCCGGATTTTTTTCGAGCCAGTTTTCCCTCCGCCGACCAGTTAGAACGATTGCTATTCGAGAGTCCGACAACAGGTCGCCGCGACCGAATGGGTTAAATATTTTCGTCCTCCCCCGGCGGCGTCTCCCCTTTATTGGCGGGGAGATGCTGGGGACAAAACAGGTAGTAGTTCAAAAGCCACCAGCTCCGCGACGAGCGGTAAAAGAGGATGGGGAATCCTATCGCTCCTACGACGGCGGCGGTCGCCGCCACCGGTCCTGAAAGGATTCCTTTTAAATACAGCAGCATCACCGGTACGAGAAACGCGACGATCGTCACTCCGTAATTCAGCGACATCGATCCGAGGAAAAACCCCTCGTCGCGCTCGATCCGCAAACCACAAAGCGTACAGGACGCGTTCAACTCAAACAACGAACCCTCTTTAAAAAGCGTGCGACCGCCGCAGTTTGGGCAGCGGTTCGCGAGTCCTCGAGCCACAATTTGTCCTCGGGTCACGTTCATCGCATTAACCCTGAGCTAGCAGCGTTCGCGAATGAACTCTTATTTTTCACCGTCGAAAATCAGCTTCGAATCGGACGTCGCCCTGGTTGGTCGAAGTTTTCCTGTCATCTCCGCAGTTCATGCTCCCTCTGAGGGACGACGCCGCGGTGCGATCTTCAGCGTCTTCGGGACGACCTCATGCGTGCATTGCCGATGCGTGAGATAAAGACGACAAAGTCGCCGGGCTTTATCGCTCGGGCGCGGCCGACATTCCCGGTCCAAAAACCGAGTATTTACCTACCTACGTTCACAGCGCCGCCCGGATTTTCGCCAAGTTGTTTTTCGAGTTAGGATGATACATGGCCACGACACATGCCCGACCATCCGAGGTCGCCAAGCCCGTAGGCTCTCAGCTGCTGCAAGGCGGCGTCCACTACCGGATCACTACGGCCTCGTTCTTGAAAAGGGCGTCGTCGTTTTAGAACGCCAGGACGGTACGTTTCGTCTCGCGTGCGGCGAGGCTCGCTTTCCGCTTTGCCCCGAAAGTTATCCTTCGTTGCTGCGAGCAGCCGCAGAAAAACTTCCGGAAGGCGGTGCGCGCGATGCCCTCGGCAAAATTACCGAGAATTTCTCCCAACTGCCCACCCTCGGACCTCACGATGCGCCCGAACTGAAACGCGCACGCCGTGCCCGCGTTGTTGAACTTAAAAAAAATCTGGCCGAGTCGCTTGCGAGCGGCGCATCGATCCGCACGGCAGTCGATGGCGCACTCGAGCAGTTCAGCGGCCGCCCTGGAGAGCCTGTTAGTTTTGACCGCCTCGATCGCCTCATCGGGCAACAGCACTACCGTCTCGCCCGCTGGAAAACCGGCGCACACGAGGTTAATTATCGACGTTTCTTCGCAATCGATACGCTCGTGGGTCTTCGCATGGAAAACGACGAGGTTTTCCGCGAGAGCCACCAACGCGTGGCCGAATTGATCCGCGACGATCGCGTCACGGGTCTGCGCATCGATCATATCGATGGACTCTGGGATCCCGAGCGGTACCTCGGACAGTTGCAGGAACTGGTCCGCCTCGCTCCCGATCAGCCTCCGCTGTATGTGCTCGTGGAAAAAATACTCGAAGGCCCGGAGCGTCTGCCGGCTCGTTGGCTCGCTCATGGCACCACCGGTTACGAATTCGCTGCGGACCTCGGGCAGCTTTTGACCGACCAGCGCAGTGCGGCGCGCTTCGATCGAATCTATGGGAAATTTGTGGGCGATTTTTCCACGCCCAATCAAGTCGCGACGGCATCCAAACGCCTGATTCTCGAAGAAATGTTCGCCAACGCGGTAAGCAATCTCGCCCAACAGCTCGACGAATTGCTTCACCGGGATCGACGCTGGCGAGATCTCACACGCCACGAACTCACGGTCGCTATTCGCGAGATCATGGCGCATCTCGGCGTGTACCGCACGTATCGAAGACCCGGTGACGCAGCCGCGAGTGAAGACATCGCCGAAATCGAAAAAGCCTGCGCCTGCGCTGTCGCCGCCAATCCGCGCCTCGATCCGGAGCCATTCCACTTGGTCCAACAACTTCTGACCGGACGCTATCCTTCCCGCGATGAGCATGACGACTATCTCGCTCAGGCGCTCGGCTGGGTGATGACGTTTCAACAATACACGGGGGCCATCATGGCCAAGTCCGTTGAAGACACCGCCTTCTACGTGCACAACCGCCTGATCGCGCTCAATGAAGTCGGTGGCAACCCGGCGGACTTCGGACACGGCGTGAACGACTTTCATCAAGCGTGCCTTGCGCGAATCGAACACACGCCGCTTACGCAACTGACGACCTCCACCCACGACACCAAGCTGAGCGAAGACGCTCGTGCCCGCCTGCTCGTGTTATCCGAAATACCTGAGGAGTGGGAAAACTGGTTGCTCGAATGGCGCGATCTCAACGCTCCACATAAAACGCGGGGCGGCTCGCGGCTGGCTCCCGATGCGAACGAGGAATATCGTTTCTATCAGACGCTCCTCGCCGCCTGGCCTCTCGATGGAGTGGTTAATGCCGAGCTTGTGCAGCGCCTGAAAGACAACCTCCGCAAGTCGGTCGCCGAGGCCAAACGCAACACCACGTGGACCCACCCGAATGAACCGTGGCTCGCGGCATGCGATGGGTTCGTCGATGCGGCGCTCGACCCTGCACGCAGCGAAAAATTCCTCACGAGCTTCACCGCTGCCGCGGGCCGAGTCGCGCGCTTGGGCATGGTTAACTCTCTTGTTCAAACCACGCTCAAAATCACGACACCGGGTGCGCCTGATTTTTATCAGGGAAACGAGGTCTGGAATTTTAGCCTCGTCGATCCAGACAACCGGCGGCCTATCGATTTTGCGCGTCACCGCACACTCGCCGCCGATCTCGATAAACGGTCATGGACGCATCTGCTCGCGCATTGGCGCGACGGCGCGGTGAAGCAGCGACTGACGCGAGATCTCCTGCGATTTCGGGCGGGCCACACCGCCCTCTTTCACTCTGGCGACTACATGCCTGTCCCTGTCTGCGGCCGGTTCACGGAGCACGCCGTCGCGTTCACACGTACCCCGGCAGCGGCGGAGCGCATACTCGTCGTTATCCCCCGTCTATCCGCGAAGCTCGGTTGCCCACCGCTTGGGTTGATATGGGACGACACGCGCGTAGCGATCGATAACTCAGCGCAGTGGCGAAACCTCCTTACGGGCGCTTGCTACACCGGTGGGCGGGAACTTTCGTTGGCACCGCTTTTCGCCGAGCTACCCGTCGCGGTGCTCCACGTAATCGCTGAATAATAGGCGGACATGAAACTCGAAGCCTGCGGGGATTCATCGGCGACGAACCATTCCCTCCACCTCAGTCACGCTCTGCGAGCAGCCGCGCGCAGATCGATCCGTTTACTGCTCGGGAAAAACGACTGCCGCCAAATCCAGCCGGACCTTCTCCGCAACGGCGTGCTGTTTCTTTGCGCGTTGTTTGAGCCTCAGCAAATCGACCTCTCGGACAGGGAGATTGTCTAAAACCGAAAGCGCATCCCATAGGGCCTGTTTTCCGAGTATTCCCAAAGCGAGCATTTCAAAGGCCTGAAAAGAACTGAGCGCCTCCTCGTGCGATTTGATGAGTTTCGGACGGCTCAATTTTTCCAACAAACGAGCCAGTGCCTGCTTGAATCCAGAGGGCTGAATGCCGACACGCTTGGCCACACGCCTCAGCTCGTCGCGATCATCTTCGATCTGTAACAACAACGACTCGATGTCAGACGAAAACCCATCTCTCTTATGCTTGCGGCGCAATGCACGGAGAAGGTCGATCGCGAATGCCGCACCTGCCAGATGATCGTTCAGATACTTTCCCAAAGGTGCGCACATCTTTTTCTATTCTGTGAACTTTGCTATTTTGGGACCACAGACATCCCCCATGAACGACAGCCGACCATTGAACACTAAGAGGCGCTCACTGATTTGTTTCTCGATTCTCATCGGCGCAAGCAACGCATCCACAGGTGGAAAATTTTCGCGGCAACGCGAGAACCTGATTCGGGAAATCACCAAACATTACTTTCCCGAAGGCTCGAGTATTCTCAACGCCGAGGGTTCGTGGCTCGATGCGAAGAAACGCAAATACGTTCGCGAAGAAGCCCGCCAGATCCTCGTTTGTGCCGCCACCAGGCGTGAACTCACACCTTTGTGCAAGGCGCTCATAACGGCACTCAAACAGAGAGAACTCCTGATCGTTCAACTCGGTCCCGCCAGCGTGTTTCCGGCAAGCGGGCCCGGTTGAATGACGGTACTCCAGAGGCGAGAGATCCAACGACACGCTTAGGAGCTGTTTGGGAATAACGTAAGCTAAAAAGTAACGGAAACGCGGATACGGAGCTTGCTTTGCGTT
>WUUC01142827.1_pt1 | contig 27131 bp, 15 predicted proteins | sample 6278441 | NCBI WGS metagenome assembly WUUC01 (sample SAMN13675441, study PRJNA597444) | soil metagenome | isolation source: soil | place: USA: Washington | collected 2017-10 | reverse complement strand
CGCGGCGCGGACCTCGCCTACGGTCGCACGCTGCCCCGGCTGCTGCGCGAGTCAGACCTCACCGACGTGCACGCGGAGGCCTACTTCCCCATCGCCTCACGCGCCTGCGCCATCCTTGAGGCGGCCACGATCCACCACGTCCGCGACCAGCTGCTGGCGGCGGAACTGGCCACACCCGCGGAGATCGAGACACACCTCATTAACCTCACCCGCGGTGACCTGGACCTCATGCTCGCACCCATGATCACCGCATGGGGCCGCAAACCGGCCTAGTTCCCCAGCTGCCTTCGCGGGCTCAAAAAACGCCGAGGTCAGCACCGCACGCACCCTCCGACGACGCACCCCGGACATACGCGCCACAGCACGAACCGACCGGCCCTCGATCCTCGAGTCCCGCCGGATCGCCGCGAACAACTCGACCTTGCTCCGTTGCACGCTGCGCCTCCGCGGTCAACAGCGACGGCACCCTCCTCCGATGACCTTGATGGAGCCAGAACTTCCTGGAACCAACCTCACGATCAAGCCGCTGGAGCCAGAGCACATCCGTAGACGTGGCCAGAACCAGAACTCACCCTTCACACCACCCCGCCACGTCGATCGGCGCACCGTTGGACGTGGATACCGGGTACCTACCTCGAGCGCTGGTTTTGGAGGATTTGGCGTGCTTCATGACGGCACGTCGGACTGAGTCGGGTGAGGAGGCGCGCGGCGCGCTGGCCGACGTGCCACAGGGTTTTCGGGTTTCGGACGATCTCACACAAGACCTGGGCTGCTTCGTCGACGGTGTCGCGACGAAGTTGGACCATGGCATCGGCGGTACGCCAGCGGTCTGTGGGGGTCGGGGTGTTGTCGTGGAGGACGTGGCGCAGCACTGCGACGGCCTCGTCGCAGTAGAGGCGCCCGAGCGAGCCGAGCGTGATGAGGGCGTGTCGGCGATCGGCCGGCTTCAGCGATGCCGGGTAGGCGATCGCACGCAGGGTGTCGGCGGCCTCGTCAAGGTGCTGGGGGTGGATGCCGGCGAGTACGTTGGCGGCCCCAGTCCGGACCGACGGGGGTAGCTCGGCGTCGTTGGCGATAAGGCGGAGATGCCGCACAGCCGGGTCGCGGTAATCCTCGCCGAGGTCGGCGAGCGCGCTGGCTATTCGCCAACGCGCGGCCGGTGGTGTTGCGCGGCTTGCGGCGAGTTGATCCAGCACCTCGGCGGTTGTGGCGCGTTCGGTGGGACGCCATCGGACCAGATCGTGCGCTGCGAGATGCCGGACGTAGGGGTTCGTCTCCGGGTTGTGCACGAGTGCGTGGAGTCGAGTCAGCGCTGCGCCGTGCTCGGGTTGTCCCGGCTGCGCCAGTGCGGACGCTGCTCGCATCTTGTCCCGGTCGCTAACAGCAGGATCCTGTACCACGTGCTGGAGCACGTGGGTGGCGGGTCCGCCGGAGCCACCGAGCTCGACCGTGGCGCGGGCGGCGGCAAGACGCCGCCGGGGATGCTGTGTGGCATTCGATGCCATGCTCTCGGCAAGGGCGAGGGCTTGGAGGCGGTACCCGCCGTTGATGCGTCCTATGGCCAGCAGGGCGTGGTAGGTGAGGTTCGCCGAGGCGGCTGGGTTCTCGATAGTCTGGCGGAGGGCACTGACGGCCTCCTGCCTGGCCTCCGGTCCGAATTCGGCGAGCTGCTCGAGCGCGTTGAGTCGCTGCTGGGCTTGGAGTTCAGGGGCGTGTCGTGCCTCGCGCAGCACGACGATCTTCTCCGCGTTGAGCGGCGTGTTCGTCCCGTGGATGGTGAATGGTTTGGCGACCCGTGCCTGGATGGGTGCGAGGTGATCGTTGAGCAGGTCGCGTTCCAGCTCCACAGCGGTGGTGTAGGCAGCGTATTTGGGCCGTTTCAGGAGTGAGATGGCCTGGCTTCGATCGTGGGCGGTTGATGTGGGATCGTGAGCGACCGAGAGCACGCTTTGTATCCGTTCGTGACGATTGATGGCCGCGAGCTCTGTTAGTTGCTCGGTGAGCGTCAGCCGGTCCGATGGCGTGGCCAGCGGCGATACCAGCATCAATCTGAGTATCCGTATCGTCCGCGCCAAAGCGCCGCGATCTAACCGCACAAGGTGATCGGTGGCAGTACAACGATCGGTCACGGAAACAGCGTCGTCCAGCAGGATCTCGGCGAAGTAGTCCACGGCCTCGTCCCGATATGTGGAGTCGATTCTGGACAGCTGCCAGACGGCTTCCATCCGCTCGGCCACGCGCGTTCCGGGGTTGGCGATCATGGCTCGCAGGTGCGAGGCGGCGCATTTTCGTGGCTCGTCACCCAGTGCTGCGAGCACTTCGGCAAGCTGAGCCTGATCCCTGTCAGGCGTCGCTGAGTCGGCCAGGATGGTTTGGAGTGAATCGATCGCATCGACGAGATATTGGCCGCCTTGTTGTGCCAATGCCTGGGCCGCTTCTCGCCGTGTCCAGTAGCGACACGTGGGATCGCGGAGCACGCTGAGCAGAGTGGCGGCGGCGGTTGAGGTGTTCTGCTCGGTGCCGTATCGCAGCAGGGATGTAGCCGCTTGTTGGCGGCAGTGGGCGTCGGTGGCAGGGGTGGAGAGAATGGCATGGAAGGCAGTCGCGACCTCGTCGCGATGCTCCTGGCCCAGGTCGGCGAGTGTGGCGGCTGCTGCGAGCCGTCGGTCCGGTTCCTCGGTTGGGTTGGCGATGATCGCGCGCAGTGTGTCGGCCGCTTCGGCGCGGAACTCGGCACCGAGTTCACTGAGGACTGACGCGACCATGCTGTAGGTGATCGACGCGTCGGACCGGTTCAACATGGTACGCAGTCCCATGGCGGCGTCGGCCCGGTATTCCTGGCCGAGTTCGGTGAGATATCGGGCTGCGTTAACGCGATCGATACTTTCGCATGAGTCGTCCCAGAGCACGGCGTGGAGTCCGGCGGCGGCTTCGGTCCGGTAGGCCGGGCCGAGTGCGGCCAGTTCATGGGCGGCGGTCCGCCGCGCCGCGCCGCTGACGGTTGGGTTCCGCAGAATGGCTTGCAGGATCTCGGCCGTTTGGCGGTGGGCTGTGGTGCGCAGCCCGGCCAGCTTGCCCGCAGCGTCGGCCCGGTCCCGGTCGGCGTGGCTTGGGTCGGTCATGATCAGGCCGAGTGTGGTGGCGGCTTCATCGTGGAACTCCGTGCCGAGTTCGGCGAGTTCGCCGGCGGCCGCGATGCGAATGTCCGCATCGCCCGTGGGATCGATCAGTTTCAGGCGTAGGAGGGCGATGGCCTCGTCGCGGTGCCGTGGGCCGAGGCTGGCCAGTTTTGCCGCTGCGTCACATCCTTCCCAGTCCGCTGCGAACGGATCGGTAGCCACGTGGCGGAATTGGCGTGCGGCTTCCTCGTGGTAGGTGGGCCCGAGTTCGGCCAGGGCCCGTGCCGCCCACAGTCTCGAATTGGTGTGAAGGCCGGAGTCGGCGAGAACCTGTCGCAGATGATCGGCGGCCGCGGTGTTGTAGCTGGGATGGGCCTTGGCCAGTTCACCGGCAGCGTTGTAGCGCTCCTGTGAGGTGATGAATGGTTCGGCGAGGATGGCCAACAGGTGGTCCACCGCTCGCGGCACGTATTCCGGGCCGAGTTCGGCGAGGGCGCCGGCGAATCGGCAGCGGTTCCACGTCGTCTGGCTGCGGTCGGTGACCATGTCGTCCAAAAGGTCGGCAGCCTGGTCAAGGTAGATCGATCCAAGGTCGCCGAGTGCCAAGGCGGCGTGGGTTCGGGAGTACAGCCAAACGCCGGTGTCCTGGGCGATGGTCCGCAGGCGCGCGATGGCTTCGTGGTGGAACTCGAATCCGATCTCGGCCAGGCCAATCGCGGCCTGCACCTCGTCTTGCGGCGGCGTGGTTGAATCGTCGAGGGCGGTCCGCAGGGCCTCGATGGCCTCGGCCCGGCAGTCGGCGCCGAGGTCGGCGAGGGCGATTGCGGCGGCACGCAGGGTGTAGCCAGTGGAGCTCGAGTCCCGAAGGGCTCGGCGCAGGCCGCGGATAGCGGCGGTACGGTGGGCTGAGCCGATCTTGGCCAGGCCCTGCGCGGCTGTGACCCGGTCGGCGATATCGAGAGTGGCATCGTCCATCGCGGTTTGCAGGAGGCGGACGGCGTCGCTCGACTCGTCCTCCAACCTCGTGCACAGGACCGTGGCGGCGTCGATCCGGGCACTCCAGGTTGCGTCGGATTCGTGCATGAGATCACGCAGCCACGACGCCAGGCGCGGGTGGTGAGTGGCGCCGGTGGCCTGGCGCAGAATATCGATGCCGGTCGCTGTCTTGGCCCAGGCGCGGGCGGTGGCCAGGAAGGTGTCCATGACCGCTGGGCTGGCCGGTGCGTGTAGAGCCAGCAGCTCAGCGGCGATGCGCTGGTAGGCCGACAAGTTGTCGTGCAGCCAGGTGACCAGGTGATCGGCCTGGTCGGGGTAGATATGGGTGTAGTGCAGCAGGATGGCGCGAGCGAACTTGGTGGCCAGCCCGTGTTGCGCGGCGTGGATCGTATGCGCCCAGGTGGGGTGGTCGGCCTCGAACGGCGCCGGCAGACGCCGAGCCCTTTCCGTGGCGGCAAGATGTTCGGCGAAACTGTGGTGCAAGAACTGCAGGTCGTCGCCGCGGACCACGAGTGGCCCGACAGCCCGCAGGATCGCGACCAGGGTCGCCGGCCATCCCGCAGGCAGTTGTTGCGCGGTGGTGTGTTCCAGCATCCAGTCGCGCGCCGCCGCGACCAGGGAGACGTCGGCGTGATACCGGGTGGCACCCAGGTGCTCGAGGAGGGCCGGGCGCAGCCGGCGGATCAACCCGGCGAACGGACCCGACTCGTCCGGCCACCGGTGAGCCGAGGCCAGGTAGGTCAGGTACTCCTCGTAGAGACCGTACTGGTTGTCCGGCAACGGCCGGTCCCGATGCTGATCGAAGATGATCGCCGCGATCGTGGCCAACAGCGGCACCCGAACCAGCTCGTCGAGGCGAGCCTGCCGAATCTGACGCAGGAACCGGTGGCTGGCATCCGATGCGGTGCCGAACCAGTGATCAGCAAACCGGCGCAAGGCGTCAGTATCGAACGGCTGCAGCTCAAAACGAGCGGCGCCATGATGCAACGGGCCCAAGCCACCGCTTTCCACCGGTCGGCTGGTCACCAGCAGGCGATACGGACGATCGGACGACTTCGAGATCCAGCCGGCCAGCATCCGGACGAACCGGACACGCAGATGCGGGTCGGCGATCTCATCGACAGCATCGATGAGCAACAACCACCGGCAACCCCCGACCCGACCGCCCAACAGTGCAGCGGTGATCGGCGCGTCCAGCATCAATCCGTACTCCGCCGACACCGCGTCGGCCAGCGCCTCCGGCAACGGTAAGCCCATGCGGGCCGCCAAGATCCGCGCCGGCAACCGGACCGGCACCACCGGCTCCGCCAACGGCGGATCCCCGGCGGTCACAGTCTCCGCGTCGTCGTCTCGACCCACCCACGCGGTGGCGACATCGGCCGCCAACCGCAACGTCAACGTCGACTTGCCCTGCCCCGGCCCACCGGTGACCAGCACATGCTCGTGTCCATCCAAGGCCTCACGCACCGGACGACCCGGCGTGCGCACCGCCACCCGCGGCGGAGCCGACCGGACGAACGCCTCCGACCGACCCCCGTCTCGCCGAACAACCAGGTCACCCGCCGCAAGGCCATCCAACGGCCGGGTTCGCGGTATCCGCCGATCCCCCGCCACATCCTCCACACCACTGCCCAACTCCTGCCGCACATACACCGTCGACAGCGACGGGCGGCGGGCACCGGGCAACAAATACGGCAGTTCCTCGGCCGCAGTGATGTGCGCGCGCAACAGTGACATCGCCTCAACCGGCAGCACCGGGAGCCGCTCCCAACCAACAACAGACTGCGTCAGCTGACGATCGTGACGCCGGCGAACATCCCGGGCCGCGCTCGCGTCCTGCCACAGCCGCAGCGTCCGATCCCGATCCATTCCCAACGCCACGACCAACAGCGCGACCGTCTCCCGCGTCGGCAGATACCGACCATTACAGACCTCGGACACCTTGCTACGGGACAGCCCGACCTGTCGACCCACCCACTCCTGAGTCACCTTGGCCGCCGCCCGGGCCCGGCTCACCTCCGCAGCGAAAAGCCGCTCCTGAGCCGACGGGTCCACCGGTCGCTCACCACTCGGACCAGCCACGCGCGCTCCCAGCCACGATGTTCCGGCAATGTTCCCAGGAGTGTCCCGTCCCTTACCGGACACCCCAGGGTCAATCCACGCTAGCGACATGCCAGTCGAGTGTCTGTGTCACCGAGCCATCGTCGCCATCGACATCGAAGGGTCCACGATCCGCACCAACCCGGTGAAGGGTCACCTCCGGCACGCCATGTACGACATATTCGACAACGCGCTACGCCACGCCGGAATCACCGAACACCAGCGAGACCCCTTCATCGATCGCGGCGACGGAATCCTCGCCCTCATCCACCCTGCCGACCACCTACCCAAAACAACACTGCTCAGTACCGCCATACCCCAGCTCGCAACACGGCTCGACGATCACAATCACAACAATCCCAGCCAAATCTTGAAACTCCGCGCCATCATACACGCCGGCGAAGTCCACTACGACAACCACGGCTGCTACGGAGAATCCCTCGACATCGCCTTCCGGCTCCTCGACGCCCCCGAAGTCAAAACACAACTCCGGCAAACAACCACACCACTAGCGCTCGTGATATCCGACGACATCCACCGGGCAATCATCCGACACAACTACCCAGGTATCGCCAAACACATCTACAAACGCGTAATACGCATCCACGTCACCGGTCACACCCACCACGGATGGCTACACCACACTTGAACGGCTTGACGAGGCACCCTAACCTTCTGATCCGTACATCACTCGATACCCGCATCCTCATTGACCTCAGGCTCGTCGTCGTCCTCATCAACATCAACATGCCGGACAACCGGATCAGCGCTCGACTCAGACCACGACAGGCCAAGCCAGTCCTTAAGGCGCAGGTACACAAGTCGAAGGAGAACCTGTGTCCGCGTCTCCATGAACACCGGATCCCAGTCTTCCGTCCGCTGCCCCAGAGCGCGGAGGTGCGGGAGATAGCGCGACATCTGTGCGAGCTCCTCCGTCGGCTGAGCGAATGTCAGTCCTGAGCCGTTGAGGATGAACTTCGCCTCGTCCGCGGTTGGGGCACCCAAAGCTCCGTACAACACCTTCTTTTCCAACCATGGCCGAGAGCTGAGCGAGCTGTTTGCGTCGCCTGGAGCAAGGACCAGATTGCCCAGTTGGTGGACGACCTCCTTATCGCTGTAGAAAGCAGAGTCCCAGCCACTGGTCACTTGCTTCGGAGCAATGTGCTCGATCGTGTAGTGCCCTTCGTCTAGCCAGCCGTCGGACGTGAAGCACGGAGCGACGCCAACCTTGCCGGTTTGGATAAGTCCTGGGTTTGCGGAGTCTTCAGTCGTGTCGTGGTATGCGGCCAAGAGAAGGAATCTGGTCAGTGGACGACTGATTGTGTACAGCGGCAACGAAGCAGCATTGGCGAGGAAGGACGCCAGGTTCGGGACGCCGCCATGGTCCTTGTGCGTGAGACGGGTGACAAGCTCGGCCTTCAGTGCCTCCACATCGACAGCCGGCGCGGGCTTCGCGGCATCGGGGATCGCCCGCTGCCGGGCAAGAGGGCCCATGTCGGTGAGCGGGTCTCCTGCCATCACGGCTCGGTATTGGCTGTCGATGTTTCCGGTGCCCCGACGGGTCGCACGCCAGAACACAGTGAATGCCGTGATCGCTTTGACAGCAGCTTCGAACGCCGCCACCCGCTTGGTCTGCTCGTCACCTTCTGCGGCCTGCGTTGCCTCCGAGTAGAATCGCACCAGCGGGGCGATCGCAATCGTGTGGTTCAGATCCTTGAGAAAAGCCAAGCACAACTTGACGATGTCAGTCATCGCAGTGGCATCCAACCCGACGAGTTGCCGGTGGCCCGACGCGGGATCCCAAGTCGCCCCCACGAACGTAGCTGTGTCGCTGAGGTGTCGGAGGTACGCGACGCGATCGTCGTCAATGTCCTTGTGTCGGTCGAACGTGTCCTTCATGTAGATACGCTGGTCAGATAGCCGCTTTGAGAGCTTTTTGCCCGTCTCGGCCAGAGCAAAGGTCACGAGCAGATCACGGGTGGCGTTCTGGAGTTTATCCCCGACGTCGAACCGATTGAGGTAGCTCTGAACCGCAGTCATGTGCTCATGTGCCTCAGATTCCCGGTAGTCCTGGATTCGTTCAGCCATGACGACACGGGGAAGGAAGGTCTCGAACGCAGTGAGCGGCTCGCCGGTTGTGTTCAGCGACTCGAAGATTGTGAACGCATAGTCCTCATCCTTGCCCTGTACCACGGTCAGCGCAATGCGGTTCAGGGCATAGGCGGCGAACATCACCAACCGCATCAGTTCGGCCTCGGCCTCGTCCTCAAGCTCACCCAGCCAGGTGCAGAGTCCAGGGTCGAGCTCGTGGTTGAACAGAGCACGCTGGAATTCGATCTCTGAAGCGAGGATCGCGAGCCGCGGCAGGTCCTCAAGTTCCTCGATCGGCTTGCGCTGCGAGAGTTTTGTCAAAGCGTTGCGGATCTCGGTGAAGCGCTTGATGAGGTCGCCTTCGCCATCACCGACCTTTGGGCGAGGCTTCGGTCTGAAGTCAGTCGGTCGTATCGTAGGCGCCTCAGCGTCTGCGGAAACCGAGTAGGAGTAGATCAGATTTGCGATCGGCGACTCGTACAGCTTGAGCTTCGCGTCCTTGGCCCACTGATCGACGAAGGCCCGGATGAGCCGCGGATAGATCGGCGCGTCACCAAAGTTCTTTCGCTCATAGAAGGCAGTACCGAGCGTCTGCAGGATGCTGACTGTCTCGGAGTAGAGGTGCGTCCGAGCGCTATCCGTCGGATCAGGTGTCTTGCCCTTGAAGACCTTCCACGAGCGTTGGCGAATCAGATTGTGAAGACTTACCAGCAGAAGCAACAAGCTGGAAAGACGCTGTTGACCGTCGATAACGGTAAGTACCTTAGACGGTACCTCCGGCTTCACGATCGGCTGCACGGTCACGTGATTGACGTCATGGATGGTGATGACTGTACCCAGGAAGGTGAAGCTGTCGGGTGTCTCGCCGAGGTTCTTCAGTCCATGCAGCGTGTCGTCGAGAAGCTTCTCCACCTTGTCTCTGCCCCAGCCATACGGACGCTGATAGGGCGGGAGATAGAGGCCGAGGCCGTTGTCGGACAGCAACTCTCGGAGACTGCGGCTCTGTGCCTCAAAGATCTCCCTGGCCTGAGTGGGCATGCGTGTGCGTCCTTATGTCGTTCCTGTTAGGCCGGGGGTCGATGAGACGAAGCAGATGTCGTCGCCACTGTCCTCGGAAGTCGTCGTCGATGTCGTCGAAGACGACCGTCTCAATGGGCCGAGCATGGGGTACATTCTTCCGCACAGATCGCCTGGAAACGTTCCAACACGCGGACAGCACAGCGTCCCAGTAGTATCATACCCGCCGCGCCCATCGCACTCCGGGCGCGCCCAACAGCGCCGAAGACAACTTCCGCTCAACGTCGGCTGGGTCGCTGCCAACGTGAGCACGGCGTCTCTGCACGCCGTCGGCAGGTCCTTCCGGAGGCTCCGCCACGAAACGACCGGAAGGGCCGGACGGCATGCTCGCCACCACCGACCCTGCCATCGCAGGCGTCACCGCTGAACCAACTCGCCGCCGCAGACTCCGCTTGACAGTCGCGCGGCGGGAACGAGAACGCCAACGCCGCCTGGTCCGCGTCGGCGACCACTCCATCGACGTTGGCGTCGGCGCCGCCGACATGGCCCCCACTCATCGATGCCCTTCAAGCCAACCCGGCCGGCATCACACCGACCCGCGCAAGCCGTTTTCGGCCCATGCCTTCCACCCGACCCCGAGGTGCGATGAGTTCCCTGATCTTGCCCAGCACCCTGATACCCGGCACGTGCGCAATCCTCTGGCTCGGCGTTGAGTCGAGCGTGCAGACACGCGTGCCCTCACCGCACACACTCGAGCCCTACCGACTCTGCAGCCTCGAGTCAAGGCCCACGATAGGGCAAAGTTCAACATCTGTGCGTAGAGCGAGCTCCGCGCAAGCCCGCGTCCCGTCCCGGGCCTACAGTACTCACGTGCGACCCGAATGCGCTCCCGTCGCTCGCTGCCACTGATCGGAACCCGACGATTGGAGCGGCCTGCGATTGTTCCAATACCAGTTCACGATCGGCTACTTGGTTCCGCTCAGCTGCAAATCTGTCTGCGCTTTGGTTAAAACTGTAGCGCGTCGACTCGCCGGACCTCACGTTACAGATGGCACACGGCGCAGCCGGCCTGATCGTCGTCCTCGTCATGGGCTTGGGCAAGGATTTCGAGCAATGGGCGGTTGGGTTTGACGCGCTTCGCGGCGCGTTCGAGGGCGACTCGGTGCTTGGCTTCAATCTCTGCGCGACGTTGTACCAGTTCTGACAGTGATTCGCCTTGTGACCACGTGTATTGTCGGCCTTCCATGGCGGTGTGCCTGTAGTTGACCTTCTCTTCGTAAGCCATGGCCTTGTCGAACAGTTCCGGGTGACGGTCTTTGAGGCCGACCCATTCATGTTTGCGTTGGAAGAAGCAGAAATAACAGCCGGATCGGGTGCGCCACTCGTAGTAGGCCGGCAGACCGATGCCTGCTTCTTGGAGGATCTGATCGACGCCGGCGCGGTCGATGCCGTCCTCGCGGAAGGGGAAGACGGCCGTGATGTTTGGTTTGGTGCTGATGTATCCGAGGCGGTTTTCGTCCGCGCGGATGGCGACGTAGGAGATCACCTCGTCGTCGCCAACCCACTCCTCTAGCGGTTTGATCTTGAGGTTCTTGGTGCACCAGCGCATCTGGGGGCTGGGAAGAGTGCCCTGGTAGACCTCAAGCCAGTGGTCGAAGTCGCGGCTGGAGTTGAGGCGCATGATGGGTTTGCCGACAGCGGCCTCAAGACGGTTGAGGTACTCGTAGGTCTCGGGTAGTTCGGCACCGGTGTCGCAGAAGAAGTACTCCATGTCCGGCACGCGGTCGCGCATGTAGATCGCGAGGGCAGAGGAGTCTTTGCCCCCGGACAGTCCTAGGACGTGGCGCTTCGGGCTGGTTGAGCTGTTAGCGTCGGCCATGCTTGCTCCTTCCGCTTGGGCCCGCGGTGTCGGCCGCGGCGAGGCGCTCGGCCAGAGCTGCGAGCAGGATGCGTGCACCGTCAGGGCCGAGTGTTTTCTTAGCTTGGTTGATGACACTGACAGCGAGGGCGTCGGCGGCCTGCCGGGCTTGCTTGGGCAGGTGAATGAGTGTGCGTTGTTCGGTGCCTTGTGCTGTGGTGAGCGTCAGGAGACGGGTTTCGGTCTGCGGGAGCGCAACAGCGTCAGCGTCGTAGGCGGGTGGCTGATGCATGTCGTAGAGGTGGCTAACGCGGTCTAGCGCGCGTGCGACCTCTTTGACGTGCTGAGGAAAACTCTCGGCATCTCGGTCTGTCCAGTCCCCCAACGCCTTGTTGGTGAGGCGAATGATGATCGGATCGAGCCAGTCGTCGTTAGGCAAGGTCTCGTTGAGCGCGCGGGAGACGAAGCCTTGGAGGTTGAGCTCAAGAGGGGCGTTGGCAAACCCGCGCAGCCGCGCGTTGAGGCCGGAACGCAACTCGGCGAGGTCGGCTGGCAGTCCGAATTCGTGACCGATCGCGGCGACCACTTCTTGCCGCAAGGCGGCGCTCGCACCTGACAGGTCGTTGAGGGCCGCCATTAAACGCGAGGTGTACGCCGTGGCCACCTTCTCGTCTTTGGTTTTGGCGCTCATTGGGATCGGCTTGAAGTCCAGCACCTTGGGCAGAGAGGTGAAGACCAGCTCGTCCGGGTCGGTTGCCTTGGAGAGCGTTTCACGGACGGCGAGGGCATACACGCTGAGTCGTCTGGTCTGCCGTGCGTATGGGTCCAGGGCGACGACGTGTTCCAGCATCGCTCGTGTGACGGCGAGAAGTCTCGGGTTGCGCGCTGTTGGAGAGCGAGTGGTGTCGACGCCGAGGGCCTCCGCGAGGCTGTCGACCACGAGACGGCGTTGGCCTTGTCCGACCGGCGCGGCTTTGACGGTGAAGCGGTCGGGGAAGGGAACGTTGAGTCGCTCGACGATCTCCGGGGTCAGCCTCTGGCAGTAGTTTCCATCTTCAAAGAGGGCGATGTCGTGGGCGCGCAGCATGAGTGCGGTGACGACGAGGATCGGGACAACGCCAGCCTTGACTCCGTAGGGTGGGGCCATGAGCTGGTGGTAGATCTCGACGATGGGTGTCGGCTGCTTCGCGTTGCTCAGCGTCTGATCGAGTGCATTCCACACGGCCATGACGCTGTCGTTCGTGTCGGACGTTGGGCGCGAGAGGCCGTGCGTGGAGATACTGTCGGTTTGTGCATTGCTGGCAAGCTCCCCCGCGGCGCGGTGGAGTCCGAGGTACTCGACCACGCCGTGGTACATCGCCCGCTCAGGCGTGTATTTGTCGCGCTCGTAGCCGAGGAGAGGTTGGCCGGAGCGCAGCAGCATCGCGGTGAGCAGCTCCCGGCGCGTGCGGGCCGCGATGCTGGTGAGCTGGTGGCGCCCGACCATCTCGTTCCGAATGCGGGGTGTGTGCGGGTACACCTGATCACACGCATTGGAGACCAAGCCTGCATAGCTGCGTGCGTAGATGGGCTCGCCGGGTTCTGTGCCTGTTTCAGTGCCGTTGTCCCAGAGGTACCAGGCGGACTGATGGCTCAAGGGGTTGAACGCTTCATCCAACAGTGTGCCGATGCCTTGGGAGATGTCGGCGGCGCGTTCCTCAATCTCGCGTACGGCCACATGGTCGAGGTTCGTGTCGTGAAGGAGCTCCTGGAGTGCGACGAGGGTGAGTCCAGCCTGCAGTACGCCCGATGGATTCTCGGTGACACCGATGAGCGCCGGCAGAGTGGAGTTGATTAGAGGCCGGTCGTCGATGGATCCCAGGTGGTAGACGATCAGACCGTCCGCCGCGTCCTGCACAACGTCGGGTCCGTCAAGTTTCTCGGTCTGGTGACTGATAGCGGTCGCGAAGTACCGCAACATTCCGGTGCGCTGGCTGTGTCCACCAGCGACTACCGCTGCCGGAAGCACCGTTCCGACATGTTCGGCAAAGTATTCGATGACATCGGTTGCGCCCATACGGGTGGCGATCTCCCGTACTCGCGCGTCGATGTCGACGTCGGTGCCTTGCCACACGCGGTACTCGTCGCTGTAGGCGCGGTGGACGACGAACCCGCCATCCACCAACTTGTCCAGACGCTGTTGCAGCGCGGCAAAGCGCTCCGAATCAGGTGCATCCATCGGGTCATGCAACGCGAACTGCACCATGCCCGGGGTCGCGCGCAGAACGCCATCGGCGTCGATCAGGTTCAAGACTCCAATGGTCTTGAGGACATCCTGATCTTCAACCTGCAGTCCGTGTGCCTCGTTTATGCGGGAGTCGACCTCCAGCCATCGGCTGGCATTGGTGGATGCCAGAATCGTGGTACGGCCAGAAGAGAAGAAGTAGTCGTATAACTGTGGGAGACGGATGGTGGAGGCGTGCGTCGGCGTGGTGATGGACAGGGTGTCCAGGGCGCGGCGGACCGTGTGTGGTTCATCGCTTGCCAGGAAACCAACGAGACTGCGGTCGTGCTGCCCGATCTGCGATGCCAGTAGTGGAGCGGCGACCGCCGTGAGCGGATGCAGCGGGTACAGGTCGGCGAACATCTCCGGCGAGAGGTCGGCTATGGCATTCAGCCCGTGCCCGCGCCATGCTTCGGCAGCAGCGCGTGCCTGCTGCTCAATTAGCCGGCGGCCCGGCTTCTCAACTGCGGACAAATCCAAGCGGCGCCGCATCAAATGAACAGCGTCGCCGAGATTGGGCGCAAAGGTGATGTCTTCAAAACGGCCTTGAACCTTTGCCCATTCCTGAGTTTGGATGACGCTTGAGCGTGCCGCGTAGTCCGTGAATGCCAGATGCTGCAGCGTAAACATAAACAGCGGTAGCCCGGAGGGTCCAGCTCCGCGCTCTGCGAGCAGCTGGAGCAAGAACAGGTCGTTCTCGGCGCTGCCGGAGTCGCCGGCGGCAGCCAGGTATTCCAGCGTCTTGCCGAACTCGTCGATGATCAGCAAGGTGGGAGCCTCAGCGCACAACGCGGCGACCGCGTCGATAAGGCTGTCCGTGGTAGGCACGTCCCCTGCTGCGCATGCGGTGAGTGCCTGCGCGACTGCCTTTGGGGGCCGTTTCGTCCACTTGCGTGCGACGGCTGTGCGCAGCGCCCTGTGCATTGTCGCGGCGAGAGGCTCGCGCCGAGCGATGGCGACGGCGCCGAGGAACCCGTTCGGGGCACGTTCGTTGCGCACTCTGGTCAATCGTGCGGCGAGGCCGGGGCTGGTTGCGGCTACCGCCGCCTGTGCATCGTGCTGACGATCGGCGTCACAGCCGAGGAATGCATCCACCAGGTTCGACAGCGTGGACTTGCCGGACCCGTACGGACCGGTGAATGACCAGGCGCGGGTGCGCTTGAGGTCGGCAACGGCATTGGTGACGCGGTCCAGCACGTCTAGGGCACGCGACCCCACGTAGGGAGAGCGCAGGTCGTGTTCACGGACATCGCGTTCAAGGTTGGTGGACCGCAGTTCTGAACCAACGAGCTCGATACCAACGGGGATCTGTGCCGCGGCTGGGCTCTTCCGGCGGGGTCGCCGGGTCTTCGTGGCCGTGGTCACGCGTTCTCCTCGATCAGATCCAGCACACCAGACGATTGGACGGGCTTCTTTCGCGGGCGCTTCCGCACACCTTCATCAAGGTTGGGGTACCGCTCGGCCCATTGCTGTGGAGTGGGGAACCCTGCTCGTTCCCGTACGCCTCCGTAGTGCTCGTCAAGAACGTCCCAGGCCAATGCTTGCGGAGCCGCATTGAATGTCAGGCTGCGCTGGCCAAGTGCCTCCACAATGCTCAAATGTGGGTTCGAGCCGACGAATCCTTCGATCGCCTTGATCAGGTCTGGCTCGCGCATGCGGAATGCCCTACCGGGGGCGCCGGGCTCGTTGGCGAGTCGAGCCAGCGAAATAGTGCCGGCATTCGGGGAGAAACGCGAGGCGTAGTCCAGACACGCGTAGGTCAACACTGCTGCGGGCAGATTGGAGCGAGGCCCGCTGGTGAACCGCCAGATCCGTTCTTTGCCTTTGCCTTGTCCCTCGATCAAACCGAGCTCCCGGAACGGACACGCCAGTAGGTCCTCGAAACTGCCCGGGGACAGTGGGTTGAACTCCTGATCCAGCGCGTACATCTTTATAAGACAATCAACATCGCGACTGATCGACTCCGGCGCGGGCCACCGGTCTTCATCGAAGTTCTCGTGAACGTGGCGGGTAATCCTGTTGACCATCTCGGCCGTGGTGACCCTGGAGAAAGGGGCGAGATGAAACATCACATACCAACTCGGCGCCAGGCACTTAGCCTGAGGCTCGGATGAGAGCAACCACCAGTGCAACAGCCAAAGGCTGCCGGTGTCCTCAAGGTAGGGGTCGGCGCCGTCCTCGTCCAGCAGCCAGCGAGCCCGCCAGGTGGGTGAGGCGACATACGCGCGGTACGTCGGGTCCTCGTGCGGGTGCTCCTGCGTGAGCTTGAAGGCTTGTGACCAGTACCGCATGGCATAGACCATGTTCCGACCGACGCCAAGCGTGACTGGCGCGTCCTCCCCGTGGAAGGTCTCGCTGTCCTGCTTGACCTGCATGTACGCTTTGTGGAGCCAGCCGAAGCGCGGAGCGAACGTTTCGTGCCGCGCGAATTTCGGTTCGGCGGCTTCAGCGAGCCGGCTGTCGGACATCCGGTGGGACCCTTTCAGCAATCAAGTAGCTAGACATGAGCGGTTGCGCGGACACCAGCTAACGGCTCCCCGGTGGCCGCCAGGACCGACCTCACGTGCTGGACGGCTCGCTCCGTGGCCTCCACAGCTCGCTCGACGTCACGTTCAGTAGTGGCGTAACCCATCGAGAACCGTATGGTCGACTCGGCGTCGTCACGAGTGAGACCCATAGCGAGTAGGACGTGGCTGGGGGTTGGAGCACCCGAAGCACACGCGCTTCCGTCAGATGCCGCAACCTCCGGCATAGCTGCCAGCACAGCGTCCGCCGGCGTGCCAGGGAAAGTAACGCTCGTGACTCCCGGCAACCGGGGAACCCGAGAACCGTTGATGCGACATTCCGGTAGCCGGGCGATCAACGTAGCCTCCAGCCGATCACGCAGCTCAGTTACACGAACAGCCTCCTCGTGAATCCGCAGACGAGCAGCTTCCGCAGCCGCACCCAGACCCACAATTCCCGGGACATTCAACGTCCCCGCACGCCACCCACGCTCCTGACCGCCACCAACCAATAACGGCCGGTGCGGCAACGACGTACCCCGTCGCATGACGAGCGCACCTACGCCCTGCGGGCCCCCGAACTTGTGCGCCGACAGCGACAGTAGATCGACATCGAGCTCGTCAACGTCGATCGGTAGACGACCAACGTACTGAGTAGCGTCCGTATGAATCAGTACTCCGGCCTCATGAGCACACTCGATGACCGAGCGTAGGTCAGTCAAGATCCCTGTCTCGTTGTTGGCCAGCATGATCGAAATCACGGCAATCCGGTGGGACTGAAGTGTCCAGTTCAACGAGTCCAGGTCGAACCGGCCGTCAACATCAACAGGCAGTACGACCAAGCTGTCGGGAGTTCCTCCAGTGAGGTATCGAGCGGTCTCAAGCACGGCTGGATGCTCAACCGCCGTGGTCACAATCGTCCCACCACTCGCATGTGCGGCGCGAAGCGCTAGGTTGTTGGCCTCAGTGGCCCCAGACGTGAAGACGATCTCGCCGGAAGCGCATCCGAGCAGCTCAGCGACTTGACGACGAGCAGTGTCAACGCGAGCCGCAGCACCACGGCCAGGCTGATGGACGCTTGACGCATTACCGACGGTAGCGAAGGTCGTTAGCATCGCATCGAGGGCCTGTTGACGCAACGGTGCTGTGGCGTTGTAGTCGAGGTAGACCACACTGATGCCTTCTGCCGCATGTGCCATTCGTGCCCTCTCGAACTTGCTCTGCGCGCCGGTGGGACCTCTCCTGGTGGTGGCTCATCAGAGCGAAGTGATGCGCCTCCAGGAGTGCACGGAGATCATAACTACCCCAACTGACAATCTCCGTAGGCACGCCGAGATACATGCGGTCGCATACTTAAAGTAGCAGGCCCGTGTCTCTACGGAGTAGAGACACGGGCCTCGTCAAGCCCAGGGGCTGAGCCCCATGCAGGACCGGCGTAGACGACCACCCACGGCGGCTGAGCATGGTCTCGGCCGCCGCACCGGCTACAACTTGACGGGATCGAGAAAGTTCATCAGGGCCAGAGTGGGTTCGTTCTGCCCTGTCAGCGCGTCAACCAGAACTTCAAGGCCGTAGTTGGCGTGCTCAGTCGCTAGTTGCACGACGTCGCGGGGCCGCGCGAGGATCTCCTCACCACGCAGGCCGAGCGCGATCAATTCCAGATGGATGATCCGCCATGGGTCGCTACTCAGAATCGTACCATCCATGAACTTCGTACGTTTGTCTGGCAACGGTCGCGTTTGATTGTGGCGGATGCCGAGGCAGAATGCGATCCACCACGCGTCGACCTGACGAGGAAACGGCTGATTTGGTCCGACGTGCTCGCGGATGACGCGGTGCGTGTCCTCCGGCATGAAGAGGTCTACAGAGGCGTACCGGTTGATGATCTCGGCCATTAGACCGCAGCCTCCACATCGCGAAACTCGAGATTGTGCGCGTTGTCGATGTGGCGTGCGCAGATTCGGCACGCCTGCTCGTGAGTGCAGGAACACGCCCGGACCTCGGGCTCGTCACCGAGCCAGTCGTACATGAGGTCAGTAGGGTAGTCCTTGCTGCACGATATCGTGACGAACATCCCGGCGTGTTGCCTGAGCAGGTCGCCAACCTCCATAATCTCGGACCGGGTCAGCAACAGAATGACCTGATAGGGCGGTTCGTCACCCGTAGGAGGGTGGGTGATGGTGTTGACCATCCGTTGCTTGACGCCGCCGGAAACCATACCGAGAGGTGTGTCGATCAGGCGCGGTGCGGTGATACCGGCGACCTCCATGAGCGACCAGATGAAGGCGAGAGTCAGTGCGCGCTGCGACGCACCGTTGAGTTCGTAGTCAGTGTCGAGATTCGTGCCGTTCTGACTCTCCACCACGATGTCGAAATTCTCGGCGATGGACACTCCTCTAAAGACGCCGAGGTGGGCATCGGGCTCCGCGCCGACGATTGACAGGAAGATCTCCTGCAGGCGTGTTGAGACCTTAGCGACATACTCGCTCTCGAGCCGGCTTTGGACTCGTTCTGCCAGCGTCCGCAGATCCTCGGCCACGTCGCGTTTGATCACGAGGTCTTGGTTCGCCTTGTTCTTCCGAATAACCTTGGTGAGCTCTTGTTCACGCTCATCAAGCTGCCGCTCCAATGACGAGATACGTTCAGCTATCCGTCCAAGTTCCAGAACACCGTCGCCGATCTTCTTACTGACAGCAGCGAGCTCGTCGGTAAGAGTGCGGACCCGGGCGTCGTTGATGCGACCGCGCTTGATTTCTGCTTGCTTGAGCTCGACGTCAGCGCGGGTGAGTTCGTCCCGAGCTGCTGTGTAAGCGGCCAACGTCCCTTCGCGTTTCGCCGCGAAGGCATCGACGTCGGCTGCCCCAACGAAGAGCCCCCGGGCGTCGTAGCGTAGCTCGGTCAGGCGTTGGGCCATCTCCGAGTTTTCGCGCTGTTCGTCCAGTAACCACAGGACGTGCTCTCGCAGGTCCGAGCCGGGGTGCAAATCCGACCCGCAGATGCACTTGCCTTCTTCAAGGCGATCTTCGAGTACATTCAGTGAGGTGTTGGGGATGACGCGCCGGTCAGCGAGCTCTTCAAGCTTCATACGGCCAAGTTCAAGACCAGCAGCCGAGAACGCCCAGGACAGAGGCTGGCCCTTGAACGCCGACCGCATGTCAGCCAGGGCTGCCTGCGCTCGACTGCGGAATCCATTGATACGCGTCTTAAGACTGCCGATCTGCGCGTTCAACTCGTCAAGGTCGCCGATACCACGTAGCTGCGCAAGCTCACGCTCCCACTCATACTGTTGGGTCTCCATGGACTTCTGACGAACCTCGATGACCGTGCGCTTCTGCTCTTGCTCGGCGATCTGACGACGAAGCTCATCACATAAGTTCTCGAGTTCTTCGGCGTCCTTGCCGCTTTCCGCGGACACTCGGCGTTTGAGGTTGCTGTGAACGTACTTCAGATCGGCGACGGAGGATGTCAGTTGCTCGATGCCGAGAAGCTCTCGGATCGCTTGGTGTACCTTGCTCTGCCGCTCGTGCGAGCGCACCCGTCCCGAGATGAACTTCTGGATATCGTCACCGTCGGTGAAAAACAAGTCGGACAGACGCTGCGGGACAAGGTGTTCGACCCAGGCGTCAGCCGGAAGTATCGGCTTGTCACCTTCAGGAGCGAGTTGAAAAAGTTTGACCGTGTCCTGAGTGCGGCGGGGTGGACCGTCGACAACTGGCGTTTCGAGCACCATACGACGCAGCCGGTACTCACTGTTGATACCCATATCATCGGTATGCTCGAAGATGATCTCCACCTCGACCGTCACCGGGACCCCGATAGGGCAAAATGTCGAAGTAAGCCGAGGTGCATCGACGTTGGCGATCTTGGTAAGACCCTGCACACCGTATAGACCCCACAACATTGCATACAACAGGGTCGACTTACCTGAGCCGTTCTCACCGCGGATGACGGTCAGTGGTTTCGCCGAGTCGACAGAGAAAAAGATCTTGACGTCGCGCATTAGCTTGAAGCGGTGAATATGCACGGACTTGATGAGCATCAGCCTTCTCCACCTTTGGCGACGACGGCTGCCCGGCCAAGCACGTCGACGATCTTGGTAACCTCGTCTCGACGCTGACTGGTGTGTGCTCTGGACTGCAGCACGACGACGTCATCAAGCGCCTTCACGAGAGCGTCCCGATACCCCGGGTACCGCTCGTCAACGGCAGACACCTCCTGTTCAGCGACGTCATGGATACGGGGGGTGATTGCCATGTTGGACCTCGCCTTACACGGTGCGCTCGAGCCTGCTGATGACCGTCCGGGGACCACCCGGGTCGTACTCATTCTCTGCTGCGCCAGCGAACTCGCGAGCACGGGCCAGCTCGCCGGTCAGGATTCCGCGGCCTTCGCCTGCCCCATCGTCGGGCGGCAACACGATGAAGTCATGCAACGCTGCATGCGCCTTCCCTTCGGCCCGCCGAAGTATCCGGCCGCGTCGCTGAACCCACTCCCGACGTACCGTGCTCGATGCCAGGATGTACGCCGTATCGGTCTCCGGTAGGTCGATTCCCTCGTCGAGTACTTTCATCGCTGTTAGGGCTTGGTACTCGCCGCTGCCGAACGCCTCCAAGTAGCGCTCCGATCCACGGCGACCAGTCTCTGCATTTGTGAACTCGTGGAACCGGATCCCGAGTCGGCGTAGGAGGGCGTTCGCCTCGTGGAGCTGTTTGCTCCCGCCAATAACCTGCTGCTTGGCGGAGACGTAGATTAAGGTTCGGGCAACGTTGCGGATGCCGGTTTCGATGAGAAGTGCCTCAAGCGCCCCGATCTTGCCCGAAGCCTGCTCCAGGACGGCGCGCCGCTTTCGCAATAGATGTTCGATCTGGTCGTCGAGACCATCCGCGGATCCGTCGTCTTGACGTGTAAAGCCTTTGCGCCGCAGCTGACGACTCAGGTCGACATATGCAGCAAACTCATCGGGCGTCAGTCGTACCTCATGTAGGTAGTACTTGTAAGGCGTTAGACATCCAGCCGCGATTGCGTCGGCGAGTGTGAATTCGTAGATTGGCGGCCCAAAGTAGTCGAATAGCTGAATGCTTCCAGCTTCATCGTACTGGCGAGATGGCGTGGCTGACAATCCGAGTCGGATGGCAAAGCGTTGAGGTGCCAATTGCAGAAACATGGGCGCACCCAAGTTGTGCACCTCATCGCCGATAAGCATGGTGAGCACCCGGGGCGAGAGGCTATCGATGGCCTCACGTACGGCCCCGTCGCGGATGAAAAGCTGCTGGGTACATAAAACGACTGATGTGTAGTTCGACTTCGTGGCGAGACTTGCCTTGAGCTCTTCAATCCACACGCGGCGTTTGGGCACGGTCAGAGTGCTAGGTACCGCGGGCTCGACACCAAAACGGCGAACGACATCAACCCACTGACGCATCAAGGGCGCAGTCGGCACTATGATCATTACCAGCATCGGACCAGTGTGACGATCCTGCTCAGTAACTGCTGTGATGAGCGAGGTTTGAGTCTTGCCGCCGCCCGTTGCGATGGCGAGGATTCCGCGCGAACCGGCGTCGAGGAACGTCCCGATGGCGACACCTTGGTGTTGGTACAGGCCTGTTTCCCACTCGACGCCGTCGGGGATGCGCAGCAATGGAGGAGGCTCCATCGTCACACCGGGTGGCAGTGCGGGCTCGAGCCCCCGCATGTGGTCGGCGTGCCACGCCCTCCAGAAATCTTCGATGGTGGGAACGAACTGTTTATCGCGACCTTTGCCAATGATACGAAGACCATCGACAATTTCGACGGCAAGCACGTGCGAGTTCTCGTTGTTCCAATCGCGTTCCCAGCCACCGACGAGCTTGGCCACTCGAATCTGTGCGGCTGAGCCGTCCGCCCATGGCCGATCGACAGTCATTTGTTCGCCATTGACAAGCATGCCACCCATAGTTGCGTTGCCAGACCCGTGAATAGCGAGCCATTCAGTGGCCGCGCGTAGAAGCCACTTCTTCTTGTGATATTGGCCGCGGGGCATCAACGCGAAGCGAGCCCTGAGCCTGCCTGCCGCCACGAGATAGGCGAGGCAGTCGAGCGTGTGCTGTACCAGCGCCGACGCTGACACCAGCGCGTCAGCAAAGAGCCGTCGTTCGAGGTCTCGGACTACCTCGTCCGGCGATCTAGTACCTCGTTCGAGTGCCTCGCGGTCGGCCTCATCAATTTCTGGGCTGAGCAAAAGACTCAGGTGACGGTCAGAGTCAGCCAGGAAGTCGGCCAGCCCAGGAGCGATCTGAGCGAAACAGTGGGAGCTGAAGAATCCGACGCCGATACGTGCTTCGTCAGCTGCAGCCATTGCGGGGATCAAGACCTCGCCGACAAGGTCATCGTCCGGGATCTGATACAAAGGCTCGACGTCCTTCGTCGCCTCGATGAGCGACGAGTTCACGTGCCGCACCTCCGTCCTCTCCTCCACTCCCACAGACTGACCCTACCGACCTCAGCGAGTGGGTCACCACGGTGCCCGCCTCCCGCGCAGCTCACTACCTCGACGCTGCAACCGGCCCGCCGGCTCCTGGCAGACCTGGCGACGCCGTAGGAGCGTATCGGGACGTCCGCCAAACTCAACTACGCAACCTGCCGCACTTGGCGAGCGGTGGCGCAATCAGCCGGTCGACTATGGCGGTGTGACGTGACTGCAGATGTTCGTGCGTAATGACGGCGTCTGCCGAACATGTGCGTGATCAACGTCTAGTGAGAAAGGCCCGAACCTGGTGCTTCCGAACGACGCGCAAATGGCTCTACTCGCCGAGTTCTGAGTGAACCGTTTCATCCTGGTCTGGATGTGTTGGTGGGTAAGGGTCGTTGGTCACGGGTTGGTTGATCATCGGCGTGTCGGTGCCGCGAACTTGGCGAAGCCCTTGGCAGGACAGCAATCGACCAAGATCAACGTCCGACGCATGGGCTTCGTAAGCTGTTCTACCGTGCCGCGCTGCCGTTGTCACGTCAGACCCTGACCTTCGTGTCTGATGTCATCCGCGTCCACCGTCGAGAGATCGGCTCGGTCTGGCGGGCGCTCAACCCGGGCCAGCAAGCCCTGTTGGTGCTGGTGTACCTGCGCAAGGGCGAACCGTTCGCCGAGGTCGGCGCGGGGTTCGGGGTGTCGACCGCGACCTGCTGGCGATACGTCAACGAAACGGTCGAACTGCTGGCCAGGCGGGCACCGAAGCTGCGGGAGGCGCTGGCCGAGGCGAAATGCCAGGGCATGGCCTATGTGATCATCGACGGCGCGCTGATCCCGATCGATCGGATCGCCGCGGACCGGCCGTTCTATTCCGGCAAGCACCAGATGCACGGGATGAACCTGCAGGTCATCGCTTCCCCGGACGGAACAATCCTGTGGGTGTCCGGCCAGTTGCCCGGCAGCACGCACGACACCGCGGCCGCTCGGATCTGGAACATCCTGGCCGCACTGCGCGACGCTGGGCTGATCGCCCTGGGTGACAAGGGCTATCACGGCTACGACCAGACCGGTGAGCACGTAATCACTCCGTACAAAGGTCGCAACAAACCCGAGTCCCAGAAGGACGCCAACCGCGCTCACGCCCGGTTGCGCGGCCCCGGCGAGCGCGCCCACGCCCAACTCCAATCATGGCGCATCCTGCGCAAACTCCGCTGCTGCCCCCGACGCGCCGGACGACTCGCCAAAGCCATCCACGTGCTACAGAACTACGAACTCACCGCCGGATGAAAAAGGCTCAGTGATTGTCGCGTTGTACTGCGCGCACCCAGCAACGCACCCGCCGAGTGCCCAAGCGCCTAGGGCGGCGTCACGAATCCACCTACTTGGCCTTGCACCACCCCCGGGAACAAAGGAGGACAGCAGTGTTGACCCCGCGCCCACGGCCGGCCGGCGCACAACACTTCGGCGCCGACGATCAGCTTAACCCGAACCTCCTCATCCCTGGAGTGACCGTACGCCGCTACACAGAACCCGCCGGGGGTATCCGGCTCGATGTCGCAGTGCCATGCTGCGGACGTCTCGCCAGACTGCGGCGAGGCCTCGACCACGCCCAGGCCCTCATCGGGTGCCCGTTCTGTGGGTTGGCCTACGACGTGACGGTCATCGACGAGCTCGATGGGGGCCATGCCGCGCTATTCAAGGTTCGTGAGGAAGAGGTCACCCTCGCGCGCCGCCGACACAAGTCTGGCCCGCGTGATCGACCGTGATCACGCCAATGCTGTCCACCCACCCGCTGCCTTGTAGGCGCCCGAAAGCGGTCATGGTGGTATCGATGCCTCAATCTGTTGGCGTTCACCGGATTCGGCCTTCGGCCCGGGGAGCGGCGCAGGTAAGTTCCACGCGGGCGGGACCCCGGCTTAGCCTACAGATGCGACTTAGACTGGCTAAGATCCTTCTATCCCCGGCATGGACAATCAACGACCATCTCAGCACCTACGTTAGGCCGGGATCAGTTGTAAGTCCGTAGAGGTTGGCGAGGTAGTCGGCGACGTCCTCGTCGTCCAGGGGCAAGACATGGGCGTAGATGCGCAGGGTCGTGGCGACGTCGCGGTGGCGGAGGCGGGCGCAGGCTTGCAGGATTTTGCCTTGGGCGACGAGGTAGGTGCCGACGGTGTGGCGGAGGCGTTGCAGGGTGGCGTCGGGGTGTCCGGCGGAGCGGGCGAGTTTCTCGAACCGTTGCCCGAGGCCGTTGGGTAGTAGTGGAGTGGTGCTCTCGGGTGAGGCGCGGAACAGCCAACGGGGCTCGGCCTCGCCCTCCTCGGGTTGGTCGGTCCAGTCGTGGACGAGGTGGGTCCAATAGGAGGCGGTGCTAGCGGCCAGGGTGAGGCGGCCGTTGAGGTGGTTCTTGACCGGTCCGATGATGCCGTCCTGCGAGGCGCGGGAGATGCTCAGCACTCGGCCCTGCAGGTCGGTGGTCTGCAGGGCGGTGAGTTCGCCGCGGCGGGCGCCGCTGTCGGCGGCGAGCCGGGCCAGTAGCGCGTTCTGCTCGGCCAGGAACAAGTCGAGCACCCGTTGCCGGGCGTGCGGTCGTTCGGCCAGCCGGGCGCGGGCCTTGTCGACCGCCTCGTCCGCAGTCACGATGAGTTGATGGACCTGTCCGGGGCGTAGGTGCAGGCGGGGGTGCGGGCGAGACGGGGACCGCATGTCTTTCAGCGGATCATGGGTGATCAGCTTGGTGCGGATCGCCCAGCTGATCGCGGAATGCAGTATCCGGAACCGGGCCGAGACTACTGCGGCTGAGGCACCGGCGTGTACCCAGCGGGCGATCGCCCGTTCCATCGTGTCGGTGGTCATCCGGTCCAGCCGGGCGCGGCCCAGCCGGTCCCGGCACAGCATCCGGGCCTCACCGGTGTGGGTCCGCCACGTCGTCGCACTCCACCGGTGCGGACTATCCAGGAACGTATCCAACAGCTCCCGCACCGTCATATGCGCGCCCTGCGGCGGCGCCGACGGCTTAAGAACGCCGTAGAGCTCCACCAGCTCCTGCTGCCGTGCCCGGGCGCTGGCCTCGTTCCCATGGTGAGTGAAGGACTGCTGCACGCTGCGGCCTGTGGCCGGGTCCCGGCCGGTCGTCACGCGGATCTCCCACACCCCGGGCTGGCGTTCCCGCTTCGTCCCGCTGCCCCGCGGCAACCGCCGCCGAGCATGCCGCGCCATGGACATTGCCACCACACTCCCGTCCGCCCCCGGGCTGCGAGCAGAATCCCCTTGTCCACGCTGTGAACCACCGGCCAGCCGGGTCAATATGCCTCGTTCGACAGTCCCGGGGATGGGTGACGGCAATTCATCCGACCGGGCTAACCCATGAGGAACACCCGCTCGAGGTCATCGGCCACCGCCTCGTCGTCCAGCCCGCACGCATCGACGTAATGCCGCACGGTGGTCTCCAACGCGCGATGCCGAAGCCGCTGCTGCGCCGGCACCAACCGGCCGGCATGGGCCAGCGAGGTCGCCACCGTGTGCCGCACCCCATGCAACGTCGCACGGCGGCCCTCGACCAGCGTCACCACTTGAGCGAACCGACCTGCCACGGTGTGCGGCGACATTGGCCGGTTCACCCGAGGCGAGGCCGTGAACAGCCACACGCTCCGCATCCCTTGAGCAGCCTCGGGGCCATGCCACATGCGGACGTGGTCACGCCAGTACCGCGCTGTGACTGCGGTGACCGTGAGGCGGCCGTGCCGATGCGACTTGGTCGGCCCCACCACCGCGTCCTGCCGGCCGCCGCCGCACTTCACCGCGCGCTCGATCCACAACTCGCGGCCCCACAGATCGTCCGTCCGCAACCCGGCCAACTCGCCCCGCCGCAACCCCGTGTCCGCCACCAGCAACACCAACAGCAACCGCTGCTGCGCCCGAAACACCGCCAACCGGGCTACCGGCGACTGCCGGCACCGCGCATAACGCTCGGCGGCACGACGCGTGTCCTGTGCCGCGGCCGCGACCAGCGCACGCACCGTGGACATCGGCACCTGCCGCCGCGGCGAGCAGCCCGGCGCCCCGTTCACACCCGCCAGCACGTCCGCCGCCAACCATCCCTGACTCGCCGCCCAGGACACTGCGTAACGCACCACGTCATGCGCTGCTCGAGCCGTCGCTACACCGACACCCTCGGCCCTCCACCGATCGGCCGCTGCCCCCAACACCGCCGGACTCAACCGGCCAGCTCGAAGCGCCCCCAGCCGATCACTAGCCACCCGACGCGCCGCACTCTCCCGGCGCGCCGCCGTCGCCGGACTCGCATACCGCGCGGCCTCGGTATATCGCTCGACCAGCTCCGATACCCGCCACCGCTCCCCCACCCCGGCCAACAACCCCACTCGACTACCTCCGAAACCGGATCGACGCGCCGCGAAACGGTTACCAGACCAACAGAAGCCGCCCAGCATCAGCCCCCACCAGCAGCCAGCGTCAGAGACACCACAACACCAATGACAAGTGGTCTGCGCACCCTCAAGAACCCTGCCCAATAACGATGAGCTGCACGAACAAGCTCAGCATCATCCCTTTAGCCGATGGCCGCATCCCTACAGTTACAGGGATTCTTAAAGGGACGGATCTACGAATACCGTCCACAATAGACGATCGGCAAGCTTCTCACCTGCTGTTTTGACTGCGCGCCCGAAGGGATTCGAACCCCTAACCTTCTGATCCGTAGTCAGATGCTCTATCCGTTGAGCTA